>Ga0224512_10000337_pt1 | contig 50580 bp, 40 predicted proteins | sample SF_May12_sed_USG_4_FD_169103 | JGI IMG/M metagenome (GOLD analysis project Ga0224512, IMG submission 169103) | Sediment microbial communities from San Francisco Bay, California, United States - SF_May12_sed_USGS_13 | ecosystem: Environmental > Aquatic > Marine > Sediment | place: USA...
TTGTAACCGGGCTGTAAAACGAGCCCTTGTCCCAGAAATTATCTTCGGCGCAACCCAGACAGCCGTGACCTGACTTGACCGGCCACGACAGTCCGCCGTTCCACTCGACGGTCGAGCAGGCGTTGTATGTCGTCGGTCCTTTGCAGCCCACCTTGTACAGGCAATAGCCCTTGCGAGCGCCCTCGTCGTCAAACGACTCGACGAACTGGCCAGCGTCGAAATGCGGTCGCCGGTAGCATTTGTCGTGCAAGCGCTGGCCATAGAACATCTTCGGCCTGCCCTGGCGATCCAGCGGCGGCAAGCGATCGAAGGCGATCATGTAGGTAATTACGCCTGTCATGACCTCGGCGATTGGCGGACAACCCGGTACCTTGATCACCGGCTTGTCCGTAATGACTTTGTGAATTGGCGTCGCCCTGGTCGGATTTGGGCGGGCGGCCTGTACGCAGCCCCAGGATGCGCAGGAACCCCACGCGACGATCGCTTTGCAGTGATCCGCCATGTAGCGGAGTTTCTCAACGTAGGGTTTGCCCGCCTGGATGCAGTACATGCCGTCTTCGTTCAGCGGCGGATTACCCTCGCAAGCGAGGATGTATTGGCCGTCGTATTTTTCGACCGTTTGCTGCAGCAGCTCCTCGGCCTGGTGCCCGGCGGCGGCCATGAGCGTGTCGTCGTAGTCCAGCGAAATCATCGACAGGACAACATCGCCCGCCAGCGGGTTTCCCGAACGAATGAAGGACTCCGTGCAGCACGTGCATTCGAGGCCGTGCAGCCAGACCACGGGCGTGCGCGGCTTGGTTTCCAGCGCGTGGGCAATCTTGCCGGCGTATCCGGGTCCGAGGCCGAGGCCGGCGGCAGTCAGGCTACAGAATTTGACGAAGCTTCGGCGCGTGATGCCGTGTTGCCGCATTACTTCGTAGAAGGTTTCCTGGGCAGGCATAGCGACTCTCCCCTGAGGCATTGATAGGGCTGGCCGCCTGTCGGAGGTACTGCTTGCCGCGATCCTGCGTTTTTTTCCTTAGTTCGCTGCCGACGAAGCCACGCAGCTCCGAGCATGATGCGCCGCGAGAATCGTCAATAGAATTGTGGTTCCTACTTACTTATTTACAGCTCTCTTTCTTACCACCCAACGCATCACCAGGCGTTTTCGCGGTTTAAAGATTTCATCGGTAGATTCCAGTATGTCGGGCATCTGGACGCTGAATTAGTCTTTCCTAATACGAGGGGTGCCTTGTGTCTGCAAGAGCGAAATCCATCGCCGTCATTGGCATCGGCAACAGTCTACTTACGGACGACGGAGCCGGTATCCACACGCTTGAGCGATTCGCGGCGGGCAACACGAATGACGACGTGTTTTGCCTGGATGGCGGTACTGTAGGCCTCGCATTACTGGACCGGCTCTCTGATCTCGACGGCCTTGTCGCTCTCGATGCCATGAAACTCGGCCATCGCCCCGGTACCGTCACGGTGCTGGAGGGCGAAGCCATGGATGCCCACCTCCGCAATCAACACGGCAGCGTGCACGAGGTCGGATTGTCGGACCTCATGGATGCCCTGCGCCTGCGTGGCGACCTGCCTGAAAAACGCGCCCTGATCGGCATTGAACCCGAAGACATGGACTGGGGTACTGAGCCGACCGCAGCGGTCGCCGCGGCATTGCCGGAAGCCGCCGAACACGCCCATGCCCTGGTCCGAAACTGGCGGACCGAGCCCCGTCTGGAGGCCTGCCAATGACCGCGATCGACGACATAGGCGTTCAGGTTGAGGCCATGCACGGCAACGTGCGTCCGATACTGAATGAAGTCTTGCATGCCATCGACAAGCTGCTCGACGACGGCATCCCGACCACGATCGATCTCGCCAGCCTGCCCTTCGCACCGGGCGAACTCGAAAAACTGGAAGCGACGCTCGGTACGGGTGAGCTTTCCGCACGACTCGATGCGCTGGGTACCAGCCGCATTCGGGAAACAACCTACCCCGGCGTCTGGTGGATCGAACACCGCAACGTCAATGATGAAGTTGTAGGTCGCTACCTGGAAGTCACGCGACTTCCGGACATCCTTTCCTCGCAGGACGTCGACATCATGGCCGGCCGCGCGCGCCTGGAGGAACAGTTCCAATAAGAATCTAGCGGGAGGAAGACAGCATGAAATACACACCGACCGTCGGAGAAATCCTGCAAGCCAAAGGCGTATCACGGCGCGGATTTCTGAAATATTGTGCGACGACTACCTCATTGCTGGCTCTGCCACCCAGCATGATTCCGCGTATCGCCGAAGCCATAGCCAATGCCAGGCGGCCATCGGTCATCTGGTTGTCATTCCAGGAGTGCACGGGCTGCACCGAGTCGCTGACGCGATCGTCGTCGCCGACGGTCGAGGGCCTGATCTTTGACACGATCTCGCTCGATTACCATCACACCTTGCAGGCGGCCTCGGGTGAACAGGCCGAAGCGGCTCGCCACGCGGCGATGGAAGAGAACCACGGTAACTACCTCGTGCTCGTCGATGGTTCCATACCGATGGGTAACCCGGGTTTCTCGACGATTGCCGGCATCAGCAATTACGACATGCTCATGGATACAGTTGCGGGCGCTGCGGCGGTAGTGTCGATCGGCTCCTGCGCCGCTTTCGGCGGCATACCGGGCGCTAATCCCAATCCAACCGGCGCCGTTTCGGTGCAGGATCTCGTGACGGACAAACCGGTAATCAACGTACCGGGCTGCCCGCCGATCCCGATGGTCATTACAGGTGTGCTGGCGCAGTTCCTGACGTTCGGCAAGATTCCGGATCTCGACAAGCACGGCCGGCCGCTCGCCTTCTTCGGCAATACGATTCACGACCGCTGCTACCGGCGGCCGTTCTACGAGCAGGGCAAGTTCGCCGAATCCTTCGATGACGAAGGCGCGAAAGCAGGCTGGTGCCTGTACAAACTCGGCTGCAAGGGACCGACAACCTACAACGCCTGCGCCACCGTCAAGTGGAACAGTGGTACGAGCTTCCCGATCGAGTCCGGTCACCCCTGCCTCGGCTGCTCGGAGCCACGCTTCTGGGACAAAGGCGGTTTCTACCAGCCGATTTCCACGGGCCATTTCGGCAGCGGTGCCAAACTCGCAGGCGCCGCCGCAGCCGGCGTCGCATTAGGCGTAGCCGCGGCTGCAGCAGGCCGGCGTCGACAAGCTAAATTTACAAAGGAGGCATGACATGGACCTTCTGGAATTCGCAAGAGGCCCTGCCCTGCAGGCCGCCGCTTACATTCTCGTAGCCGGTACGATCTGGCGCATCGTCGGCATTGTTTTGCTGAAAGAGAAGCCTGATTATTCGGACCCGCGCAAACGCGGCGGTCTACTCGCAGCGCTCAAGGTCATATACACGCGCGCGTTTACCGCGGAGCCGTTCAAGAAAGCCACGATGTACCCGAAGATGATGGCTTACGTCATGCACATTGGACTGTTCGTCACGATTTTCTTTTTCACGCCCCATATCGTGTTTTTCGAAGGCTGGACAGGATTTGACTGGCCGGGCCTGCCGAACAGCGTCATCTTCTTCGTCGGCGTTGCGACCGTCATATCGGGCGTCGCTTTATTCGTACGACGCCTGACGAGCCCGGTCCTGAAACTGATTTCCAACTTCGACGACTATTTCAGCTGGTTCGTTACGATGCTGCCGCTGGTCACCGGGCTGCTGATACCGGTGCGCGCGTTGTTCCGTTACGAAGACCTGCTGGCGATACACATCTTGAGCGTCGCGCTGCTGCTCATATGGCTGCCGTTCGGCAAGTTGGGACACACGTTCCTTGTTTTCATCACTCGCGGTACGACCGGCATGGTCTTTGAACGCAGGGGGGCCAAGACATGACTACCGTAGACGGCAGACACACTCTTGATCGGGAAGCTGAACGGGTAGCTTACAAACCTCTTGAGGTCCGCCACGATAAACAGGGTGACATGAGTGACGATGAACGCATCGAAAAAGCGATGCACCACTTCGTCAAGAATTTCAACACGCAGACCGCGTCCTATCTCGATGGCTGCCTGCATTGCGGCATGTGTGCCGACGCCTGCCACTATCATGTGCGCACGGACGATCCGAGATACACGCCAATCTGGAAAATCGAGCTGTTCAAACGAACATACAAACGCCAGGTCGGGCCGTTCGCATTCTTCTATCGGCTGTTAGGACTCAAGAGGAAGGTCACGATTGACCAACTCGAGGAATGGCAGCACTTGTTATACGACAGCTGCACGATCTGTGGCCGTTGTTCGCTCGTTTGTCCGATGGGCATCGATATCGCGGGCATGGTTTCGATGGCGCGTCACGGCATGTTCAAGGCCGGTCTGGTTCCCGAAGAGCTGCACGAAACCGCCAAACGCGCGGCGGAAACCGGCAGTCCGCTCGGCGTTACGCCCGAGAAGTTCGCGGAACGGCTGGAATGGATGGCCGACGAACACGAGGTGGACATCCCGCTCAACGTGGAGAAGGCGGATGTACTCGCCGTCATGTCATCGATCGAGATCCAGAAATATCCGGAATCAATGGCAGCCACGGCCAAAATCCTCAACGCATCCGGCGAGAGCTGGACATTCAGCACCGACGGCTATGAGGCCACCAACTTCGGCATGCTGTCCGGCAATACCGAATGGCAAAAAGACGCCAGCATGAAAATCATCAATACGGCGATAAAGATTGGCGCCAAAAAGCTGGTACTGCCCGAATGCGGACACGCTTACATGGCGATGCGCTGGATGGGGGCCAACATGTATGGCAAGCCTCTGCCCTTCAAGGTGCTGCACATTTCCGAGTACATCGCGGATGCGCTCAACGAGGGCCGTATCAAGGTGAAGAAAGTTGACAAGAGCGTCACATTCCACGATCCCTGCCAGGTATCGCGGCGCGGCGGTGCGACACAGGCCCCGCGTGACATCCTCAAACACCTCGGTGTCGATTTCCGTGAGATGAAAAACGGCGGCGACTACAACTGGTGCTGTGGTGGTGGCGGAGGCGTCGTGACGATCAAGAGAGCCGACGAACTTCGCTACCGGGTATTCAAGTTGAAGATGGACCAGGTGGAAGCAACCGAAGCGGAAGAACTGCTATCGAGTTGCGCCAACTGCCGCCAGAGCTTTGACGATTCGCAGCAGCATTTCAACTGGGATTACACCATGGGCAGCCTGATGGAAATGGTTGCCGACAATCTTGAGGAGCAAAGGTCATGAGCGCTCGAATTGTCGTAGATCCGATCACGCGCATCGAAGGTCACCTCCGCATCGAGGCGCAAATGAACGGCAACCAGATCGGCCAGGCCTACTCCTCCGGCACGATGGTACGTGGTATCGAGATCATCCTGCGCGACCGCGATCCGCGAGACGCGTGGGCGTTTGCTCAGCGCATCTGCGGCGTGTGCACGCTGGTGCATGGCATCGCGTCGGTTCGTTCTGTGGAGAACGCGGTCGGGGCCAAGATTCCGCCCAATGCCGAGTTGATTCGCAACCTGATGATCGGCGCGCAGTACATTCACGACCACGTGATGCATTTCTATCACCTGCACGCCCTCGATTGGGTGGACGTGGTGTCGGCGCTCAAAGCCGACCCCGCAGGGACGGCCGCACTCGCGCAATCGTTGAGCAGCTATCCGCGTTCGTCGACGGGCTATTTCAAGGACGTACAGAAGAAAGTGGCTGATTTCGTCGCGGCCGGTCAACTCGGTATTTTTGCAAAAGCTTACTGGGGCCACCCGGAATACAAGCTGCCGCCTGAAGCCAACCTGATGGCGGTTGCGCATTATCTCGATGCGCTGGAGTGGCAGCGTGACGTTGCGCGGCTGCATGCGATCTTCGGTGGCAAGAACCCGCACCCGAATTTCGTCGTCGGCGGCGTACCCTGCCCGATCGACCTGAACTCGGATTCTGCGATTAACAGCAAACGCCTCAGTGAAGTTCAGGACATCATCAACAAGATGAAGGTTTTTGTCGAACAGGTCTACGTTCCGGATACGATTGCGATCGCCAGTTTCTACAAAGACTGGTTCGCCCGCGGCGAAGGACTGGGCAACTTCTTGTGCTGCGGCGACTTGCCAAGCACCAGCATGGATGACCCGGACTCCTTCCTGTTCCCGCGCGGCATCATCCTTGACCGTGACCTGACGACGGTCCATGAACTGCGCCTCGATGACGCGGACGGCATCCAGGAATTCGTTTCACATTCTTATTATGACTATTCCGGCGGCAAGGAAGCCGGTCTGCATCCCTGGAGCGGTGAAACCAAGCTTAACTACACGGGACCGCAGCCACCGTATGATCAGCTTGACGTTGCACAGTCTTATTCGTGGCTCAAGTCGCCGCGTTGGCAAGGCAAAGCGATGGAAGTCGGTCCGCTGGCTCGCGTCCTGATGCTCTACGTCAAAGGTCACGAGCTGACTCAGCACCTCGTGAACAGCACGCTGTCGCAGCTCGAACTGCCGCCGCGTGCACTGTTCTCGACGCTGGGTCGCACGGCCGCACGCACGCTCGAAACCGCGATCCTCGCGGACGGCATGCAGGGCTGGCTCGATTCGCTGATCGCCAATATCAAGGCAGGCGATACGAAGACGCATGACCAGTCGCTGTGGGAGCCGTCCAGTTGGCCCGCCAAGTGCCAGGGCGTAGGCGTAATGGAAGCGCCGCGCGGGGCGTTGTCACACTGGATCGTCATCGAGAATGGCAAGATCGCCAATTACCAGGCGATCGTTCCGAGCACCTGGAACGCCGGACCTCGTGATCCGGTCGGTCAGCCCGGCGCTTACGAAGCCGCACTCGAAGATGCGCACGTCATGCATGACCCGAAACAGCCTCTCGAGATACTGCGCACGATCCACAGCTTTGACCCGTGTATCGCCTGTGCCGTACATGTGACTGATCCGGAAGGCGAAGAACTCGTTCAGGTCGCTGTTCGCTAGCGACTACTCCGTGGCGAGTTGTACCAGCAGCGGTGCGGGGGCCCATGCCTCCGCGCCGAAGCGGTCCTGGAATTCACAAACCCGTTCGTAGACGCGCTTGATGCCGACCGCCTCGGCGTAGTGCATCGGCCCGCCACGCGATACCGGAAAGCCATAACCATAAACATAGACGACGTCGATATCGCCGGGGCGCTGCGCGATACCCTCTTCGATAATGCGCATTCCTTCGTTGACTAGCCCGTAAACGAGGCGGTCGACGATCTCATCATCGGGAATGTCACGACGCTCGATGCCGAAAGCGGCTGCTTCGCGTTCAATAATCTCTATGACGGCGGGATCACTCGAATGTTTTCGCGTTTCAGGGTCATACCGGTAGAAACCGGCCCCTGTTTTCTGCCCGAGCCGCCCCATCTCGGCGAGCACGTCGGAAACCCGCGACGCGCGCGGATCGCCGCGTTTGTCTTCCGGAAGCGCCTGCCGCGCCTTGTAGCCAACATCGATGCCGGCAAGATCGGCAACGCGTATCGGCCCCATGGCCATTCCCCACGCCTCCATCGCGTTATCGACCTGCTCCGGTGTCGCTCCTTCGATCAGGCACAGCTGTGCTTCGCGGAAATACGGCGTGAGCATGCGATTGCCTATAAAGCCGTAGCACACGCCCGACATGACCGGCACTTTGCGAATGGTCTTTGCGAGCGACATGCAAGTTGCCAGTACGTCATCCGCGGTTTTTTCAGCCCGTACGACTTCCAGCAGTTTCATGATGTTCGCTGGACTAAAGAAATGGAGTCCGATGACGTCTTCGGGACGTTTGGTTGCCGCCGCAATCTCGTTGACGTCCTGGTAGGAGGTGTTGGTTGCGAGTATTGCACCCGGCTTACACACCGAATCCAGGCGCTCAAAGATCGTCTTTTTGAGTTCCGGGTCTTCGAACACGGCCTCGATGACGAGGTCCGCTTCGGACAGCGACGCATAATCGGTGGATCCCGTAATCAGCTCTCGGCACTGCGACGCTTTCTCTGGCGCGAGTTTGCCGCGTTTGACGCTGGCCCCGTAGTTCTTGTCAATTATCGCCAGGCCGCGGGCCAGCGCTTCGTCATTAATCTCGATCAGCGTGACCGGTATGCCGGCGTTGGCGAAACTCATGGCGATACCACCGCCCATGGTGCCGCCGCCGATGATCCCGACCGAATTGACGGGTCGCTTCGGCGTGTTCTTGGGAAGATCGTCGATTTTCGCCGCCTGCCGCTCCGCAAAAAACAGGTGTCGCATGGCCGCCGACTGCGTGCTCTTCATGCAGTCGAGGAAAAGATCGCGTTCTACTTTGAGCCCGTCTTCGAAAGAACGATTCGTCGCGGCTTCGACGCAGGCCACAATATGCTGCGGCGCAATCTGTCCGCGCGCGCGTTTGGCGAGCGTCGCGCGATAGCTGTCGAATAGCCCGGCGTCGAAATCTGGCACGGCCTGTTCGCTGGACTTCCTGATAGCAGCGCCCTGCTCCTGCAACTCACGCGCCCAGCTTATCGCCTCTTTGCGAAGATCGCCCTCGACGATTTTGTCAATCAAACCCAGTTCGAGCGCAACGGGCGCTCCGATGGGATTACCGCTCGTTATCAGGTCGAGCGCCGCTTTGACGCCGGCCAGCCGCGGCACCCTCTGCGTTCCCCCCGCACCCGGCAACAGGCCCAGCTTGACTTCGGGCAGCCCGACTTGCGCTGATGCCAGCGCACAGCGGTAATGCGCTGAAATCGCTGTTTCCAGTCCGCCACCAAGCGCCGTGCCGTGGATGGCCGCAACCACGATTTTTTTCGAGGCTTCGATGGTATTGAGCAGGTCCGGCAGGAACGGCTCCCTGGGCGGTTTCCCGAATTCCGTGATATCGGCGCCGGCGATGAAGGTGCGGCCCTTACAAATGATGACCAGCACCTCGCTCGCGTCATCCTGTGCGGCCGAGACCGCATCCAGCAGACCCTTCCTCACCTCGAGCGACAGCGCGTTCACCGGGGGATTGTCCACAGTAATAACACCGACAGATCCTTCAATCTCATAATTGACTGCTTGCGACATGCTCACTCCTTTGCAAATTACGGCGCACGTTGTACTGTAATGCGAACGGTCGGACCCTTCCGGCTCTGGATACTACGACGATGTACCGGCAACTCACAGACCAGGCTGAAAAATACCTGAAGTCGCTATACCAGCAAGACGATATCGCGGGGGAGCTGAAACGCAAGCTCGCGGAGCTAATGGCCTATGGTGAGGCCAATGCCGATGCAGCCTGCCGGGCCCTCAAACTTAGTCGCAGAACGCTGCAACGACGCCTGAAAGCAGAAAAAACCAGCTTCCAGAAAGTCCTCAAGGAAGTTCGCGCCGAACTGGCTATCAATTACCTGCGCGATGCGCGCTTAAAATCGCTCGAGATTGCGATGCTCCTGGGTTACTCGAACATCAGTACATTTACCACGGCGTTCAAGTCCTGGTACAAGGTGCCGCCGGCTGAATACCGACAGAAGTTCCTCGCGACCTCCTAGTACCACCAACCTACCTATCCGCTGCGCCGATCACCTGCCATTCTTGCCGCGGCGTCGATCGCCGGGGAATCTCAGTCGCTCGGACAGCTGCTTCGCAAACTCGCTTTGTGAGACACCCCGGCACTCACCGCCGCTGATCCAACGTGCTGATCGGGGCACGCGGGCGACGGTGGCGAGTACGGGATGTCTTGCGAAGCGACATCGCGTCAGCGCGAGCTAGCAAGACATGGCCGTGGTCGCCACCATCGTGAGATTGGCGATCGACGCCGCTGTCCCAATGATTGGTGATCGCCGCAGCGAGCCTGATGGATGATGGGTGGGCGTGCCGACGTTAGCTGGCTTTGCGGACCTTACCGGCCAGGTCGCGGATGATGCCGCCGAGAATGACAAGCGCCTCGTCGAGTAAGGCCTCCCCGATCGTCAATGGCGGCAGGAATCGGATGACGTTGCCGCGCACACCGCAGGTCAGCAGGATGACGCCCTGCTTCGTGGCCTCGGCCGCGATAGCTTTGGTCAGATCGGCGTCGGGACGATCCGCTTCGTTGTCGACGACGATCTCGATCGCACACATGGCACCCGTGATTCGAATATCACCAATGCAGTTGGTATCCGCCTGCACCTGTTGCGCCCAGTGCTTGATTCGCTGACCGATGGCTAGTGCTTTGTCGCAAAGTTTTTCTTCCCCGATGACATCGAGCACGGCAAGACCTGCCGCACAGCCTAACGGTGATCCGGCGTACGTTCCGCCGAGCCCGCCAGGTTCCACCGAGTCCATGATATCGGCCTTGCCGATAACACCCGACAACGGGAAGCCGCCCGCGAGGCTCTTGGCAACCGTCATCAGGTCCGGTTCGACACCTGCGTGCTCAATGGCATACAGTTTTCCCGTGCGGCCGAAGCCGGTTTGTATTTCATCGACGACCATGACGATGCCGTGCTCGTCGCAAATTTTGCGCAGCGTTTTGAGAAACGCCGGCGGGGCCGGGTAAAAACCGCCCTCGCCCTGAACAGGCTCAATAATCATCGCGGCAACTCGCGATGGCTCCAGGTCCGCTTTGAACAGCTTATCGAGCGCTGCGAGCGAGTCGTCCATCGATACGCCGTGGTAATCGATCGGAAACGGAATATGGAATACCTCGGCCGGGAACGGTCCAAAGCCGACCTTGTATGGCACCACTTTTCCCGTGAGCGCCATGCCCATCATCGTGCGGCCGTGAAACGCGCCCGAAAACGCGATAACCGCACTTCGCCCCGTGTATCGGCGGGATATCTTGATAGCGTTTTCGACCGCCTCGACGCCTGTGGTCAGGAAGATCGTTTTCTTGGCTGTGGGTCCCGGAGCCAGTTTGTTGAGTCGCGCGGCCAGCGCAACATAAACGTCGTAAGGGGTCACCTGGAAACAGGTATGGCTGAAGCGCTTTAGTTGTGCCTCCACGGCGGCCACGACTTTAGGGTGATTATGCCCGGTGTTCGTAACGGCGATGCCCGCGGCAAGGTCAATGTAGCGCTTGCCCTCGACGTCCCAGATCTCGGCATTCCGTGCTTTGTCCGAAAACACGGTTGTCTGCGTACCGAGGCCTCGTGGTGTTTCGGCTACGCGCGAGGCAAGTAGTTCTTTATTCGTCGTCACGGGACTTCTCCATCAATAACAATCTGATATGGCTGTTTCGCGACCCGGCGTGTGGCCAGGTTCCGGCATTGTCGCATTGCTGCTACCCATAGCGTCAATATCCGAAATCCACTATGATTCGCGCCTCGTTTGAGGAGGACCCTGCATGCTCGAGAAACTCCAGTTCTATATCGATGGAAAATGGGTGGATCCCGTTGAACCGCGAAGCCACGACGTCATCAATCCGGCGACTGAAGAAGTGTATGGCCGTATCAGCCTGGGCTCGGCTGCGGACGTGGACAAAGCCGTCGCTGCCGCAAAACGCGCGTTTGAAACCTATTCGCAGACGACGCGTGAAGAGCGCATGGCGTTGTTGCAATCGATACTGGACGTTTACGCCAGGCGTCACGACGAAGTGGCCGAAGCCATCATGGACGAGATGGGTGCCCCCTGGGGACTTGCCAAAAACGCGCAGGCAGCGAGCGGCCCGCAGCACATCAAGGCCGCGCTCAAGGCGCTCGAGACCTACAAATTTGAAGAACGCATCGGCACTACGCTGGTAGCCAAAGAAGCGATAGGCGTCTGTGGCCTGATCACGCCCTGGAACTGGCCGATGAACCAGATTTCCGTCAAAGTCGCACCGGCGCTGGCCGCCGGTTGCACGATGGTGTTGAAGCCCAGCGAAATCGCGCCCTTCGATGCGATGATATTCGCAGAAATCCTCGACGAAGCGGGCGTGCCTGCGGGTGTATTCAACCTCGTAAACGGTGACGGGCCCGGCGTTGGAACGGCGCTGAGCGGCCACCCGGATATCGCGATGATTTCATTCACGGGTTCGACGCGCGCCGGCGTACTGGTCGCGCAAAATGCGGCTCCGACCGTCAAACGCGTTGCGCAAGAACTCGGCGGCAAGTCAGCCAACATCCTGCTTGACGATGCTGATTTCGAGAAAGCGGTCGCATCGGGCGCCGGCGACATGTTCGAGAACACGGGCCAATCGTGTGATGCGCCGTCGCGCATGCTCGTGCCACGAGAGCGCATGGATGAAGCCGCGACGATCGCGGCAAAAGTAGCTGCTGAGACGAAAGTCGGAAATCCGCGCGATGAAGGCGTCGCCGTTGGCCCGGTCGTTTCGGAACTGCAGTGGAACAAGATCCAGGGTCTGATCCAGAAAGGCATTGATGAGGGCGCAACGCTGGTTGCCGGCGGCACGGGTCGCCCTGACGGACTCGACAAGGGCTACTACGTGAAACCAACCGTGTTCGCGAATGTCAGTAATGACATGACGATTGGGCGCGAAGAGATCTTTGGCCCGGTCCTGTCGATCCTTGCTTACGACGATGAAGATGATGCCGTTCGCATCGCCAACGACACGCCCTATGGCTTGTCGGGTTATGTCTCATCGTCCAATCTGGAGCGCGCGCGTCGCGTCGCATCGAAGATGCGTACCGGCATGGTTCATATCAACGGTGCATGGCTGGATTCAGCGGCGCCGTTTGGCGGTTACAAGCAATCAGGCAATGGACGGGAATGGGGCGCATTCGGTATCGATGAGTTCCTGGAGGTCAAGTCAATTTACGGCTACGAGGCGAGAAAGAAACAATGAAACGGATTTTAGTTCTGCTGTCATGCGCAGCCGCGCTGCTTCTTGGCGCTTGTGGAAAGGATTCCACGCTACCGGCGGCAACGGGCAAAGCCAGCATACGTGCGATCAATGCGATTAAGACATCGCCGGAATTTAGTTTCCTGATCGAGGAGCGGAACATAGGTTCGGCCACTTATGCGGCCGCGACAACGTCTGCTAGTTACGATGACCTCGATTATACCTTCAATATCGAAGTTTTCTATGCAGGTGAAACAGCGTTTCGCCGTATTGCCAGCCAGTTTATCGATTTCGAGGCAAACAAGGATTACACCTTGCTCGTCAGCGGCTCACTCGCCAGTCCCACGCTTACACTATGGGTGGGTGACGAGCGCACGTTTGATGCAGCGGATACGGTGTTCGAAGCCAAGTTTGCGCACGCATCAGCATCGCTTGGGGCACTTGATTTCTACTTCGCCGACCCGACCGTTTCCCCGGCGCTCGGTAACCAGGTGGCTACGCTTTCGTTCGGCGAAATATCCGCGCCAGCCGATTTTGAAGCTGGCGACTTCGTATTGACGATTACGACGGCAAACGATCCGAGCGATGTCGTGTACGTGTCCGAAGCAACGGCTATTGTCGCACAGGGAGCTTTCACCTTTATTCCGTTTGAGGGCAGTGCCCGCAACACGGCACCTGTCATCGTTCGTGCATTCAATACGGCCGGCGACATTATTTCGCTGCCCGATCCGCGATTCCCATCGACCATCCAGTTCATCAACGCCTCGATGGACCTCGGAACATCCGATATTTATGACGACGAACTGCTGACCTCACTGCTGGTCGCCAATCATGCTTATCTTGACGTGTCTGCGCAACTGGGCATTCCCGCTGATGCCAATACGTTTTATTACACGCCAGCCGGCGATACGACGGCCGTCACGCTCGAAACAACACTGACGACATTTAATGGCAACCGTTATCGCCTTGTCGTCTCCGGTGCGGCCGGAGCACTTACAGGAACTTCAATTGTTCCGGATCTCCGTCCTGTTGAGACGCATGCCAAACTGCTGCCGTTCCAGGTTTCGAACAACTTTGACTTCGTGGATGTCTACGCAGTTGCAGCCGACACGAGTGTTGACGACGCAAACCCGGTTCAATTTGGACTGTCACCGCGGCTGTTAACCTCCACGGTGCCGCTCGCCGCCGGCAGTTACGACATTTACATTACCGAATCGCTGGAAAAAGTCGTGCTCGCCGGACCCTATCGAATCGATGTCGCCTTGGGTGACATTATTGACATGATCATCGTCGACACGATCGACCCGGCCGTACTCGACGTGCTCTTTCTGTCAGGTGGCCCGAGCCCCTGATCGATGCACCTGGTCGAGCGCGGTGGCAAGCTCCGCCGCGTTCATTTCTCCGAGCGGCAGTGCCAGCATTGCTTCGATGCGCCGGCGCAGCCGATCGTACGCGCTGTCGAAATCGCCATCGATCGCAGGATCCGGTATTCCCCAATGCACGGTGACGGGTGCGCCGTTCCAGACCGGGCACGATTCCCCGGCGGCCTTGTCGCAGACAGTAATGACGATATCGATTTCCGGTGCGTCGTCGGCACTGAACCTGTCCCAGGACTTGGACTCGAGTCCATCGACGGCATGTCCTTCTCGCAGCAGTTTGTCGATCGCACCCGGATTGACAAGGCCGGCGGGATGGCTGCCCGCGCTGAATGCCCGCAACTCGCCCCCGCTGAGTTCATTGATAATCACTTCGCCGAGTATGCTGCGCGCCGAATTACCTGTACATAAGACGAGTATATTCATGCACGCAGAATAGCATCGCCCCAGACCGCGATGTCGGTGGTCCTATCACGCGCAGATTACGTGGCGGTGGCGGCGTCCACGTAGGCAGCGGGATCGTTTGAAGCGTCCTCGTCGGAGATGGATTTTGCGTCATACATGGCCTGGTCCGCCACACTCAAGAGATGCCAGAGCTCTTCGCCGTGCTTCGGCATCAGGGCAATACCCACGCTCGCCGTACACTTTATTTCCTGTCCCTGGATGATGTACGCCTCGGATGCAGTTTCCACGAGGCGCTCGGCTATGCGTTTAACGTCTTCAACCGGGACGCCGGGCAAGACGATCGCAAACTCATCGCCACCGAGCCGGCCCAGTGTATCTTCAGGACGCAGACAGAATCCCAATCGATGACCGAATGCCTTGAGTAGCGCATCGCCGGCCTGATGCCCGAAACGGTCATTAATCGACTTGAATTGATTGAGATCGAGGTACAGGACCCCGCCCTGGCTGCAATTGTGGATACTGGCTACGCCTTCCTGCTCGAAGCCACGCCGATTCAGGATGCCGGTCAGCGGATCCCGCAGTGCGTCCGCAAGCATCTTGTCCTCGTTGTGCTTGCGCTGGGTGATATCAACGAGTGTCACCGAGAAATCTTCACCAACGGGCTCGGCCACGACTCTGAGCCATCGCTCATCGTCGTCACCGAAAGCTGAGGTCTCGAAACTGACTTGTTTCGAGGGTTGTTCCTCAGCCGCGAAGTGCTTCAACAAGCGCTCCGGATCCAGTTGCTCGAGCTTTTCCAACGGCATTCCAACGAGCGTTCCGTGCCCATCACCAACAAACGTCTGCGCCGAGCGATTTGCAAACACGCATCGGAACTTGTGCAAAGGATCTGTATCGTCGCGTTTGAATCTCAGAATGCCATTGGACGACGTTTCAATCAGCGTGCGGATCTGGTGTTCGCTGTTTGCCAACTGGCTCAGCGCTTTGCGCCGTTCCGTTACATCGCGACAAACGACGACCATGCCCATGTTCTGACCTTTGGGACCGGTCAGGGGGCCGACGCTGACCTCATAAATGTTCTCGGTGTCCATGCGCAAGGTCTGCGTCAGGTCGAGCTCTCGTGCCTTTTCGAGCGTGGCGCGAGCTTCCGGAAAATCTTCCCAGAGCTTTCGGCCTATCAGCTCTTTTTCTTTTCCGCCGAGCAATTCCTGCGCCGCATGATTCGCGCAAATAATACACTGCTCGCTATCGATAACGAAAATCGGATCACGCACGTGGTTGAACAGTGTCTGGTAAGCAAGCGGGCTGAACTCGTAAACGCGTGCTTTGACACTGAGGTAGGCAAAGAACGGCCACAGCAGAGTCAACACGACGATTCCCGTTGGCAAACCCGCCGGGCCCCACCCAAGATAGGTATCCGCGATGCCAATCACAAACGGCAGCATTCCGCAGACCAGCAGTAACAACACGGTACTCCGGTGTGCCGGCGCAATCGAGGACAGGCGGCCCGCTAACGCGACCGCGGAAAAACCGATCAAGCCATAAACGAACGGAGCATAGATGCGGTTGTACCAGTAGTGCTCAGTGACCTTTGAAACCTTGAGTCCGGCGTCCGTCTCCGCGACCGTCCAGAGAATATTGTGCATCGGGTTCGTCAGCGCGAGCGCCGTCGTCGCTATCGGGATTATGGATAGCATCGCGATTACCAGCGCGCTGGGTGAACCAACGGTGTACTCGCGGTAAATGATATAGAAAACGATCGGTATGAAGCCGGCCGAAAAATACGTGAAGCTCGAACCGACATTGTGCAGGTTTGCGTTCGTAGCGCCATGAGTCAACGCCGTGCCGGCGATGAGTCCCGCGAACAGGAACATGAGAAAACTGACCATGCTGTTGGCGTACTGTGGCCCCGCGCGAGACACGCGTGCGGCGAGCACGCAATAGGCCAGGGCGGCGATGCCCAGCAAAGGCGCAAGAAATTGCTGCAGCACATCCAGCATCAGCCGATCCCGGAGTCTGTCGTGGAGTCACTTGTGAACATTGGGCCATGCTATCGGGGACCCGCGCGACATAATGCGACCTGTTCCGCAATACCGCCGCCACAGTGGGCAATACGTCACATTTCCGCACGAAACTGCCCGGAGAAACGCCCAGGAACCGTGTCTTTAAAGGCCTTCAGCCGTATCTGCGATCAGCGTATCCACCACCGATTTGAGGCTTTCTTCCACGCTGGCGCCGTTTGCACACTCGAGTTCGTAGCCCTTGAGTTGCCTGTGAGCGCTCGTGCCGCGCGAAAGGATGTCACGTACTCCCGCAAGCTCCTTCACGCAGCCCAGCGCTCTCGCGTCCTCTGCTACGAGCGAGAGCAGCTCATCGAGAAGATCCTCGAAGGGCACCACAGCGCCTTTGGCGAGATCGATCAGACCTTCATCAAAGCTGTAGCGCATTGCCCGCCAGCGGTTTTCCCGAATGAGCATCGGCGTGTAGATGCGCCAACGCTGATTGCGCGTGCGCAAGCGATACAACATACGCATCGTGCAAATCAATAACGACGCCAATGCCACGGTGTCATCGAGTCGCGTACAGACATCCATGATGCGGGTTTCGAGCGTCGGGAAACGCGCGCTCGGACGGAGGTCCCACCAGATGCGCGTGGAGTCCTCTATGAGCCCGGCCTCCATGAGGATACTGACATGCCGCTGGTATTCCGCGAAGCTCGCAAAGCGTTCGGGCAGACCCGTTCGCGGCAAGGCATCGAATATCGTCAGGCGGTAGCTCTTCAGGCCCGTGTCGCGACCGTTCCAGAACGGCGACGAACACGACAACGCGAGCAGGTGCGGCAAAAAGTACGACATCTGGTTCATAAGATCGATGCGCAGTTCGTCATCGTCGATACCTACGTGAACATGCATGCCGCAAATCAAAAGGCGTCTTGCGGCACCCTGCATCTCGTGCGTCAGGGTGTCATACCGTTCTTTGCGCGTATGCTTTTGCTCGGTCCAGCTTGAAAACGGATGCGTCGATGCTGCGATCGGCGCGAGGCCATGACGATTGGTTACCTCAATAATGTTGTTGCGCAGCCGCGCCAGGTCCTCGTGCGCTTCCTGGATATTATTGCAGACCTTCGTACCGATCTCGATTTGTGAGCGCAGCAGCTCGGCAGTTACCTGCGATCCGCACTTCTCTTCGGCTTCCTGCATCAATGTCGCTGGCGGGTCGACAACCAGACCGCGAGTCTCCTTGTCCACCAACAGGTATTCTTCTTCTACACCGATCGTAAACGCCGGTTCTTTTCTCGCCATCCCCTGCCCCCTTTTTTTTCGCCGCCTACGCGGTTATTCGTTCGTCCTTCGTGTTTATGCGATCGGGAATCGGCGCGATGATCTTGTGCATTACTCTCGCAATTTCGGCAATACCTTCCTCGTCGTCAACGAGATCCTGGCGAATCTCGATACCGATGTGTGGCAGACCGATTTCTTCCGCGTGATGATCAATCGTGAAATCTTGCGGTGCCTTGCCCGAATACGGCTCGTTATCCCCAACGTAATACCCGGCGGCACGAAAGCCCTCGAGGAAGATCTCGCGAAGCCGCTCATCCTTGTCCCAAAGAACGCCAATCTGCCACGCGCGGGATTCACCGTTCAAAACTGGCGTGAAACTGTGAATGGATATGAACGCGGGCGGCGGTCCGACACTGCGCAGGCGTTGAATCTGCTCGTCGATGGCACAGTGATAAGGCCAGTACAACGCGCTCGCCCGAAAATCTTTGTCCTCCTGGTGCAGGTTACGGTTGCCCGGGACAATGATGCCATCACCGTATTCGAGGAACGCGCCCGGATCCATGAGCTGTCGATTGCAGTCGATGATGAGGCGGGAATAATTGTGAACAACCGCTGTAACGCCGAGGCTTTCGGCAAGCTTCTCGGTCAGCGGGCCGGCACCGATATCGATCGCGAGATGGCAGCGGCGCGCGAAAGGATCGAGTCCCATATCGCCGAGTGACTTCGGGAAGCGACAGCTCGCATGGTCGCAGACCAGCAGGACAGGCAGGTCAGCAAGTGGATTGAGTACTCTGAAAGGCCCCGGTTCGTCGGGAGCAAGTAGCGTCGAGACTCTGTTGTGGTCGGACCCTTCTTTCATGCCTCACCATGAGTTCGGGGGGTGTCGGGCAGTGTACCGTATCGGAGGCACGACGCCACCCATGGCGACCAGGGTCAAGCCAGTAGTTGTGAATCGGTGACATCTCGCCAGGGCTCGAATGACGCCACCGAGGCCGGACGCGCGATGTAGTAGCCCTGCGCAAACTCGACGCCGAGGGAGCCCAGTTTTTCGAGTACCTGTTTGGTTTCGACGCGTTCCGCAATCGTCTCGATACCCATTGCATGACCCACTTCGCGTATCGCCCTGACCATGCTCTCGTCAACGCTGTCTTCGACGACGTTGCGAATGAAATGGCCATCGATCTTGAGGTAGTCCACGGGCAGATTCTTGAGGTAGGTAAAGGAAGACAATCCACTACCAAAATCATCCAGCGAGAACTTGCAACCGAGCTTCTTCAGAGTCTGCATGAAATGTACCACGCGCGACAAATTGGAAATTGCGGCAGTCTCAGTTATCTCAAAACAGATGGCGCCTTTAGGCAATTTGTGTTTCCTAAGTTCGTCGATGACGAATTCGAGGAAACGATCTTCGCTAAGCGACGTACCGGAGAGGTTGATCGCCAACGTATAGCGCGCCTCGCCGCCATCGCTCCGATCCGCAAGTTCGGTCAGCGCTTCATGAATGACCCACCGGTCGAGTGTTGACATCAGGTTGTAGCGCTCTGCCGACGGAATGAACATATCGGGCGGGACGAGTTCGCCATTTTCATCACGCATGCGCAGCAACAGCTCGTAATGACCGCGTTCCTTGTCATGATTTTTGCCGATGCCAATAATCGGCTGGAAAAACAGCTCGAAACGATCTTCATCAACCGCGCTCGTAATTCTCGAGACCCACTTCATTTCCTCATGGCGCAACGACGCGTCGCTATGCCTGTAGAGATGGACCTGGTTGCGACCCATGTCTTTCGCCGAGTAGCAGGCAACGTCGGCGGAGCTCATCACGGCCGCGACGTCCGCGTTTTCATTCGTAACGAGTACGACGCCGATCGAGCAACGCACCGTTGTAAATGAGCCTTGCCATTCAAACCGGTAGCCCTCGATCGAACCACGAATCGACTCCGCCACCTCGATCGCGTGCTGTTCATCGCAACGTTCGAGCAACACTCCGAATTCGTCGCCGCCGAGGCGAGACAGTACATCCGTGGAGCGAATGCTTTTCTGTATCAGCTCGGTCAGCTGCTTGAGCAATGCGTCGCCCGCAGTATGTCCGAAGGTATCATTGACGACCTTGAACTGATCGAGGTCAACATAGAGCAAAGCATGCGTTTCATCGCCGTTGTCTCGTGTTCTTTCGAGCGCGCCGATGAGATGGTTTTCAAATTCACGGCGATTGACCAGGCCCGTCAAGGTGTCATGTGACGCCTGGTAGCTGAGCTGGCGGAACAGTCGTGATTCCTTGCTGACGTCGTGGAAAACCATGACCGAACCGATGATATTGCCGATACGATCGCGAATCGGTGCCGCCGAATCCTGGATCGGAACTTCCTCACCATTCGCCGTAATGAGGACCGAGTTCTCGGCCAGCGAAATGACGCGTCCTTCCTTGAGGCATCGTATTACCGGGTTTTCGACGGTCGCTCGCGTATGCTCGTTGACGATCGTCATGATTTCCGTAACGCAATTACCTTTTGAGCTTCGCATGTCTCGGCCGATGAGGTCCTGCGCAACCGGGTTGATGTAGTCGACTTTGCCATTGGCGTCGGTCGTAATGACCCCGTCACCGATTGACTGCAGGGTAATCTGCGCGCGCTCCTTCTCCTCGAAAACGCGTGTTTCGGCTCGCTTGCGATCGGTGATGTCGGTGATCGTACCCTCGTGTGCCACGATATTACCTGCGTCGTCGTAGACGGCGCGGGAGTTTTCAAGAACGACTATCGTGGTGCCATCCTTGCGGCGCAGCCGGTATTCGAAATTCTTTACGATGCCTTTTGCCTCGAGGCGCGCAAAAACTCGCTCACGGTCGATCGGGTTTACATACAAGACGGTCGTCTTGCCGGCGGCCTTGAGATCCTCGACACTATCGAATCCGAGCATTTCCACGAGCGCCGGGTTAGCTGTGATGATGTCGCCCTCGCGCGAAGCGATGTAAACACCGTCGACGACGTTTTCGAACAGACCGCGGTAACGCGCTTCGCTGCTGCGCAGCTTTTCTTCGTCCTGCTGGCGTTTGATCGCAATACCCGCAAGTCGCGCCATTTGGCTAAGTTTGTCGAGTTCTTCGGTAGTCGGTGCGCGGGGCTCATCAATGTAGACATCCAGTGTGCCGATGACACGCCCGGCGGCGCCATAAACAAGAAACGACCACGCCGCCCTTATTCGATGTTTGGCTGCTTCCTTTTTTGCGCGCGACCAGCCCGCCTCTTCGCTAATGTCCTTGGTAATGCGGTCTTCGCGCTGGTGCACGGCGGCGCCGCAGGTAAGGCTGCCCGCATCGACTTTGATGAATTCGAGACACAGCTTGAAGGAGTCTGACAGGCTAGGCGCCTGTTCCACCGACAAAGTCTGGCTTTTCGGATCGAGACGCATGATGGCAACTTTGAAGTGATCGCCGATCTTCTCGGAATACCGGCAGATGGCACGCAAAGTACTGTCATGAGGCGTATTCGCTGCGATCATCTCCAGCACTTTATTCTGTGCAAACGACGACGCCTCGCTGCGTTTGCGCTCGGCGATGTCATTGATGCTGACGCGAATCAGTCGACGCTTATCCGACGGCAGGCGGCTGAAGCGAACCTCGCAGGGGAATTCCCTGCCGCTGGAATCTCTGTGCATCCATTCGAAGGTCGGATGTTCGCCCGCAAGTGCCCGATCGATGAAGCCGCGACGTATTCCGAACGAAGGCGTCCCGTCGGGCTGCATTTTCGGGCTGATCGCCTCGGGTCCAACCGTGAGCAAGCGTGCACGTGACAGATTGAATAGCGTACACGCTTTGTCGTTGGCATCGGTGAATCGCTGCTCGTCGACATCAAGAACAATGATGGCTTCCGGTGCGTTTTCGACCAGCGCGCGATAGCGTTCTTCATTTTCACGGAGCGCGCTTTCCGCTTGTTTGCGGTCCGTTACGTCGCGAAGACTGATGACGAATACTGGTCCCTTGGCGATATCCAGTTGGCTGGCCCTGATTTCTGAAACGAACGGCTCACTGCCGGCGCGCATTGCCTGGACCGGAAATCCGTGAGATTCGATGTGCGTGTCCTCGACACTGGTCATGAAGGGTGACAGAAACCTGGCGAGCGACTGGCCGCGCGCTTCCGGCAGAATCGTCACGATTTCTGAGCCGATCAGTTTGGTTTTCGGAATCCCGAAATAACGGGCGCAGACCTTGTTGCAGTAACGAATGACGCCGTCGGCGCCAACCGAGAGCAGCGCATCGGTAACGCTGTCGAAAATGGCCTCGATGGGAGTGTTGTCCTGGAGCACACGCGTCTGGACAGACTGCGTGATGGTCGCTTCCATTTTGTCATAATGCTGGCTGACCAAACGAAGCAGTTCCACGAAGGCCGGCTTCGTTATACCGGACTCCTCGGTGGCAGCCCTGATTCTCTCCCTAAGATCCTGTTGCATCGGCCAGCTAATCCTGTAGCAATGCCGGATACTGTAAAGCGAAGTCGCGCCCGGATCTGTGACGTGACTTCAATTCTGGATTTTTATTTGGGAAATATTTCCCTGAAATGTAAGTAGAAACCCCTAATGGGGGCCACGCCTGGAATGAATCTACTCAGGGGTAAGAACCCTCACGGCTTCACCGTTTTCGTCGACCTGCAGCTCGCCGTTTTCCTCGAGCCTGCGACCGCCGCTACCCACCTGGATCGGAATGGCCATCATGCTGGACATCGAGCCACTCTCTGTCTCGACAGAGGCACCCACGTTCAGATACAGGCGACCTTCACGCTGCGGAATGACCGTGACCTGCTGCTTGATGAATCCCTCGTCGGCAACGGGCGCCATCCTCACCTGCGCCGGCTGTGCCTCATGGAACATCATTGCGGACGCGTCGTTGATTCGATAACTGACCGTGACCGGCTCCGATCCCAGCGTCGATGTTACCAGCAGGTCGATCGTGACCGGGCTGCCGACGATCGGCGTGCCGATTATCTTGTAGCTGACGTTGAACGGCGCGCCGGGTTTGGCGATCGTGCCGTCGTAGCTCGATTCCGGCTTGGCGCCAACGACTGCAGGCGCGTTTTTGACCGGCGCTGTTTCTGCCTCGATGGCCGACTCGTCGACGTCACTATTGCCACAGGCGCTCAGGCCGAAACTGGCAAGCGCCGACAATGCAATGATTTTCGCTCTGTTCATATTTATCACCTGATAATCGGTTAGTCGCTCAGCCACTATTACGGGCTCATGGAAACGTCAAAACATATTTGTTGGGGAAAGTCGCTGGACGCGCCGTCCACGTCCTCGTAGCGCCACTCCTGCAGGTCGGCAACATAAGTGTCTGCCGGGAGCACCTGGGTCGTGAATACCTCGGAGTTCGCGTCGGGACCGTTACCGATAGCGACGATTTGCCCTCTACGATAAATGAACATGTCCGGGTCGCTCTGATCACGGATTTCATCCGGTGGTGTCGGCGGTGGATCGTTTGTCGGCGGCGTTGGCGTTGTTGTCGCAATGGTCACGGTGTAGCTCGCGGCTGAGGTTGTCGTAAATCTCAGGTATCGGTACTCGGCCAGCTTGTTGCCGTCGCGTCCTGAATCGTAGTCGCTGTTCGCGCAAATATTGATAACGGTGCCGTCCGTCGGCAACGTCGTATACAGCGGCAGGACGTCGCGCGCCTGGTTCGGCGAGGTCACGATATTGTCCTGGCTGCTTCCCCAGATATCGATGCCCGTTGTATCGATGTTCTCGCGTGCCAACTGCGAATCGACGAAGGTTCGTTGTGCCGTATTCAGCATTGGGCGCAATTCGCTGGCAAATGAAAACAGTGTCGTGAATGCATTGGTGCTGCTCTGCGGGCCTGTCATCGTAGCAAAGATCGGCCCGAACTCGATGGAACCGGTATCGGTTTCATCAACAGCGGTGTCCCACAGGTCATAGAGAAATGTCGCGACCGACATCTCGTTGAACCAGCCCTGCGGGCCGAAATTGAAGTTTTCGGTATCGATACCGAATCCCGATGATGTTCCAGCAGCGCCCGTGTCACAGTACTGCGGCTCGTTGAGTGCCATCGCGGCGAGCGCCGTGGCCCAGCCTTCGCCAAACGCGAGGCGTGCGTCGATACTCTGCCCGCCCGAGTGTGGTCCACCGATGGAATCCGAGCGCGAGAACACGTCTTCGAAGTAATGCCCCCACTCGTGCAAGGAAACATGATCGTCAAATTCTTCGGTGTCGGTATTCGCGTCACCAAGCAGGAACAGTGAGTCGATGTCGCCGCGGTAGAACGACGTGGGTAGCTCTCCGGCGTCAATATTCGTTGGGCTGGTCAGAGTATTGTTAACGCTCCAGAATGCGTCCATAGGCCCGAAGTTGGCGGTCGCATCCGCCGTGAGCACCAGCTGCATGCCCGAGTAGATCGCGTCAAGGATGGCGAATGGCGCCGCGGCACGCGTGCCGGTGTAGGAACTGCCATTCCAGCCTGTCGTTGCGATCAGATCCCGGGTCAGGTCGGCACCCCCTGTATTGAAAGTGGCACTGTCGATGACATACAGCGGCCGGCTGCCGAGCGGCGGCGGGCTGCCCGAAGTATCCACGTTGTCACGGATTTCGACATCCCAGCTCGGTGCGCCGCCGCGTTTGAGCTCGGCGCGCACGCGCAGACGCACATCGAGGTTGCCGGCAACGTTGTTGAAAGCGTAGTCGCCATTGTCCGTGGCCACCTTCGAATCGAGTACGTCGCCCGTTGCATCATCGATGAGTTGTACGGTCGCCGCACGAATTGGTCGCGTCTGCGGTGCGTTTAAGTTCAGTCCGTTGCAGTTCGCATTCGGCGGCACGAATTCGTACTGCACTTTGCCCGAAATGTTCACGACAGCGGCTGCCGCCGACACTGCAACTTCAATTGTGTCGGTGACGGTCGCCGTGCCGTCATTGACGGCCAGCTCGAAAGCCAGCGTTTCACCACCGGCGCCAACCGCTGGCGCTTCGAAACTGGCCGCAGGCTGATCGCCGTTGCTGATCGTCACAGCGGTTCCAAGCGTTTGCGTCCAGGTGTACGTCAGCGTATCGCCTAAATCGCTGTCGGTAACCGTGCCGCTGAGGTTCACGATTGCGCCCTCGGAGGTCGACTGGTCGCTGCCGGCATTGACGACCGGGTCCGAATTCGTCACGCCGTTGACGATCACGTCAACGCTGGCGGTATTAAAGGCGTCGTTGCCGTCACCAACACGCAGTTGGAAGGTCAGCGTCGTGCTGCTGCCGATACCAACGTCCGGGCCGTCGAAGCTGGTCTGTGCCGACGTCGTATTGGCCAACGTAACCGACCCGCCGCCGGTCTGCGTCCAGCTGTAGCTCAAGGAATCGCCGTCCGGGTCGCTGCTGGCCGTGCCGTCGAGTGTCACCGTCGTCTGCTCATCGACCGACTGATTCGCACCGGCGTTTGCAAGCGGTGCGCGGTTGGTTGTGCCGCCGGTCGAGCCAGAACCGCCGCCGCCACCGCATGCCGCCAGGGCAAGCAGTAATATTGCGAATATGGCGTTTTTCCGCGTTAAATCTACAAGCATTTGGCGACTGGTGCTCCGGAGAGGCTACATCTAATTGTACCGATGAATAATGAACGGGAACATAACCCGAAGTGTGCGACTATCGCGACTGGGAAACTGTTAAATCGCCTTACAGACTGCGATGCAGGTCCGTATTGTTGTCCTTCAGTATTGATAAGCTTTGTCCTGTTATCACGCGCTCGGTTCACAGTTTCAGCGCAAATATTTCATTTGGGTAAAAAAGTTCATGAAAAACAAGAAGGTATTGGTCACTGGCGGCGCGGGTTATATCGGCAGCCATGTTGTGCGGCAGCTCGGCGCGGCGGGCGAGTCCGTCATCACGCTCGACAATCTGTCGACAGGATTCGAAGCGGCGGTGACGTCAGGTGATTTGATTATCGGCGATACCGGTAACGCGGCGCTGCTCGAGAGCATCTTCACCGAGAACGATATCGACACGGTGATGCACTTCGCGGCGCACACGATCGTTCCGGAATCGGTTGCCAACCCGCTGAAGTACTACCGCAACAACACGGCTTCCAGCCGTACGCTATTGGAAGCGGCGGCAAACAATGGCGTGAAAAATATCGTGTTCTCGTCGACGGCCGCTGTTTACGGCATCCCGGAAGGCGGCAAAGCGTCGGAAGATTCTGCCACTCAGCCGATCAACCCGTACGGTACATCGAAACTCATGACCGAGTGGATGCTGCGCGATGTCGCTGCCGCTGGCGGACCAAAGTATGTCGCGTTGCGTTATTTCAACGTCGCCGGCTGTGAGCCGACCGGTAGCATCGGTCAGTCGACGCCGCAAGCGACCTTGCTCGTCAAAGTCGCTTGCGAAGCCGCTACGGGACGCCGTCCCGGGGTTTCGATTTTTGGCACGGACTACCCGACACCAGATGGTACCGGCTTGCGTGACTACATCCATGTTCAAGACCTCGCATCGGCTCATCTCGATGCCTTGACCTATCTGCGCAACGGCGGCGATTCAACTGTCCTCAACTGCGGCTACGGTCACGGTTACAGCGTACGCGAGGTGCTTGCCGCCGTTGAAAAAGCCAATGAAGCGGCACTGAACATTTCGGAGCAACCCCGCCGTGCAGGTGATCCGCCGGAGCTCATCGCCGTTGCAGAACGCGTGCGCGACGTGCTGGGCTGGTCACCGCAGTTTGACGACCTCGATACCATCGTGCGGACGAGTCTCGAATGGGAGCGCAAGATCGCGGCCCGCGACCCGTCGGCTTACTGGGCCGACTGAGACCTGGCACGAGGACTATTGCAGGCACGCCGGTGCTACACTTTCGCCATGAGATTTCACCGCCCAAGATCGCTTAACGGACTGATTCTGGTCGGTTTCGGGTTTGTCGCCCTGCCGCTGCTGGTCGCCGTGATCTGGGCCCTTTTAAGCCTCGATCGGGTCGCTGAACAAAGCGAACTGCTTGTTACGACGGGCGTGTCTGCGGCCGAGAATAACCGGCGCCTCGAACAGCAGGTCAGTTCGCTCGAGCGCGTTGCACGCCAGTACCAGGTATTGAAGAACCCCGACAGCCTGCAGCTCTTGGCGCAGGATCTTAAATCGCTGGAATCACAGCTAGGCGACATGGCACCGCTGCTCGAGCGCGCGAGTGCCGTCGATCTGGCCACGGCGATCAAAGCCAGTGCGCGCCGCATCGTGGCAGCGATGTCGAACCCGAGCCTGGGCGAAGAGGAACTTGCAGCCGCCATTGCGCGATTCTCGCCGCTGCGGCAGCGCGTCACGCGCCTGACCGGCATCCTGACGGCGTATATCGACATGGAGCTCAATACGCTGCAGGAAAAAGCTCGTGAAGCGCAGCGTTACTCGGCGTGGCTGGTTGCGGCACTGGTCCCGGGTACGCTGGTTCTCGTGCTGATTTTTACACTGCTCGTCGCACGACCGATTCGCCAGATCGACGAGGCGATCGGCCAGCTCGGCGAAAGCGGTTTTTCGAAACCGATCGAAATCAAAGGCCCGACCGACCTTGAGCGCCTTGGCCGTCAGCTGGAATGGCTGCGTATGCGATTGCTGGAACTCGCGCAGGAGAAAAACAAGTTCCTGCGGCATATGTCACACGAACTCAAGACACCGCTCGCGAATATTCGCGAAGGCACCGAACTGCTGCTGGATGGTTCGGTCGGCGAACTCGAGGGTTCACAGCGCGAAGTAACCGATATCTTGCGCACGAACGGCCTGAAGCTGCAGCAGCTCATCGAAAACCTGCTGTCTTTCAGCGCCTGGCAGGCCAAGAGCGAAGTACTGACGCTGACCGACTTCCCACTGCGCGCGCAGGTGATTTCGATCGCTCGATCACAGCGATTGGCCCTGAAAGCCGCCAATATTCAACTAAAACTGGAAGTTGACGACATTATTGTGAACGCGGATCAAGACAAAATCCGCACGGTGCTTGATAATCTGTTGTCGAATGCGATCAAGTTCACGCCGAGAGGCGGGCTGATCACGATTCGCGCATGCCGCACTCCGAGAAGTTTTGTGCTGGAGTTCGGCGACACGGGGCCCGGCATTCCCGAGGATGAGAGCCCGAGAGTATTCGAGGCGTTCTTCCAGGGCCGGCGCGAACAGGGCGGCCAGGTGGGCGGCACGGGCATCGGGCTGTCGGTGGTGCTGGAGTGCATCCAGGCGCACGACGGTTCGGTGGAATTGATCGACTCGGGTGAATTCCCAGGCGCGCATTTCAGGATCCACATTCCACAGAAGCTCGACGTGGCGCAACAGAAGCTGGCGGCGAATGGATAACATGGGACGGACAGGCAGGGCACAGCGCATCGCACTGATCACCGTGATCGTGGGGACGATGGCCGGCTGTACCCAGGCGACAGACTGGTTGAAAGGCCGTCGCACGGCGAGAGCCGATAACCCGGTTATCCTGGGCGCGCCGGAAGCCGAGGCATACCTCAAGGAACTTTACGACCTCGCCGCGGGCGACCCGGCGACGCAGGCCGAAATCTACGCGGATGCAAAATCCGCCGCCACGCTGACACCAGGCCCGAACTCTCAACTTCGGTTCGGGCTGGTGCTGGCAACGCCGGGCCACCCGGAATCGAACCCTGTGGAGGCTGAGAGCCTGTTGCGCGAGGTTCTGGCGCAGACCGAGTTGCTCACACCGGCTGAGATTTCGCTCGCGACAATCCATCTGAACAACGTTACGCGCTTCATCGTCGCCAATGCCGAAGCGCGGCGTCTGCGCACCTCGAGCTCGCGCGCGGCACAAACCGAGGAACAGGCCGTCAGCCAGCGCCTGTCGAGCGTCGAGGCGGAGAACCGCCGACTGCGTCGCGAACTCGAAGAGGCCGAAAACAAGCTTGAGGCCATTACGTCGATCGAACGGTCGATCCGCGAACAGGAGTAACGTAGTAACGCCCCTGTAGGAGTGGCCCCGTCGGAGTGACCCTGTACGAGCGACCCGGGCCGCGACACCCGGATGCCCTTGCCGCACCTTGCAAATAGAACTAATCTGCTAATCCATGGCCGCCAGACAACCCCAGCGTGAAGGCAAGATCCTGCTCGTCGATGACGATCCCGGACTCCTGCGCCTGTTGAGCATTCGTCTGCGTGCCGAGGGTTACGAGGTCGAGGCCGTGGAATCGGCGCACAGCGCGCTGGCCACGCTCAATCAATTCAGCCCGGACCTGGTCATCACCGACCTGCGCATGGACAAGATGGATGGCATCGGGCTCCTGAAAGAACTGCAAACGCGTTCACCGGGCCTGCGCGTCGTCATCATCACGGCGCACGGCACGATTCCCGACGCGGTCACGGCAACGCAACACGGCGCGTTCGGTTTTCTGACCAAGCCCATCGACAAAGACGAGCTCATATCGCTGGTCGAACGCGCACTGAAATTCTCGGGCTCCGTCGAAGTCGACGAAGACTGGTCGTCCGAGATCATTACGCGCAATCAATCGATGAAAGAGATCATGCAGCAGGCCAAGATGGTTGCCGCAACCGATGCGCGCGTGTTGATCACGGGTGAAAGCGGCACGGGCAAGGAACTACTCGCACAGGCAATTCACCGCGCGAGCGATCGAAAACACAAACCGTTCGTTGCAATCAACTGCAGCGCCATGGCCGAAAATCTGCTCGAGTCCGAACTGTTCGGTCATGAGAAAGGTGCGTTTACCGGTGCAACCCGGAGTCACGAAGGCCTGTTCCAGGCCGCCGAAGGCGGCACGCTGATGCTCGATGAAATCGGCGACATGCCGATGCGGCTGCAGGTCAAACTGCTGCGAGTCTTGCAGGAGAACCAGGTACGTCCGGTCGGCAGCACGAACGCAAAAAATATTGATGTGCGCGTGATCTCCGCAACACACCGTGACCTGCAGGATTTGATGACACAGGGTCGTTTCCGCGAAGATCTCTACTATCGCCTGAATGTCGTCAACATCAAACTGCCGACGCTGGATGAGCGACGCGAGGATATTCCGCTGTTGGTCGCTCACTTCCTGCAGTCGATTGCGGCGGAAGCCGGGCAGGAACGAAAAGTCTACGCGCCTGAAGCGGTCGAGATGCTCGTGACGGCCGAATGGCCGGGCAACATTCGTCAGCTCTATAACATCGTGCGACAGAACGTTGCGCTGTCGCGCTCACCGGTCATCAGCGCCGAACTCGTGCAGCAGTCCCTCGGTGAACACGCGGGCAAACTGGCATCGTTCTCGGATGCTCGTGATGAATTTACGCGCAACTATCTCTCGCAGATTCTGCAGATCACGATGGGCAATGTAAGCCAGGCGGCAAGGCTCGCGAAACGCAATCGCACGGACTTTTACAAGCTGCTGTCACGCCACGACCTGAACCCGGATACGTTCAAGAGCCGATAAGGCATCGCATCATCCTATACGAAAATTCCTGAACGCCTGAACGGCAACTCGCGTATTCGCGTGCCGGTTGCAGCAAAAATAGCGTTCGTGATCGCTGGCGTCGCAGCCGCAATCGGCGGTTCACCGAGCCCCGTCGGTGAATTGTCGCTCTGGATGAAATGGCACTCTATTTCCGGCGCCTGGCTGATACGCAGCAACCCGTAGTCATGGAAGTTGCTTTGCTCCACTGCGCCATTGGCGAACGTAATTTCCAGCTGCGCTGTGCTGAGAGCGTCAATAACGGCGCCTTCAACCTGATTTTTTGCGCCGCTTAGGTTGAGTATCGGGCCGACATCGACGGCTGAATAAACCTTCTCGACCGTCACCTTGTTGCCGTCGGCGACGACTTCGGCCACGTGCGACACAAAGCCGCCATGATCGAAATGAAACCCCATGCCCAGCCCACGATTAGCGTCCAGCTTGCGCTTTCCCCAGCCCGCTTTTTCGGCGGCCAGCTTCAAGGTGTCGCTCGTGCGTTTCAGGTCCAGCGGCGGTTCTCCGTAAGACCTGGAAAGCAGGTCCAGGCGAAACTCCAGTTGATCGCGGCCGGCCGCAAGAGCGACTTCATCAAAGAAACTTTGATAGGCCCAGCAGTATGCCGAATGTCCGGGCGAGCGCCAGGGTCCTGTGGGCACGTTCGTCTGTACGATCGACTGCCGTAAACGGAAATTCGGCACCAATCCTGCGGGATAGTGTCGCGGTGACAGCCCTGCGCCCGAGACAAGTTCTCCGTTGTAACCAAAGGTAATGAAATGATGGTCGAACGCCGACATGTTGCCGTCAGCATCGATGCCCGCTTTGAAATGATGCCAGGCCGCGGGACGGTAAAAATCGTGTCGCATGTCATCTTCACGCGTCCACTGCAGCTGCACCGGTCGCCGCACTTCGCGAGCAATCCAGGCGGCTTCCACCATGAAGTCGTTGCGCAGGCGTCGGCCGAAACCTCCGCCAATTCGCTGAATGTTCACGTGGATCTTCTGTTCCGACATTTGCAGCGTTTCGGCGATCAATTCTCGACCTGACTTAGGATTTTGCGAAGGCGCCCACAGCTCCAGTTCGCCCGATTCACGATAGAGTGCCGTGCAGTTTTGCGGCTCCATGTTCGCGTGCGACACGAACGGATAATAGTAGCTCGCCTCTGCTACACGCGCCGCGGAATCGAGTGCCTGCTCTACATCGCCGTCGGCACGCAGCGTCTCGCCCTCTTCCTTCGCAAGTGTATCGGCCTCGCGACTGAAGCCTTTCGTGGAATCAGCGTGGTTTGTCTGCCACTCGACACGCAGTTGCTTGCGAGCCGATTGAGCCTGCCACCAGCTTTCGGCAACGATTGCGACACCGGGCTGAAGGCCGGTTAGCTTGTCGGTGCCCTCAACGACAAATGCATGCCTTACACCGGGCAATTTGCTGATCTCGTCTACGTTGGTTTTGACGACTTTTCCGCCGAACGTCGGACATTTTTCAAAAACGGCGTACAGCATGCCCTCGAGACGGACGTCTGAGCCAAACACGCTCTGGCCTGTCAGGATTTTCGGGTTGTCGACGCCCGGAACAAACCTGCCGAGGAGTTTGAAATCCGATGGCCGGCTCTTCAATTTGAGGTCCTTGTCGTCGGGTACCGGCAGGCTGGCAGCAATTTCAAGCAGGGTCTCGTATCGCCGTTCCTTACCCGACGCGGCATGCACAATCGATCCTTCCCTGGCCTCACACTCGCCCGACGCGACGCCCCACTCTTTGGCCGCTGCAGCGACTAAAAGCTCACGGGCGGCCGTGCCAGCGATGCGCAGATCGTCCCAGCCATCCGGCGTGCCACGGCTGCCGCCGACAGCCTGGCGGCCGTAGCGATCATCCAGCGGCGCCTGTTCGACGCGGACGTTTTCCCAGTTAACCTCCAGGCATTCGGCAACCACCATCGGGAACGCCGTTTTCACGCCCTGACCGGCTTCCGGGTTCTTGCTGATGATCGTTATCGTGCCGTCCGTATCGATGCGGACATACAGGTTAGCCACCCAGGAGTCGCGCTCTAGCTCATTGCTTTGTACCGGATCGTCGCACCCGACGCCGACGAGCAAAGCCCCGGACGCCAGCAAGGAAACTTTCAGGAACGAGCGGCGGTCGATCACGTTCTGCATCTCGGCGGCGTTCATGCTTCACCTCCTTCGAGGGCCGCATACGCTACTGCGCGTTTGATGGCCTTGCGAATGCGGTGATAGGTGCCACAACGACAGAGAACACCGGACATGGCCGCGTTGATGTCGTCATCGCTGGGATTCGGGTTCTTCTTAAGCAGCGCGCTTGCCGAGAGTATTTGACCGCCCTGGCAATAACCGCATTGCGGCACGTCTTCGTCGTTCCAGGCGCGCTGGACGGCGTGTTGCCCGGTTGGATCGAGTCCTTCTATTGTCGTAATTTTCTTGCCCGCCATGCCGCTCGCCAGCACGACGCAGGAGCGTAACGGAATGCCGTCAACCAACACCGTGCAGGTGCCGCAGGTACCGATCCCGCAGCCGTACTTGGTTCCCGTCAGGTTGAGTTTGTCGCGGAGAGCCCATAACAGCGGCATGTCCGTGGGCACATCGAGTTCGTGTTGTTGCTCATTGATCGTCAGGGTTATTTTGCTCACGCCGAATTCCCGGTTCTCAAGTCACATCCCATTCTCAGACATTGGACGGGCCCTGGCAAGAGCGATTACGACGCGGCTTTTTTTGAATAGCTCTCGGCACTCAGGCCGTACTTGTTGATCAGGTCATACAGTGTGGGCCGCGTAATGCCCAGCAATACAGCCGCTTTCGAGACGTTGCCAAAGCTCTTGGTCAGCGCGATGCGAATCGCTTTCGATTCGGCCTTCGCGCGCACTTCACGCAGATTGAGTGACTCGCCCACCTCGTCGCCGAACGCGAGTCCGAGGTCTGACGCGGTAATCATCTTGCCGTCCGCCATGATGACGGCACCTTTGATCTTGTTCTCGAGTTCGCGCACGTTACCGGGCCATGCGTAAGCTTCAATGGCTCGCACCGCATCATTGGAAAACCCGTTGATTGCTCGTTTCTGTTTCTTGCTGTACTTCTGCAACAACGTGCGCGCGAGAATGAGTCGGCCTTCTTCGCGTTCACGATACGGCGGAATGTTGATCGTAATTTCGCTGACACGGTAATAGAGATCGTCGCGGAACAGGCCTTCCTTGATCATATTTGTCGGGTTCTGGTTGGTCGCGCAGATGACACGGACATCGACCGAGATTTCCGCGCGGCCACCAACGCGCTCAATGACGCGCTCCTGCAGGAAGCGCAGCATTTTTGCCTGCAATGCCATCGGCATGTCGCATATTTCATCGAGAAACAAGGTACCGCCGTTGGCGAGTTCAACTTTGCCGACGATTTGTTTGTGCGCTCCGGTAAACGCGCCTCTCTCGTGACCGAATAATTCAGACTCGAGCAGGTTCTCCGGAATAGCCGCGCAATTAATCGCGATAAAATTGTTGTCAGCGCGCGGACTCAAGCGATGCAGCGCACGAGCAAGCAGTTCTTTACCCGTTCCGCTCTCACCCAACAACAAGGTCGTGACATCGGTGGGTGCCACTTTCTCGATCATGCGGCAGACGGCGAGCATGCCTTCGCTCGCCGCGACGATGCCGTCGAGCGGTGACTCGTTAACCTGGTTTTGCAGGCGGCGGTTTTCAGCCTCAAGTTCTGATATCGCGAATGCTCTGTTCACAATCAGTTGCAAAGTATCAGATTCAACAGGCTTCTTGTAAAAGTTGTAGGCACCCTGCCCTATGGCTGACATCGCGACTGCCTGTTCGACGTTGTCGATTAGCACGACGACCTTCGTATGCGGCGCGAGCCTAAGCGTTTCGGCCAGCGTCATTAAACCCTCCTCCATAATTTCAGGCTTCGGAGGTAGGTGAAGGTCCTGCAAAACAACCGCAGGTTCATGACGACGCAGCTCCGTGATCGCGTCTTCACGATTTCCGGCGGTGTAGACATCGTAGCCTTCGAAACACCATTTAAGCTGCTCGAGCAGACCGGGATCGTCTTCAACGATGAGAAGTTTGCGAGCTTGCTCTGTCATGAACTCTTTTGCAGGAACGCGCCCAAGCGCCTGATGTGCAATGGTGCCACGAAGCGCGTCCTCTTTGCAGTGGAAGGTTCACAGGCACGTATGTGGACCAGTGCCAACCGGAGCGGACATTGGCCGCGAAAACCGGACCACCGTGCATGTCGCGGCCAATGGCCGCTCCCACATCCGATCTATCTAGGTATTTAACGCAGTTGCGAATCATTCGCATTTCGATTACCGTTGCGCTATTAGCCCCTTCCCCGGCACTGAAAATCGAATGAACATAATCACTTACACCCGCATGGCGACCGTCACCGCCCTCTTATTTCCCACTGTTGGGCTTGCTGATGACATCCCTGAAACCCTCCAGGCGATCGACACAGTCACGATCATCGGCAAGCAAGCCGATGCCGCCGACGTGCCGGGCTCCGCGCACGTGATCGACTCTGAGGAGCTCGAAACTTATATGAACGGCGACATCCTGCGCGTGCTGCGCACGGTGCCGGGCGTCTACATCCAGGAAGAGGAAGGCTTCGGCCTCAGGCCCAACATCGGCATCCGCGGTTCGGGTCTCGATCGCAGCGCACGCATCGCATTGCTCGAGGACGGCGTGCTGGCGGCACCCGCGCCCTACGCCGCCTCCTCCGCCTATTACTTCCCGACGCAGCGCCGCATGAGCGCGGTCGAGGTACTAAAGGGGCCCGCCGCTGTAGCCGTCGGTCCGCGTACCACGGGCGGCGCGATGAACATGATCTCGACGCCGATTCCGGACGCCATGGGTGCGAACCTCGACATTCGCGGCGGTGATTACAGCACGCTGGATGCGCACGTGAACGTCGGCAATCGTGGCGAACGTTTGTCCTGGTTACTCGAAACCGTGCAGGCCGGCAACGTGGGCTTCAAGACCATCGACGGACCGGTCGGCGGCGACACGGGCTATGACCTAGAAGACTATATAGCGAAGTTTCAGCTCGACAGCGACCCGGCGAGTACGCTGTATCAAAGCCTGCGCGTGAAGCTCGGTTACACGGACCAGCTTTCCAACGAGACGTACCTTGGACTGACCGACGCCGACTTCCGGGTGAACCCTAACCGTCGTTACGCCGCCTCGGCCAACGACCGCTTTATCAGCGACCACCAGCAGTACCAGGCGACCTACGTCATCGACGCGGGCAAGCACTGGCGCGGCGAGATCACGGCGTATCGCAACGACTTCGCTCGCAACTGGTACAAGGTGCAATCGGTCGGCGGTGAGAGCGCTCACGATGTGCTGATTGATCCGACCACGTACGCGACCGAATACGGCTACCTTACCGGCGTAACCAGCCCGGACGATGCGATCCAGATCCGTGCGAACAACCGCGAGTACCTGTCGCAGGGTGTGCAGGCGAAGATCGAATGGGACCTCGGCTTCGGTGAAACGGATGTGTCGCTGAACACGGGGGTGCGCTTGCACGAAGACGAGGAAGACCGCTTCCAGCACCAGGACGGTTACCGCATGGAAGACAGCGTGCTGGTTCTGACGACGGCTGCCGCCGGCGGCTCGCAGACCAATCGTCTCTCGGATGCGGACGTAACCTCAGTTTTCGTCGACGCGGAGATTCGCACGGGCGACTGGATCTTCACGCCGGGCCTGCGTTTCGAGGACATCAACATGCGACGACTGGATTTCTCGACGAGCGATCCGACGCGTGCGCAGGGCCCGACACGCGTGCGCGAGAACTCGGTGCAAGTGTTTATCCCGGGCATGGGCGCGTTGTATCGCCTCAACGAGGACTGGCGCCTGTTGGCCGGCGTACACAAGGGATTCAATCCGCCGGGGCCCGGCAGCTCCGCCAGTGAGGAGGACAGCCTCAATCTCGAAGCCGGTGTGCGTTTCGACAACGGCGGCTTGAGCGTCGAGTCGATTCTCTTCCTGAATGATTACGACAACCTCGTGGGCACAATCACCGACTCGACCGGTGGCGGCGGCCAGGTGGGCGACCAGTTCGACGGCGGCGAAGTGATCGTCAGCGGCCTCGAGTTCAGCGGCGGCTACAGCGTCAAGTTGGGCGCGTTCGATATCGCGCTGGGGCTGTCCTACACGTGGACCAACGAGGCGGAGTTCCGGAGTGCGTTCGAGTCGAACTTCGAGCCCTGGGGTGACGTTGTGGTGGGCGACGAGCTTCCGTACATACCGGAGAACCAGTTCCGATTAACGGCGGGTCTGGAGCATGAACAGTTTCGCGTCAACCTTGCGGCGAGCTACGTCGGCAAGATGCGCACGCAGGCCGGACAGGGCGTGTACGGGCCGCTGGAGACGATCGACCCGCACACCGTTTGGGACATGGTTGCGGCCTACCATATCACTGAGAAGCTCTCAACCTATGTGAAAGTGGACAACCTGCTGGACGAGACGTATGTCGCGGCCCGCAGGCCTGCCGGCGTGAGACCTGGGCTGCCTCGAACCGCCTATCTCGGGCTGACATACCGCTTGTAAGAGCGGCCATTGGCCGCGAGAGCCGGGTCGCGGCCAATGGCCTCCCTTCCAAGCCGCGCCATTACATCAATCGCCGAGCGGCATACCGCTCGGTAAGGATTTCGGCACGCCACCACGCCTATCCAGCATGGCTGGGTCGGTGAGCGCATGCAGGAAATCGACGAGCTGACGAATCTCCCTTTCACTCAGACGCGCGGGTGAGAGCTCTATCGCTTGCGCGATGCTCGCCAACACGTCCGGGTCCGACAGGGCGAGATAGTCCTTCGCATCGAGGTCCGGCCGAGCAGGCGTCACGACCTCGCTGGCATCGTAGTCGTACAGCGAAGCTACCGGGTCCAGGTGGTGCCGCAGCATCGCCTCCAGCGTGTTGAAAGCGCCCGAGTGCCCGTACGGTGCCGTCTGGGCGACGTTTCTCAGTGTCGGTACCCGAAACCGATATCGGTCCGTTCGATCGCCTGTCACGCGCTCACGACCGAAATCCTCGTACCCGAACACCCCGTCTCCCTTGCCGGGACCGACCTGTGGAACCGCGATGGCACGAAACGAATGGTCGGTCTGAAATGCGCCGCTGTGACAGCTCGCGCAGTTGCCTTTGTTGGCCGAATAAAAAATGCGCATGCCGAGCAACGCGGATGCGCTCATCGCTACACGCTCCCCGCGCAGGAATCGGTCGAACGGGCTGTTGTCGGCTCGCCAGTTGTTGGCCTCAAAAGCCGCTATCGCGTTTGCTGCGTGTGTAAGGCGAATGTCCTCAGCCGAACTGACATCGTCGAATACGTTGACGAACTGCTCGACGTAACCATTGACGCCCTGCAAACGCTCGGCGAGCTGCGCCCAGACGCCGTATGGGCCAGCGAGATCGCCCGCCGCGGCCGCATCGGCAACCGGGTTTTCGCCGGCCTGCCCCGCCATCTCGGTAGCCGAAGTAACCGGGAACATCGCTTGCACCGCCAACGGGCTGTCCAGACCTACGGGCAAGTCAAAGCCCGCAGGCGACTCGATGCCATTCGGGAACATCGAGTTCACTTGCACGCGTCCATCGTGAAACAGGCGAGTGAATTCGCGGGCGCCGAGATTGAACAGCGCCGGCGAATTACGCGGCACTCGCTCGTGCACGGCTTCACTGCCGGTACCGTTATCCCGGGTGACGCCTAACCCTCGCCCGCCTTCGCCAACCGGTAACGACAAGCCGTCTGCCGTACCCGCAAAGGGATGATGACAGGTGGCGCAGGAAATATTCAGGTTGCCGCTCAGGATTTTATCGAAGAACAGTTGAGCGCCGAGCTTAACTTTGGCGTCGTCCGGTGCGCCGTTGTCGAAATAGTCGGCGTCGGTTACGGGTTCCGGCAGCCACGATCGGCCGGAACGATTCTTGTTATCGGCGCTCGCTACGACAGGAAATTGAAATGCGAGTGCGGCAATCATTGCCGCGAACAGTGGGAGTCTCCCCATGACAGTACATCCTTGTAAGGTCGGTGTAGTTCACGCCCAAAATGCGTGAACCACACCTCTTCAGCAAGAACATAAACTGACTTTAATAAGGAGTTATTCCTATGGTACGACTTTCGTTGCCGGTGCCGAGTAACGACTCTCAACCCCCGACGTATTGAACGATGTCGCCACGAACTCGTAGGTACCTGGCGTCAGGTTGTCCACGACGTAGGTCGTCGCATCCTTGTCGTTGATCGTTACTGAGTTCGGATAGCTGCCGGACGTCGTTCCCCAGTAAATCTTGTAGCCATCGAGATCAGTCAGCGTCGTGCCATCTTCGTTCTGCGTCGGTGCCCTCCAGTTCAACGTGACGGAGCCAAGGCTGACAGCGGGATCTTCGACCGTGATCGAAAATGCCGGCAGACTCGTCGAGAGCGAGCCGTCAGTCACGCTGATAACGATTCCAGTGTGTACACCAGTGGCGCCGGGCATGCCGGACAGTTCTCCCGTCGCATTGTTGAAGCTTGCCCATGATGGCAATCCGGATACCGTGAAGGAAAATGGGTCATCGTCAGGATCACTCGCAATCGGTGTAAAGGTGTACGTCGCTCCGATCTCGACAGAACTGGCTGGCGTACCCGAGATACTGGGCGCGCGGTTTTCGCCACCTGCGCCATCGATTGTCTGCGTTCCATCGCGGGAAATATCGTTAACCGTCGTTACAACCGCAGTACTGCCGCCGGCCGCCAGCAAAATGGCGTTGTCCAGGCGGCTGCGATAGTCGCCGGGCAGCGCGAACGTCCGAATCGTCGAGGACCCCGAGCCGACCTGTACGCCTTCTACGTCAGTGAGTAGATCGGCGATCGCGCTGTCGCTGGTGATCGCGTGCGCGGCCACGATTCCGACCCTGGCGCGCGCCAGCATGTCGGCTGTCACCGTCAAATCCTCGAGTCTCGGGTCGGCGGCCTCGAGCGATACCTGGTCAATGGCGTTGCTCATCAAAGCCGTTGCGTCGGCACCGTTCACGTGTAATTCATTGGCCATCGTCTCGAGCAACACTTGCGCCGATACGATGACCGCAACAGCAGCGATGCGAGCATCGGCGCGCGGGCCGCCATTGCCGTCAACAACGGTATCTGTGAGGTCCGAGGACAAAGCACGGACCACATTGTTTCCCGAAGTTGAGAAGCCACTTGCGCCCAACGCGTCGCGCGTACGCCTGACGGTCTCGCCCAGGGCTTCTGACGCTCTCACCATCTCGGCAATATTGCTGCCGCTGACATTCGTCGTCATCGCCCCCGACGATTTGAGTGATGTCAGGCCGTTATTGAACTGGGCTGACACAATACTTTGGGCGGTTTCGAGATTAGTCTTGTTCACGCCACCTGAAAGATCGCGGGCCAGTTCAACCGCAAATGTTGAAAATGGATTGACGTTCGCCACCGATTTCTTGCCGGGTTCGAACACGGCACCGAGTAAGTCGAAGTCGGGCGCGGTGTTCGTGACGATGTCCGTGCCGTTGCGCGCATCAATCCCCAACGGGTAGTACTTGCCCTTGGTGCGAACCGTAATGTTATAGCTTGCGCTTGCGTCGCTTTCGAGCTGCATAAGTTCGACGCCGTCGTTACGCAGGATGCGCATCGAGGCACCGATGACCGGGCCATCACCAACGCTCCCGGAAAGTTCGTGATCGATCAGAGTTTCCGCGTCGGCCTTCGATTCTTCCTCGTCCATCAAACAGCCGCCGACGATAATCGAAATAATTGTGAGTGTGGCCGCGTTGCGGATGAAGCTCGATTGCTGCGTTCCGTGCATGGGTGTGCTCCTGCCTTTTTTGAGGCGGGCAACCCAATCGGTATTGGATGTGTGGAAACAAAGCCTGGATCGGCACGAATGTGCCTGATGCCGATAATTGACAAGGTCGCGATCGAGCGACGCACGATGCGGCTGTCATTTCTTTACTGGCAACTCCGCTGTCGTAGGCTTACGCCCGTAGACCGGTGGCTTTGCGTCCCAACCTTTCGATTGGTTTGCCCTTTTCAGTCGTTACTCGACGTTCCGTATCAGTGTTCAAAAACGCCAATTCCATGGCGACTCAAACGCACCGTAGCACTACTAAAACAAAAAAAAACCTGTCTCAAAACAGAGACGGAACTTATGTAACAGCATTATGTGAACGCGTATTTTTCTGGTAGTCACAAACCCCTATTTACAACGTTCCAGAGGCGCCGATAACGCCGCCGTCCACGGGGATGACTACGCCCGTCACGTAACTTGACGCTTTCGACGACAAATAGATCGCGGCACCCGCCATATCACCCGGTTCGCCAATGCGCTTGAGCGGCACACCTTTTTTGATTTGCTCACCCATCGTTTCGAGCGTGTGTTTCATCATTTTGCTCGGGAACGGGCCGGGCGCGATTGCGTTCGCCGTGATGTTCCGGCCGGCCAAATGTGAAGCCAGTGTGCGCGTTAGATGATGCACGGCCGCTTTACTCGGCCCGTAAGAAAACGTGGGCAAACGGTTGACGCCCAGGCCGTCGATTGAACCGACCATGATGATGCGCGCCGGGTCTTCAGCACTTGCCGCTTTTTCAAGTAACGGCAGCAAGGCCTGCGTCAGGAAGAACGGCGACTTGACGTTGATGTCCATGACTTTGTCCCAGCCCGATTCGGGAAATTCCTCGATATCAGCGCCCCAGCTTGCGCCCGCGTTGTTGACGAGAATATCGAGCTTCTTCTCCCGGTCCTTGATCGTGCCCACCAGCGCCGCTATGCCGTCCAACGTAGAGAGATCGGCGGGGATCGATACACACTTGCCCAGCTTGGAAAGCCGCGCCGCGGTTGCGTCGCACGCCTGCCCTTTGCGCGCGGAAATATAGGTTTTGACGCCGTTGGAAACGAAGCCCTCGGCGATCATCTCGCCGATGCCGCGGGAACCGCCGGTCACGAGCGCTACTTTTCCGGATACGTCGAAGAGATTTTTCATGACGCATGTCTCGGTTTATACGTAATCGTATTGACAATCATTCTCATTTGCGTTTAAATCCTTGAAAGTTCCTAAGGTATTGAATTCATGTACGTCTGTGTCTGCAACGCTATCACCGATAAGCAGATTCGCAAAGCCGCGGAGTCAGGCGCGCGGAACGTCTGGGACCTGCAAAGCGCGCTTGGCGTAGCCACTGGCTGTGGATCCTGCATGGAGGCGGCCTCGGACATCTTGCGCGAATCACGACAGCAAACCAGGATTACAGAGCCGAAAATCTACCAGCCCGCCCTAGCCTAGGTTCAGATTCGACCAAAAATCAAAAAGCCCCGCATCGCGGGGCTTTTTCTTTACAATTGCGAAAAGTAATAACAACCCATCTCTCCCGGAGCAAAACATGAAAGGCGACGCTACCGTCATCGAACACCTCAACAAAGTCCTGAAAAACGAGCTGACGGCGATCAACCAGTACTTCTTGCACTCCCGCATGCTGAAAGACTGGGGCCTCCACAAGCTCGGTGACTACGAGCATGGCGAATCAATTGATGAGATGAAGCACGCCGATCAGTTGATCGAGCGCATTCTGTTCCTGGAGGGACTGCCGAATCTCCAGGATCTTGGCAAACTCAGGATCGGCGAAGACGTCCCGGAGATACTCCGCTGCGATCTGGACATGGAGCTGGATGCGATTCCCGACCTCAGAGCCGGTATTGCTTATTGTGAGGCGCACAAGGACTACGTCAGCCGTGACCTGTTTGACGCCATCCTGGTGTCCGAAGAAGAGCACGTCGACTGGCTGGAGACGCAGCTGCAGATGATCGGAACCATGGGGCTCCCGAACTATCTCCAGGCCCAGATTTGAGCCCGTCGCCAGCCTGACAGCGTTGTCGTCGATCAGCGACAATACAATCTGTATGTAAGTCCTGCGCTTAGCGTCGTAACATAATCCGAATTCACCCCAACTGTCGCACTCTGCGGACGGTTTTGTCGTTCCTCGCACGAAGATCGAGGTCTGGTCAGCGATAAGCCACTGACAATTAAAGTGAATATCAATCTGGCACGGCTATTGCATCAAAAGATCGCAGTGCACCCGTGAACGCGGTTTCCAACGTGAAATTTCCACTTCGTGACGGGCGCACTTGCCTTGGGAGGGTTATCCGATTTAATCGGACCTGTACTGAAAAAGGCATACCTGTCGAAAGCCAGGGACGCAAAGCCACCGGTCTACGGGCATAAGCCTAAGACAGCGGAGCCGCCAGATACTTCTTAATTGTCGACTGACAGATTGAGCGATATCTTGGCTCGGCAATTCGTCCCTCCACTTCGGTTACAACGTGCCTTTTTCACGAGGCCGGCGCGTTTGGATGCGCGCATGGCTAACTTGAAATTAGTGAGGGATAACAGTGCGAAACAGCCTGATAATTTTACTTACCGGATTACTGCTCGGCGCATGTTTGAGTGACGAGGGTTCCAGCTTGGTCCGCAACGACACGGCCGCCAATGGCCCGTCGGGAAACAGCAGCCCGACGATAAGCGGCAATCCGCCGCCAGCTGTATTGGTCAGCGAGATGTATGATTTTACGCCCAATGCGTACGATCCTGACGGCGACCCGCTGACGTTTACCATCACGAATAAGCCGAACTGGGCGAGTTTTGAGGCATCGACGGGTCGGCTGTCCGGGCAGCCGACGCTTGGCAATGTAGGTACCGTTGGCAATATCGTAATCAGCGTCTCCGACGGCAAGGCGAGTAGTTCCCTCAGGGCGTTTTCCGTTACGGTCAGCCAGACCGCCCTGGGCAATGTCACGCTGAGCTGGGTTGCGCCAACCCAGAACACTGACGGATCGCCACTGATGGACTTGGCTGGCTACAAAATCTTTTACGGCACCAGTTCCAGGAACTACGACCACGAAATCCGCTTGGACAACCCCAGCATGACGACGTATGTCGTCGAAAACCTTGTCCCGAATACCTACTACTTTGCAGCAAAGTCTTTTAACTCTTCTGGCATCGACAGTGATTATTCGGGGGAAGCAGTCAGGTCCGTAAACTAGCGACTACGATTTGCGTCGCACGGTCAGGTGACGCAGTTCGTGAACCCTGGCATTGAAGTGGCTACGATAGTCACTTCAAACCTTAGCGGGACTCTACGCCGTAACACAAACCCATTCTCAACACATCGTATCGCGCTCCGGATATGATGACTTCGTTGTGCAACAAGCCCTCCACCCGGAATCCGATCGACTCGTTCAACTGGATATTCCTTAGATGCGTTTGCAGCGTGCTTACATAGATCTTTTCGAGCCCGAGTTGCGTGCCGCCATACTCGATCCACAGGCGCGTCGCCTCCTCAGCGAATCCTTTTCCACGTGCTTCCCGTACACCGATAATTTTGCGCAACTCGGCGCGCCGCTGAGCCGTATCAATATCAAGGAACGCCACTGCACCGATCGGATTCTGCTCGTGAACTACGATGCCGATCTGATTATCGGGATTATCCAAAAGGCTTGAAATATCGGCCTGCTGAGCAGAGGCGCATGACAACAGGAAATGCCTGCCGTAGTTATCATTCATCCAGTCATTTAATAGCTTCTCGTCGCGAGCCGGATCAGCTAAGCGAATTTGCAGTCTCGAAGAGCGAAGTGGAAAATTTTCGACGTCAAATTCACCAAACTCGGTCTGCGGAGATGGTCGTGGTGGAGCAGCAGAATCTTGATCAGCTATTGCGGAGTCCATCAACGCGTTAATAAGCCGGATCATGTCTACCTGGGAAAAACCATATCGGCGGGCCTCCTCGTGAATGCTCCGCGAAAAAACCTGCAGAGTCTCGTCCGGTATATCTTCCGATTTCATAGGGTCGGCCCTTATTGCTGCTCACGAATCTTTAAGCTAATTCAAGAAAACCTTGAATTTCTGATCCTTTTGACCAAACCTCCTGAGCTTATTCTGCAATAGATTAGGAGATATTCTAGAAGGTAGGCAACAGGACGTCAGTGCCGACATCGAAAATGGCGTCCCCAAGGGGATTCGAACCCCTGTTGCCGCCGTGAAAGGGCAGTGTCCTAGGCCTCTAGACGATGGGGACGTCGGGCCGCAGCCGAAGCTGAGGCGCGCACTTTACGGACGGGGAAGAGCCCTGTCAAGGCGGCGGTCGGCCGCCGATCAAATTGGAATTATCGGTTGCCTATCAGTGTCTTGCGGTAGACGGCGACACCACTGAGCACGAGGAGCAATCCCAGCAGCGTGCCGGCCACCTGAGTCGGCCCGATTTGGGCACGGTTGCCGGCGCCGATCACATCCGCCAGCACGGAAGATTATCCAACCATTAATCCGAGCAAGACGATCAAGGCCCCGGCCCGCCGGTCCCGCTGCGGCCTCGCCAAGACACGGTTCATGACAACGACACCAGGGATCGCGCCAAGCATGCGGGCGAAAAGATCCCCCCACCCGGCGCTACGCTACGAGATTAAGCCCTGCGCGACTTCGATGCCGCCTGCAAAGAGCACCTTGATCCCAATAGGGATGATTGTCGCCAGGCGGATTGAAGCCACACTCCAACGCACCAATGCCGAAGGCCGGCGACTCCTCGCCAGCCAAATAATTCGCTGGCCGCACGCAGGTATTTCCGCCAGGGCAACCAAAAATTCACACCGCTCCACCCGTTTTGCCTGACCTTCCAACATGGCGACCAACGCAATGACAAGGATTCAGCGGCCGTTCGTCACAACCTAAACCGCACAATCGCGATATAATCACGCATCCTCTATCCCTTATTCTCAGTTTGTCAATGAAAAATATACTTATCACTGGAGTCTCTTCCGGGACAGGACTTGGATTAACAGACAAATTTATCAATGAGGGCTATCAGGTAATCGGGAGTGTTCGAACTCCTGAAAAAGCTACAGAATTACAATCCCGATTCGGGAAAACCTTTATCCCCCTTGTATTTGATATCACTAAACCAGACCAAGTAGCATCTGCGTCCGAGCAATTGCAACATCAATTTAACGTCGAGCATTTATCTGCAATTGTCAACAATGCCGGGTCAGCAAAAATCGGCCCTCTCCTACATGTTTTTATAGAGGAATTCAAAGAACACCTTAATACCCTGGTTGTTGGTCAACTGTCAGTTATTCAAAATTTCTATAGGTTTCTAGTATCTGATGATACAAACCATGAGGTAGGTAGGATCATCAACATTACGTCTATAAGCGGTATTGGAGTTAACTTTCTATTCGGTTGTTATGCTTCAGGAAAACATGCTCTTGAGGGACTTTCAAAAACTCTCCGACTAGAGTGTAGGCAATATGGGATAAAGGTGATTGTGGTTGCTCCCGGAAATATTGCCACATCAATCTGGGATAAACAGACTGACGATATTATCGAAAAGTATCGAAATACTGATTATTACCAGTTACTAAAGAACCAAATGAGCAACATAGGCTCGGATGTCGTAACAAAGGCGATGTCGGTCGAAGAATTCTCCAACGCATTTTTCAGTGTGTTTGAAGACACTCGACCAGCAGACCGCTATACAATCATCAAATCAAAAAACAACAAAATACCGTTTAGCAAAGCGAAAGTCAGAATTATGCGATCGTGAATATGCTTGTCGATAGATAGTTAGATTGTCTGAAAAGAGTAGAAAGTGAATGAAGAACAGATAATCTCTGATATCGAAAAACCTCTGTCAGATCTGGATAAGGGAATCGCTGACAGGGATGCTCATCTGATTCTTTCTTGTATCTTCAGTGATCCTGCGAAATCGAGATGCGTTAGAGATGGTGCCCTTTTCGACAAAAATTGATGCCGCTGAAAAAAATTATGCCAAAGGATTTGAAAAGCAAGATCATTCAATAAAGCGATTTTTTGAATAGAAGTGGTCCCGGTGGTTGAGACGCGGCTATGATTGGAAAGCTCCTATTTGAACGGCCGTGATATGGCCAGTGGGAGAAGGAGAAGACCGTGCGACGACCGCGCCGAAATCACACCGCCAAACTCAAGCCGAAAGTAGCCCCCGAGGCCTTCAAGGGCGAGCAGACAATGTCCGAGCTCGCACAGCGCTTCCTTGTGAATCAGCGAGGCCGGCAGCGCACCGCCGACCGAAAAGGCAGCGTAAACAGCCGGAGCAATACTTGTAGGTGAGTTATATCGGGTCCGAAAAAGCGGGACCACTTGTCGACCAAGTATCGGTATTAGTAACGTAATATTTTTCAGGAGATCCGTAATTGCCAAATAAAGTACCAAGCAAACGAATAACGCGTCTAGCGTTGTACGCGTGTATTGGGGCCTTGTGTATTGGGGCCTTGCTGCTTGTCTATGTAGGGAGGCCCTATTTACGGCTGGCGGTCGATTGGCTGAATCAGGAAGATGTCGAGATATCATCGGCTACCATTTCGGTTAGAGATCAGGGGGTTGGTTGCCCGGCCGTGATTATCATTATCGGTATGGCAACTGAAAAAGACGACTACCGCGGGCTTCAGAAATCCATTGCAAAGTATACGAGAGTACTGTCATATGATCGGCCTGGATTGGGTGCATCAAGCCAAAACTCGGAACCAAGAACCTTTGATATTTTTGCCAAGGATCTCGACGAGCTGCTGCAAGTCAAGGGGATTCCGCCACCCTATATACTGGTTGGACATTCTATGGGAGGGCTCTTCATACGATATTATGCAGATCTCCACGCTGAAAGTATTGCCGGCCTGGTATTTCTGGATACCTCTCACGAAAGCTGGTGGCAATATATTAGGGAAACCTGGTCGGCGGACGACCAGCGCAATTACTTCGATTTCTGGGACGATAAATATCCAGAATACATCGGAGTACGCCGGGAAGAAAAGTCTGCGTTCGAAGAAAACTTCAATATGGTTCGCGGCTTAAAGATTGACAAAGATATGCCGGTGCTCGTGTTTACCGGTGGTAGACACCATCATTTCAGAAAAGATGCTCAGGACTTTGAGGCAGATCGTCAGAAATGGATTGACCTGCATGAAAGCCTCTTGGTGGGAGTCAAAAACGGAAAACACATAGTGCATTTGGAATTGGATCACTGGCTGCATAGCCAGACACGGGATGATATTGCGAGTGAAATGGCCAAGATTTTTGAATTAGAGAACAAGGTAACGCAGTCAGACATCGGTAGTAAGACTCCATGCGGGTCGCAACCGTAGGATGCGGCGAAGCAATTAAGACTTACTGATCATGGAAATCAGAATCGAGTAAGGTCATTCACACTAAACCTTGACTGCAAAAGCGTAGGGCTAGCACATTTTTTCCTTTTCAATCACACCAGTGACTAAGATCTCTCTGAATCAACGAAGAGACTCGGGCGACATCCTCCCGAAATTCGTTCTTCAACTCATTAATAAGATCTGGGGGCAGTGGCATGCGCTTGCCAACTTCGACATTGCGTTTGTTGATGAAGGCTTTGATCTTTAGGTTTTTAATTCTAAAGATGCGCTTGACCCACGACTTCAATATTTCCAGCCATCGGGGTTGATCCAACAGAAAATCGCCAAGCCATTGAATCTTATATCGCTGGCTTGGATTTCCCACTGGAAATTCGTGCCTGTTGTCATCCTCTAGCCCAAGAAAATCCAACACATCCAAATAGACCTGCCGTGCATTTGACTTTAAATCATCGTACAAAATGAATTTGACTTGATCCCGAGGAAAGATGCTTAGTAACCGTTCGATTTGTGCACTATAACTGGCAATTTCCTTGTATTGGAGGAATTGCTCTACTTTGCAGGGATTGGGTAGATCTTTCCCGTTCTTACGATTTTCTTGCAGTCTCCAGGCTTTTTCGAAATCCGTCTTAGTCTCGTAATGCATTATGTAACATTGCATGTGCATTGCGTGCACTTGCTCAACAGGATTCCTCAACATAACGACCAGCTTGGAATCCGGGTTAAATTCGTACAAACTCTGAATAGCTACCTTAGAATATAGATACCATACAGATGCTTCGCCAATAATTAGGTGGTTTTCATTTGCATCGTCAAACAACTGAAGGTATTCATCCATTGACTTGACACGCCGTTGGTAGGGAAAGTCCTTGCAAAAAAAACAGGGTTCCTTCATGCGACTTGGCATGAAGATGTCAGGATGCGTTTGAAGGTATTCGTACAGGGCAGTCGTTGCACATTTTGGTGCGCCGACAATGAAGAAGTTAGGGCGTTTCATATGCAATGCCGTTAGACCAGTAACAGCGTTCCTTAAGTAATTAAAGTTTTTGTCGATCGACGGTGGTGGATATTTTGCGTATTCCAACCGATCCGATTACCCCTACGAAAGTTATCCAGTCATCTTCCGGTATTTACAGCATGGGCCACGAAAGTATTGTTGAGAAAAGTGCGAAAAGCAACAGAATTTTGCAAGCGAATTTTATCCTTGGGAATCGGCCAATAGATCGTAAAAACAATTGGTAGAAAAACAGCAAAATCAATTCGCTGCTCGTGACAACCTAACAATTGAGTTTTCAAGCGTATTCATTTCATCCATCGGTAACATTGGAGGCTAAGACTCTGATGCGGCTGATAAGCGTCTCTGTTCGAGTCGACCAGCCCAGCCCCTGATCTCTTCGATCAGTTTGCGACGATCGGGCTCGAATGGATACGTGTGTAGTACATGCGGCCAGAACAATTCTTCGCAGAAACTACTGTATTCAGAAACGTCAAGTACTCGTCCCAACTGTCCTTCTTCGTTGTAGTAGTCGGTTGCATAGGCAGTGAAAATGCTGAGCACGTATCCATTCCGCTCGTGCATAGCTGAAAACGCGTCATTCGTTTGTTCTGCACTGGGCAAGATCCGAACGGCAAGCTTGTCCATGGAGTCCTCGTCTGCTCGCCGGCTGCTCGTCCAAGCGGACAATTTGCGCTTTAGCCAAGGGACATACCTGGCCGGTTCCAGCGCCTTGCGCAGCAATACCTTCTTTCGCCAGGACCTCGCCCGTGCAGCGAATCCCTCGTCTTTCTCGCAGACTGGATCCAGCAATACCAGTCCCGTCACTCCAGGATGCTCCAACGCCAGCCGGATAGCGTTGTCCGCGCCTGAGCACAAGCCAAAGAGAACGATTTCTACAGGTCCAAGTTCCGATTCCACGAGTTGGACGATCTCATCGAAGTCTTTGGCTACAGACTGTTGGAGCTCCATATCAGGCTCGGCCAGGCTGTCCCCAAGGCCGCCAAGATCAACCCGCATTGAGCTGAAACCGTACTCAGCAAGGTCTCGCGCAAGGCGTACGTGCAGTCTGTGCGGACCCGGTCGATGTAGCAACCCGGCGTTGAGGAAAACGAAGACGATCGGTTTGTTCGAATCGCGGTGCCGCCCTGCAATCGTCAGGATTCCTATAAGCCTCCCGCCCGGTCCGAATTGTATGGCTACTTCGTTCATCAGTTGCGTAAATACTTCAGTAGAGTCTCGAGCACCGGTTGGCACATGATTACTTCTTCCGATTCGACATCCCATTCACAATCAAAATCGACGAATTCGCAACGCAAGTCATTTTCCGGAAAATCATCGTCCAGGGTGGTCTTCACCACGCATAGTCTGTCGCCAGGGATCGAAGAATACGTTTCAACTGTCAGTGCCCGAAAATCGTTCTCCATAGATTTCGACATCTGATAGACACAATACGAATGCTCGATCATATCTCGATCGGCGCGACTCATATGGACGTGATGCTCTATCGCATCAATTTGCCCCTGGCGAAGTTTTTCGAGATATTGCCGCCCATCCAATATCGGATCCCAAAATACAAATCGATCGACCGCCGGGTGATCGCCAACCGAACGACAAACCACCGGACAACTACCTCGAACCCCCAGGATGCGAACTTTGTCACAGCCCGATAGCTCACGCCCTTCCTGCAACGCAATCGCGATGCTCTCTTCCCAATCAGCCAGCGCGAATTCATCCAGGCCGCCAAAAGAATCACCTGTACCTATGTAGTCGAATCGCAACACGTGGTGACCGGCGTTCGCGAGAGTGATTGCGAGTTTACGCAATGCGCCATGTGACCTGTTGAGTTCGGAAAACAACGGCGGGCATATAAGCGTTAGGACCCTCTGCTCCGAACCAAGTGGCGGGTGATACACTCCGAAGAGCTGCCGGTCCTCGGGTCCGAAGAAAAACGCTTCGTACATGACGTCTACCTAAATTTCAGGAGCCGGCAACGCGGGCGATATCGTCTGACGACTTTGTCTCTTGAAGCTGTGACGCTATCTCCGCGAGATTACTGCGGAAAAGCACACGAAGGTCCAGACCCACGCCGAAGTACTGCTCCATTTGGTTTAGTGCCCTGAGCGCCATCAGAGAATGCCCGCCAATCTCGAAAAATATGTCGTTTCGGCCAATGGGCCGGATCGGCTGAATTAAATTTGTCCAGATTTCCGCGATGGCTATTTCCGCCGGATTCGCCGGTGGCTCTTGCACTCCTATCGAGCTGTCCTCAACCGCGGGCGTCGGCAG
>Ga0224512_10000338_pt1 | contig 50545 bp, 60 predicted proteins | sample SF_May12_sed_USG_4_FD_169103 | JGI IMG/M metagenome (GOLD analysis project Ga0224512, IMG submission 169103) | Sediment microbial communities from San Francisco Bay, California, United States - SF_May12_sed_USGS_13 | ecosystem: Environmental > Aquatic > Marine > Sediment | place: USA...
TGGAAATTAGAATCTCCAGATGAAAAACAAGTACCAGGACACTCTTCTAATCTTGTTGCACACTCTGATAACTGTGATAGTACATGCACTATAACAATGAGTAACTCTCTTGATCTTGGGTCATACTCTGGTGCAACCCTATCATTTTGGAGATACGTTGACAAAGATCTGGATAACGGTGAGTATCTTAAAGTAGAATTGTATGACGGTTCTCAATGGAATACTATCTATAATTGGACTAATAATGCAGGTGATGATGATACATGGCACCAAGAAACTGTAAATCTTGATAGTTATCTTGGTGTAAGTAACTTTAACTTGCGATTTGTAACACATGAATCCCACCAAAAGGAGATAGTGGAAGTAGATGACATCGAGATAGTTGGTCTTTTCTAGAATTTAATATTATTAGTAAAAAACCGGCTTTTCATGTGTAAACAGAAGATTTGTAAACACTTCTCTTATGAATTTCTAAAACATCAACTTCAATCCCCATGGGACTATTTTGTTTCCAAAAAAAGTTCATCTCAAGATTCAAACTTAGAGATTATTTTTCAAAGGTATGACATTTTAAATTTTTATGAATAATTTAAAATGACATAGTTACTGAATTATTAGAAATTATTATCTTGCTATCTTTTTCTAATGTTGATTGAACTATTGCTTCAAAAAATGCTTTTAAGAAGATTGATCCATTTTTTCCAAAGTCATGGTGTACACTGATAGTATTATTGCTTTCACTTTTTTCAATATCACACATTCCATAACCACAGTGTTCAAAATACATTTTGATAAATTCTGTAACTGAATCAGAAGTTATCTTTTTCCATTTGAATAATATGAAATCTTTTGGTTCTTTTGCTCCTATAGATTTTGCAAAATTAATAATATTTTTCTCATCAAGCGAATTTAGTAGTTCCTTGAAAGCTCCTTTACTCATTTCAATTATGCCAAATTTTTTCATGTATTGTTCAACCTCTACGTGATTTCCAAAAATTTGGTTGGCTAAAGTATTAAGACTGATACGCTTATCCTCGGCCTCTTTTCTTAGACCTTTTTCATATTTCTCATCTAGTCGGAATGTAATTGTTGATGTTTTTTTGACCAAATCCTCTTTGTAATTGCAACTAATTGCAGTATAAACTTCTTCATTAAATTCAAAGAAAGTTATCTTTATTCATGCATCAAACTATTGAAAATATGGAAATATCTGGTGACCAACTAGAACAGGATTTAATCCAAAAAATACCGATACTTTTGTTTGACCTTCGAATGAAGGAAGATTTTGAGCAAGCTCATGTAAAAGGCTCTGTTCATGCGGTATGCAATGCTCAAACAAAAGAAAAGATAATGACAAAAATCCCCAAAAATATCAAAATTGTATTAATTTCTGAACCTGAAGACTATGCTAAAGAGACTGCCTCTATGATGAAGTCATTTGGATTGGATGCCTATTTTCTTGATGGAGGTTTTTCCTCTTGGAAGGGCAAGGTAACAAAAGGTCAAACTGGAAAAATAATTTTACCTGATGAGCTAGCCCAAAAACTAGGAACTGTATTTTTACTAGACGTTAGAGAAGCAAAAGAGTTTTCAGAATTTCAAATTCCGGGGAGTGTAAATATCCCACTAGGAGAACTCTTTAATCCAAATACTATATCAAATATTCCCAAAGACAAACAAGTTGTAACTATATGTCCACATGGAAATCGTGCAATGATTGCAAGCTTTGCTCTAACCAGAGCAGGAATTGATTCTCAAACACTTGCAGGTGGATTAGCAGGATGGAATCAAGTACTCAAATCTGTAACTATTGTAAAGGAACCAACCAAAATAATCCAAATCCAAAAAGTTGGAAAAGGTTGTTTATCACATATTGTAATATCAGATAACCAAGCAGTAGTAATAGACCCTTTGTATCCTTTTGAAAAATATATTGATATTTCTCAACAACAAGGATTTCAAATCACCAAAGTATTTGATACCCACCAACACGCAGATCATGTATCCTCTGCAAGAGATCTTGCAAAAGCAACTGGAGCAAAATTATATCTTTCAAAGTATGAAGGGTATAACTATGATGCAAACTTTATTGGAGATGCAGATGAAATATCTTTTGGCAAGACCAATCTCAAGGTAATTCATACTCCAGGCCATACACCCGGAAGTCTAAGTTTTTTAGTTGAGGAAAAATATGTCTTTACTGGTGATATCTTGTTTGTTGAATCAATTGGAAGGCCAGATCTAAGGGACAATGCAGAAGAGTTTACAGAAGATCTTTACAACACACTGCACAACAAGTTACTAACACTTGAAGATAGTACAATGGTATTTCCAACGCATCATGGAGAGGATGTAAAATCTATTAATGATGCCTTTTATTCCACAATACAAAAATCACAAAAACTTCCATGGCTTGATATCTCAAAACAAGATTTTGTAAACAAAGTAGTTGCAATAACTCGTCCCCGACCAATGAATTATAGAAAAATCATTACAGTCAACAAAGGAGAGTTAAAACTTGTACAATCCGAGATTCCTGATTTGGAAATTGGTCCAAACAGATGTGCAATAGATGCCAGTTGAAATTCTTTTAGAACCTCTGAATCTTTTTCTTTCTATTATTTCTGGAATAATCATAGGATTCAGCCTTGGATTAGTAGGAGGTGGTGGTTCTGTTCTAGCTGTTCCATTGCTTTTGTATGTAATAGGCGTAAAAGATGTTCATTTAGCAATTGGAACATCAGCCCTTGCTATAGGAATTATTTCCCTAATCCATCTGATTTCTCATAGACGAAATGGTCATCTCAAAATCAAAAAAGGCATAAAATTTGCCCTTCCTGGAATTGTAGGGACAATAATTGGATCGCAGTTTGGTTTATGGACTAGACCAGAATATTTGTTAATTTTATTTGCAGTTTTTATGATAGCAATTGGAATTTTTATGATTAAAAAGAAAAATTCTCATATTGAAACAACTAGCGGAAAATCTGGACTTATTTTAATTAAAAAAAATCTTTTTCTATCTGGTTTTTCAGTGGGTATTCTTGCAGGTTACTTTGGTATAGGTGGAGGATTCTTAATAGTTCCCACCCTGATGTATTCGGGAGGATTAAACATTGCACAAGCCGTTGGCACATCTCTAATTTCTGTTAGTTCCTTTGGTCTTGTAGCTGCTGGAAGGTATTTTGTTTCAGGTAATGTTGATTTCATTATTGCAATGTTGATTATTATTGGTGGCGTTTTAGGTGGATATATTGGAATAAAAGTATCAACAAAAATACCCAAAAAAAATCTGGTAAAGATTTTTTCAATTTTGTTGTTTAGTGTAGCAGCATATATCATAACAAAAACAATTTTGGTTTAATTACAAATCATTGCAAGATAAACATATTCAATATATCTGAGTTTTTCCTAGTAATAATGTAGCAGGAATAAATAAACAATTTAATAATAAATCTGGAATAAATTTTACTTTACTCGTAGGTGGAATAATTGCTCTAGCATGTTTACTTTTGGCATACTTGATGTTCTTTACTGCTCCCGAAGAAAATAAAGAGATGGTAAAGGTGATTGCAATTATGGAATCCGGGTGTATAGCTGAAACTTTGGATGGTTTTTCAGTAAACATTGGTGATTTTAATGCATAGCCAGGTCAACATGTTGATGCTCTAGTTGATCAAAAACAAAAAGAGCGTGCCACTGCAATAAACCTATTCTAATTTTTTTACTTTAAAATATAGTACATCATCAACCCAATTATTACAGCAATTCCAATTCCGGAAATCTGAATTATTATCTTTTTTTTAGTAGTAAGAATTTTCAAGTTCTACACAAACAAGTGAATTAGATAAGTAATCCCAATTCCCATTGCAGCGCTTCCAGGGATGGTAATTACCCAAGCAAAAACAATTTGTCTTCCAACTTTCCAACGAACTGCTCTCTTTCTGCGAGCAGCCCCTGCTCCCATTATAGTGCCTGTAATTGCATGTGTGGTACTTGCAGGAATTCCCAAAACTGCAAAAATGGCCAGCATTAGACCACCACCAGTTTCTGCTGCAAATCCTTGATAAGGTTTAAGTTTAGTTACCTTAACTCCGAGTGTCTTTATGACTTTGTATCCTCCAAAAAAGGTGCCTAATCCCATTGCAGTTGCTGCTGCAAGTATTACCCAAAGGGGCATCTCAAGGTCAGGAACTAGTTCTGCAGAAAACAAAATTAAAACTATAATTCCCATAGTTTTTTGTCCATCATTTGCACCGTGAGTAAGGGCAAACCATGCTGAAGAAATTATTTGTAATCTACCAAATGTTCTGTTTACTGGTGCAGGTTTCCGATTTGCAAATACTGTAATTATCAATCCTGTTAACAAAAGTCCAAAAATAATCCCTCCGATGGGTGCGATTACTATTCCTGCTAATACTTTTGTTAAACCACCATAAACAAGTTTTTCAAAACCCAGCCCTGCAATACCTGCCCCCATTATTCCACCTACCAAAGAGTGACTGTTTGAAATTGGTAATCCGAAATATGTACACAAAGTACTCCAACCAATAGCCCCTGCTAAACCTCCAACAATCATGTAAACTGTAATATCATCCGGACTGACGATACCTTTAGCAATTGTAGTGGCTACTGCAACACCAAAAACAAAAGGACCAATAAAATTCATAGCTGCAGATAACGAAACTGCTTGTAATGGTTTTAACACACGTGTTCCAATTACAGTAGCCACCGAATTTGCAGAATCATTAAATCCATTTACAAAATCAAAGATTAGTGCTATAATTATTGCTCCAATCGCGATTTCTAACATAAATTTAACCTACGTATATTTCAGAACAATATCTTCAATGACATCAGCTACATCTACACATCTATCTGATGCAGTCTCCATTGTTTCATAGATGTCTTTGAGTTTAATAATATGAATTGGATCAGTACTTGTAAAAAGCTCTTTTATTGCATCTCGATATAGATCATCTACTTTGTGTTCAATGTCACTAGTATTTCTGCAATGATTAATCATATCTTGAGGATTTTTGATACGTTGTAATTTTGATATCATATATTGAACCTCTTTAGTAGCATTTACAAGTTCATGTGCCATTTCTAATGAATATGGTGGAACTTCGGTAATTTGATAACTGGATAACCTAGCTGCAATACCATCAGTAAAGTCAATCACATCATCAATTTTTGAGGCTATTCTCTGCATATCTTCACGATCTAAAGGAGTAATGAAGGTCTTGTTTAACTCTGAAAAAATATCCCGTGTAAGAAGGTCGGCTTCTCTTTCAAGTTCATGTATTTTTTTAGGATATTCTTCATTTGAGAGATCAGAAAATAAAACCACAAGTGCTTCAGATGTTTCAACGGCTTTTTTGGCAAGGTCATCAAGAATTGTTAAAAGTTGTTTCTCATTGGATTTTATCCAAGATAACCATTGACCCATAATTTGATGATAAAATTATGTAATTAAAGCCTAGTCCACGTAGACTATGTGTAACTATATAGAACAATACTACATTTTTCATTCTCAACTCTCTGTATCAAATTAAATCCCTTTTATTCATCACATCTTTTGAATCTATTTCTGTTTTCGACATGGGAGTTGATTTGATTCAGCATAAAATCAATTTGAGATCTGTTTAATTTAATAATTCAGATCATGGATGAGGTGTTAAATCAAACATGACAACTCAATATTGCTCTAAATGTGGAAGCTTTATGGTAGAAAAAATTATCCATGAATCTGGAGCCCAACTCATACAAAGAATATGCCTATCGTGTTGCTATTCCAATAAATGACTTCTCGGAATTACTTTCGTATTTAATACTTGGATTAGAAAACTCAGAAATTACAATTTTTCGAATTATATTTTAAGCTCCTTTGAATATTCAAAGTTATGATCCCAAATTTGGTTTGGACTACATTGGCCGTAATGCTTTTAATTTCGTTTTCTCCAGTTTATGCCCAGCATCATTCAGGTTCTCTTGCCCCACCTATTGATTTTGATGGATTAAAATTGGCAATAAGCACATTGCTTACGCCTGAGGATTTTACTCTTGATGATTCAAAAAATGCAAATCTCTCAATTAGGTTATTTGATAGTGATACTAACACTAATGTGAAAAGCGTTACATATCGTGTCCAAATTTTCCATGAAGATGATCTTGTTGCAAATGAATATTTTTTTGATGAAGATGGCAAATTAGATTTAGAAATCAAACCAAAAACAGACTGTCTTGAGCAGGAACTTTGGAAATGTACAAAATATTTCGGTGAAAAACATCCAATTGCTGGGGGTTATTATTCAAGAGGAGAATCAGTCCCAGTTATCCAAGGACCCGTGTTTGATAAGAGTGGGCAATATAATATCAAAGTATCCATTGTAGGTGCAACAAATCCTAAAACAATGACAACAAAAGATTTACTTTTTGAAACCTTTGTAAACATTCCACAAAAAGAAACATTTCTATTTAAAACAGCAAATGCTCAAGAATATCCAGTTTCAATAAAATCTTACAACAGCAAAATTTCAAATTTCAATGACAATGAAAAATTGGATAAAATATCATTTAAAATAATTCCAAACCAACAAAATATTCATCAACATGAAATAGGTTTCACACAATTAATTATTTTACAAAAAGACTTTTTGTCTTTCAAACAAGGTTATGATGTAGATGTATTTGTAAAAGGTATGCAGCTAGATGACAAATTTGTTGATTTTGATAATTTATCTCCTAATGAGAATATCATCAGAATAAAAATTCCACATGAAGAATACATGTCATTAGAAAAAAATGATAATAACCCATTAACAGTTGAAGTTTTGCCGGGAAACTTGATTGAATATAGTTTTCTAGATTTAACCTTTGATAACAACATTCAGGCAAATGTATCATGGGATTCAAAATCAAGGACAGGAGAACCTATTTCATTTACTTTTTCTTTTTTTGATGCAGACAATAATCCGGCAAAAGAAATTCTGTTTGCATATAGTATAACTGATTCATCTGGAAAAGAAATATGGTCAAATATTGGCACAAGTGAATCTCATATCGGTATTTTGGCCAAAAATGGGGTTATCCAAGAGTCCATTTTTATCCCAACTTATGGAGAATATCAGTTAAAATTAATTTTGACTGGTCAAAACTCTCAAAATTTTGAAGAATTTTTTACATCAAAATCTGATCTCGTTATTACTCAACCAGGAATGAAAAAAGAACAAACTATCACCATCCCATCATGGATTAAAACGAATGCAGGTTGGTGGTCAACAGGAATTATTGGAGATCAGGAATTTGTACAATCAATTCAATTTTTAATTAAAGAGGATATTCTCAAAATTCCAATTACAGAATCTAGTTTATCAAAAACACAGGAAATTCCAGATTGGATTAAAACGAATACAGGATGGTGGGCAGAAGGATTGTTAGATGATTCTGATTTTGTTTTAGGAATACAATTTCTAATATCTAGTGGAATAATGGTAATCTAGGTAGAATCAAAGCCTATTTTTATAATGAATCAACATAAGACACCAAGTTTAATTTTCTTAGGTATACAAATTGTTTAATTTAAAATTAAGTTTACAATTTTCCAAATGTGTAACATAACTTCATGACACAATATCCATTCGTACTCACAAAATTCCAAAATCTGTAAAAATTCTACTTGACACAAAATTACCTTTAATACATTTTAGATGTCTTATTACATTACACATGACGAACACCAAAACAACATTTGCAATTGCGTTTCTTGCAATCTCTTTAGCATTAGCTTTGGGTTCTGTAGATGATGCATTTGCAGTACCAGTACCAATCAACTTGCCAGGATTTGAAAGTCCAAACTTAGGAAATGGAAAATGGACACCAACATATGCTGCTAATCCAACTGAATGGCAATTTTATGGCACAGCAGGAGTATTCAACCCAAAAACTCAGCATATTACAAATGAAGCTCCTGAAGGAAAAAACACTGCATATACTAACAACGGCTATCTATGCCAAGATCTTGATACTAAAGTACAAGGAGAAATAAAATACACTCTATCAGTCCAGGTAGGCACAAGAAATGAAGGCCTTCCAAATCAATTCCACTTGTTCTTATTTGATCAAAGTTTTACCGTACTTGCACATTTACCATACACTGAGGGAATTGTACCTCCACGAGGACAGTGGGCAGAAAATACAATAGAGCGCACTGTATATGATGGCGACCCTTCAATTGGTAAAAACTTGAAAATTTGCTTATACTCTCCTCGAGCTCAATCAAACTTTGATGATGTTAGACTAGATGCAACTCCACTTTACGGCTCTATTGCAGGACAAAAATATGAAGACCTCAACGGTGATGGCCTACGTGATTCAGGTGAGCCATACCTTAATGGATGGACAATTTTCCTAGATGAAAATGACAATGCAGAACTAGACCCTGGTGAGTTGCGTACAGTTACACAAGACATTCGTGGTATCCCAGGAAACTATCTATTTGAAGAGGTACCCCTAGGACACTATCACATCTGTGAGATAATGCAGTATAACTGGGCACAAACAGCACCTGGTTCACCTGCAGAGCCTGAATGCTTTGATGTGACTTTGGAATCAGGTTACAGAGAAATTACAGGATTAAACTTTGGAAACGAAGTACTAGGTGAGATTCACGGCCAAAAGTATGCCGACCAAAACCTAAATGGCATACGTGATCACGGTGAGCCATACCTTAATGGATGGACCATATACATTGATGAGAATTTCAATAGAGTACTTGATGATGGTGAATACAGTACAGTAACCCATGAAAATGACGCAGGCAAAATAGGTGTGTACAAGTTCACAGGACTAATTGAAGGACACTATGATGTCTGCGAAGTAATCCCTGATGAATGGGAGCAAACCCAACCAGGAAGCGCACATGATCCTGCATGCTATGAGGTAGACATTGACTATTCAGGCAAAAAAGTAAAGGGATTAGACTTTGGCAATTTCAACTATAATCTTTATGGCGCAACACTAACTGTAATTAAAAATGTAATTAACAATAACGGTGGCACTGCAGCACCTGAAGACTTTGTGATGAATGTAACTAATCCATTGTTTGTTCCATTTACAACCTTTGCAGGATCCGCCCAAGGTGTAGAGATTGCAATTGCTGCAGGACAAACAATTGTAACTGAGAATGAATTGCCATTGTACAACTCTAGTATGGATGGTGATTGCAACTTTGTAGCACAACTTGGAGTAGAATATGTTTGTACCATTACTAATAATGATAAAGCACCAGGATTAACTCTGATTAAAAATGTAATTAATGATAACGGAGGCATTGCAGTTCCAGGTAACTTTACAATGACTGCAACTGGACCTACTACAATTTCAGGACCAGGACCAATTGTAGAGTCTGATGAGTCTTTTGTTGCAGGAGAATACACACTATCTGAGACTGAACTATTTGGATACGAGTCCGGCGAATGGTCATGTGTAGGTGACGGTATTCAAGTAGACAATACAATTACACTTGGTCTAGACGACTCGACCACTTGTACTATCATCAATGATGATGTAGCCCCAACATTGACTGTAATTAAAAATGTAATTAACAACAACGGTGGCTCTGCAGTACCTGCAGACTTTACAATGATTGTTACAAACTCACTCTTTGAGCCACAAACAACCTTTGCAGGATCCTCTGAGGGTACAACCATCCCAATTGATGCAGGATACACTGCAGTATCTGAGGCCAAACCAATATCATACATGAGTGATGGAGGAGAAGGCGACTGTGAGTTTATCGCAGAATCAGGCATGGATTACACCTGTACTATTACTAATGATGACCTAGCCCCAGGATTGACACTTGAGATGAACCTCATCCAAGATGACAACGGCTTTGCCCACGCCTCAGAGTTTACGCTATCAGCTAATGGCACCACACCATTTTCAGGACCAGGTCCACTTGTACAATCAGGTGAGAACATTGTAGCAGGAATATACTCACTTGATGCAACAGGATCTGAATATTACACATACAGCGACTGGACATGCAGTGCTTCCCAAATTGACAGTACTACTGTATCTTTGCCATTTGGGGCAGCAGTATTATGTAGTATTACCATTGATGATAAACTAGACTCTGATGGTGATGCAATTCCAAACGAGTTTGATAACTGTAAAGATGTGCCAAACTTTGAGCAACTCGACTGGAATGAGGATGGCATTGGTGATGCATGTGCACCATCTGGTGGAGATAACGAATGGGACACAAGACCAACATTTGGTGTAAATCATGAGGACTATCAAAGCATGATAGTTGATAACGGCTTTGCATTTAATGGCAATACATTTAGTGTAACTGATAACCACCACACACCATTTGAACAACAGATAATTGAGATAGGTGCAGTAAACACATTTGCAGCAACAGTATATGCTGACAAGGACCTTAAGGTACAAGAGTTCCTCTTTGGAGTACCAGAGGTTGGAATGGGACACCTAGCTGAGATGCGAGTAGAGGTATGGTATGACAATGTAGGTGATATTGCAGACATTAAAGTAATTCAAGACACTGAGGTAATTGACCGCTCTACGCTATCAGTTACCCACAAGACATCAAAGTGCCTTAGTTCAGATACTGAGGAGAACTGTAACACCACTACAATGTCAGCAGTTTTCCTAGAACCACTTGCAGACAGTGTCATGGCAATAAAGGCAATAGACTTTGCACTCAGAGACCAGACAACTTATCTTAATGACGGATTTGATATATCGGGCGATTCTCTTAATCCAATGAAAACTATGATGATTCCATCTACCATAAAAGGTGAGGGATTAATCCAAGTTACCCAGAATGAAAAGTACAGTGACTATTGGAGTGCACAAGATGGCCGAATCTTTGAGATGAACTCTTTTGGCTCATTCAAGCAGATTAATCTTGCCTTTGAGCGATTCTCAGATTCAGGCAACGCACTAACTAGACTTCACTCAAACTTTGGCAAGATTGTAGAGTATGAGGCAAACAGAGCAGTTGGAGTCTTTGATGCAAGCAAACTAGTATCAGAGTTACCTGCTAGTTTCTCACATGATATTACCATGAGTGAGAGGTTATCCGAAGAGGTAATAACTGAGATGATAATTCAGCAGCACATTGCACAAAAGGTACTAGAATCCATGGACCAACAAGCCCGTTGGAATTAGATCAAAATAACTTAATCTCTCGCAAATTATCATATGAAATTTTACTCATCTAGATATACTAGGATATTCTGTAATCTCTTTTGAAAGTAAGGCTTTACAGATATCCCAAGGAGTAACAACCCAATCTTTGTAAATCACATATGGATGCTCCATGTCATACATCATTGCAGATACTTCATTTATCGTCAGATTATCAAAGATCACTCGTGCTTCTTCTAAATCAATTGTGTTGGCAGGAACGCTTAAGAAATAATCCATATCTTTTAGATGGCGCATTTTTTCTGTTATTGTTTCAATAATTATTCTGTCATTGAGATATTTGTTGGAATTCTCAAGCAGTATTTTTCTAGTCTTATTTTCAAACATGGATTTTATTATTGACCCCATAGTATCGTCCTTCTTGAAAGTCACGCGAGGTTTTTTTTCTAAATCACTGATTGATAGATTTGTTTTACATCTCATTCCAATCTCAAGGATTTTTTTGGCAGAGATTGCTGAATAATGATTCCATTCATTTTTTATAATGGCGTATGCTCGTCCTCTTTTTTGCCATTGCGTCATCAAATTCTTGTATTTTGTATCATCTGTGACTGTTACAGGATTTGCCTCCATGATATCCTCTACCCTAGTTCCGTAAAATAGGCTCGAGGTAGGATTTTTCAATAAATTTTCCATGATTTCTTTTCCCCCAACTACTCCGATAGGTTTTCCATCATCTAATACCAATACAGAATCTGTTGCAGATTCCAAATATTGGGCAAGCATTCCTGCAACTACCCAAACTTCTTTACCTTTTTCAACAAAGATACAAAGGGAATAGGTAAGAGTTTCAGGAAGTAAGTCCCTAAGAGTGCGTTCTGCTAGGGGGTTTTCTAGGCAAGCCAACTAATATCCCCCCCACAATGAGGACATGCCTTCTTTAATTCTTCTGAGCGTTGAGTAATCCCATCCAACAGCAAAGTTAAACAGATATCCCATGGACTAACTGAAATGTCTTTGTAGATTAGATATGGATGATCCATTCTGTACAGCTTTCGGCAAATTTGATTCAAGTTGAGATCTTCTTTGAGAACAGTTACCTCTGGTAGTTCTATTTGATTTACTGGCAGCTCTAAAAAGTTTTCAACATCAGGATGAAACTTTAAAATTTTTGAAATCTCTTCAAGAATTATTCTATCACTAATAAACTGATTAGAATATTCTAATAAAAGTTTACGAGTGTTATGCTTAAACATCAAATCAATTATTCTTCCAAGTGAATCATCTAGGCTAAAAGTAACTATCTTCTTTTTTGGAATCGAAGATATTGAAATGTTTGACTTGCATTTTATTCCAACTTCCAACATTTTTCTTGCAGATATTGGAGAATATCCTTTAAAGGAATTGGGTGTAATTGCAAAGGCTCTTCTAGATTCTTGCCATCTTTGCATCAGGTCATTGAATATAAGATCCTTTTCAACGATGGGTACCTTTTCATACATTATTTCTTTTACTTTATTTTCGTACTGAAAATCACGTGTAGGGTTTTTTCTAACATGGTCTAAAAGATCGTATCCCCCTACTATGCCGACAGGTTTCAAGTTATCGTCACGGATTACAATCGAATCAACTGTTGATTCAAGATACTGAACACACATCTCAGTTGCCACCCAAACCTCTCTGTCTTGGTTTAGATAGACACATGGAGTATCAGTCAAACTATCAGAGAACATTTCCTCTAGGGTTAATTTAGAAATATTCGAAACAGTAGATGCGGCCATTTTTACAATTATAAATACGGAAATTTAGTATTTTAATAGATTCTTGATTATTATCATTAAGAATAACTCAAAATACTTAATAAATTTAAAGAAATTGCCAAAAATAATGAAATTATTTTTCTAGATTATTTTTCTTTTTTAGTATTTTTTCAGTTAAACTTTTAGCTCTACAAAAAATCCAAACACTATGCTGTCTAAATTCATTCCAAAAAATTACTTCAAGTCTCTTCAGATTAAAACATGAAGTTACTTTCTACAGATTTAATACATGAAATCTAATTAGTGATTTATGGAGTTAAATGTAATTACAAATGATTATGATGCATCTAAGACTGGCGAATTCCCTTGTATTTCATGCCATACCAACTGCTGCAAAGAATATGTGATATTTGTAAATGCCCATGACATTTATCGACTTTCAGTTGAATTGACAATGGAACCAGAGAGTTTTCTTGAGATTTATGGAGCAAAGGATTATGATCTTGGAATAAAGGTGAAAGAAGGCTTGCTAGATCTTGCTTTAAAACAAAAAGATAGCAGATGCATGTTTCTTGAAGAATCTAAAGATGTCTTTCGATGCACTGTAAATGACTTTAAACCAAGTGTGTGCAAATCATATCCATTTCAAATGAAAAATGGGAGATTGATTCAGATGAGTGAAAAGATGTGTCCTGTAGATTGGAATACTAAAGAATTTGAGGTTATGATGAAAACTCATCTCAAAAAAGATAAAGATGAATGGAAGTTTTATGACAATCTTGTACTTGAATGGAATGCAAAGAATGGAATAAAAAAACCACTAGCTGAATTTTTGAAATTTATGCTAGATAGAGTAGTTTTAGAATTTACAAGGACAGATAATTAGTTTCATCTCTGCATGATAATTTGTGTTCTATTGAATGAAAAATATTTGAATGAATCTGTGTACCTTGTTACCCCCAAAATGAGAGTCTACTTGACCACATCGTCCTTTTAAAGAAACTAAAATTTTATTTTAAATTTATCTCTAAAAATTCTATAGTTTTTTGCCATGCATCCATGGATTCTTCTGGAGCATATCTCTCACCAGAAGGATTTGCAAAAGCGTGATTGACATCTGGATAAATGTAAATGTCATTTGGAATTTCAAGTTCATTTAATGCAGATTCGAATTCCTTTACTGATTTAGGTGGAATTCCTTGGTCAAGCTCTGCAAAAATCCCTAAAATTGGCCAATTAATTACAGATAGCCTCTCTTTTTCAGTAACTAATTGTCCATAGTAGATTACAGTGGCATCAATGTCATCATTGCTCAAAGCAAGATTAAGTGATTGTCCACCACCAAAACACCATCCAACAGACCCCATTTTTTCAGGAGCATATTTTTCTTGCACATACGATGATGCAAAATTCATGTTTTCATTCCAATACTGTGAATCAAAAGAGCTCATCAATTCCCGTGCCTCATCTGAGGTCGTAGCTAATTGCCCATCATACAAATCAACTGCAAATACAATATACCCATGAGATGCTAGTTTTTTTGCCATATCACGAATGTTGTCATTTAGTCCCCACCACTCATGAATCATAATTACTGCAGGATACTGACCATCCATACTTGGTCTGGCCAAGTATCCTTTAGAATTTTGAAAATAGTTTACATCTTCAGTTTCCACTGAAAATTCTCCAAGGGTAAAGACTTCAGAATTATTGTTCTGATTTTTATTATAATCTGGTAGAATGTGCATTGCCCAACCTCGTTCTATTAACTTTGAAACAGAACTTGGTTGTAGACACGCTGGTTTTCCATTAGAGATTTTCATTACAAGTTCGAGTCCCTCCGTACAAGTAACTTTTGTTGGCTCTACTCCTTCATTGATCTGTTTTAGTGGAGGTGGAAAATATGCGATAGCCTCTGCATTTCCTAACTGTAATGTTACAATGATTATACTTAAAAAAATTATTATAATTCCTGAATGATTCACATAAAGTATCTTATCTATTGATATTTTACTATTTCTTATTTTTGTACCTTCATCTATTTCTAGACTATTTTGATAGTTACATGCAAACTGATCAATTATTTTTAAATTTTAAATTATAAATCTTCAAAAAAGAAAAATCAAATACAATTGGTAAAAATCTTACTTTTTGTTATAATCTGGATTAGTAGGATTTTTGACTCATGAAGGGGCATTTCCTTTTTACTGACCCTGTAGATCAAAATTATTCTTTACGGTTCCAATGACTATCACAATAATATCCTTCTTTACAATAAACTCTCTTTCAGTCTTAACATGTCTTTTGCACATAAGATGACATTGTATTCATTGTGTAGATACCGCCTTCATTCTAATTAACCTGCCTTTTGCAGAAACACTATAAGGAGAATCAATGCATTTTCTTTGTCGTAGTAGTGTGAGTTTGCATATCTGAAAAGAAGGACTGAATTAACTACTCAGCTACGATAAACTTTACAGGAAACTCTCATTTGTCTTCTTTAATACCTAGTAAGGAGATAATAAAACATGTTAAAAGAACTATTTTTAAGACTAAAAGGAAAACGAGGAGCGACATTAAAAGACATTGATGCATTCAAGGAATCTGAACAAAAATACAAAAGGAGTTTGGAAAAATAAATGACCTATAGTTGCAAACATTGTAATTTTAGGTGGGATGCATGGGAAGGAAATTTTCAAAAGGTACTCAACCATGAAAAAACCCATTTAAAAAATTCAAAAACAATATCTGTGGAGAAAATTAAGCAATGATTCAATTAGATGATTTAAAAATTTGTGACAACTGTGGTAATGCATTTGCAAAACAACTAGGAGATAAGGCCATGAACCGTTGTCCAGCTTGTAAGACATGGAGAATGGAGAACAAAACTAAAAATTGAAAAACATCACAAACCTCCGTAAATTTATCCAATGGTTTTTTCATTATAATGTAAAAGAGAAGTCCCATTGGTGGAAAGAACAATAGTTTTTGAAAGGTGAAGTTTTAAAGAGTGAACAGTTGTATTATTTGTATATACAATAATAAACAATATTTTGAATTAACATGGTGAGTTTTAATCTAGCAAGTGTATTTTTGCAAGCCCCCCAAAGTATTGATCTTTCTGTTATAGCGATTATAGTTAGCTCCTTAACTGCAATAATTCTTGCATTCATGGTTTTAATAACTTGGAGAAACATAAAAGAAAATACAAAGGCAACCTATTCTCAGTTATTACGTGGGTTTCATGAGGATTTAACAACTCGTCTAAACAAAAATTCTGTTCTTAAAACTAGAGAAGATTGTCAGAGATATGCAAATGATTATCTAAATACGGTAGACGAAATTGCTTTCTTAAACATAAACGGAAAAATTCCGCAGGGAATTGCCAAATATCTTGGAAGATTTTTTGCATATGGTTTGAACATTATTGATTGGTACGATGATATGATTCAGGAAGATTTTCTGGAAACTGCCAAGAAAAACTGGCCCAACTATTTTCGTTATTGTGAGAAGTACAGTATTCGTTTAAACCCTGAAGACAAACTTCCAAAAATAATGTTAGATTACAATCAATTGAGAGATAATGAATCACAGTGACTAAAAATCTCAAAAACTTTTAATCTATTTTACATTGGCATTTTTGTTGTTTGTCAAATCTAGGAAATTTTAGTTTATGACATACTTCACAATATAGTTGATTCGACATTACTAATGTAAATAGAACTCAAGTAATAAGGATAGCACATTACAAATCTAAAATAAAATTTTCCGACATGAGAATTAAAGTTTATTGTTTCTGAATTGTCTCAACATAACCATTTGCGTTTAACAAATTCCCACATGTTTGACATTCCCATTTCTCGTCAGCTTTTGTGTGTTTCTTATTTGTAATCCTTGAGGTATTACATACCTTACAGCGAACAGACATTACTTTATTTTTCCTTGATGAGTTTTTTCATGTTCTCGTACTTTTTCAAAAGTATATGAAGTTCCTTCCCACGTGAAATTACAATATTTGCATTGATATTTCATTTTATTTTTCTGATTTTCCTAGTTTTGCTTTTTTAAATTCTTGGTCTGCATTTTCGTCCTCTGTAATTTTACATGAACCAAATTTTAGTTTTTTAATTATTTTTTCGAACATAGTATAGTTATGGTTTACCTTGATATATACTGGCATAATTTCTGAAATTTACGCCTAAGTTTCTATATTGATTTCTAATAATCTATAAACTTTAATGCATGGATATATATGGATCATGATCTACTATATAGATATGGAAAATAAAGAAACAACCCCAACAATTGTAGTCGGCAACGACGACAAAAAAGAAGAGCCAAAGAAAGAAGACTCTGCTAAAACAGACAAATAGGATTACCCCTTTTTGTTGAGATGATCAATAATGCTGACTGAAATTTTAATTCAAATTAGAAACGAACTGACTAATCAGATCTCTTTGGCAAAAAATAAAGATAACAAAATAAATTCAAAAAAACTTGTTCAACAATCTGATATTCTAAATGAAAAGATTGTATCATCTAAAATTTCAGAAGAAGACAAATTAATGTTACAGAAATTCTCATCAAGTCTTGTTCAAGGAAATTCTACTGCTAGATCATTGAGATATGAAAAACAAGATTTAGAAAGAGTGATTTCAAACCTAAATTATTTTAATTAAATTTACAATAGTTTGGTTAGTTTAGAAAAGATATTTACAAAAAAATGATTTCAACATTATTTTGAAGTGTTGTTATAATCCATAAAAAAATCTTATCAACAATATCAAAACTAAGAATATCTATTAGTTGAAACTAACTTTACATTACTTTAATACAGATAATTGTACTTGATATTCAATGGGAAATAATTCTTGTAGAAAGTGCGGGTTAAGAATGGAAGTACATCAAAATTGTTCCATTTGTAAAAATGCAATTGAGTTTATTTGCCACAAATGTAATCGCAATACAAACAAAGAAATTCATTCAATGTGCTTGGTAAAAAATATGCTTTTAACAACATAGTAAAAATATGACTATACAAAAAATTGAAGAAATTGAATTAATCTGTAATAATTGTAATATCTCAAAATTAGTAACTGATAACTCAACTAGCGAAATTGTGTGTTCCAATTGTGGATGTGTGATCACAGAATCAGTCCAAGACAGGGGATTAGAATTTCAAAACTTTGCAGGAGTTTCTGACAATAGAAGAACGGGTCCGGGGTTGTCACCTAAAATGCACGACAAGGGACTTTATACAATAATTGATACTTATAACAAAGATTCTATGGGAAAGCCACTCTCAACAAATACCGTTCAAACATTTGCTCGATTAAGAAAATGGGATAAAAGATCCTACACCAAAAATTCAGCCGAACGAAGTCTGAAAAGTGCCCTTCAAGACCTAGGCAATGTACAATCAAGGCTAGGGCTCTCAGATACCATAATTGAAAGAGCTTCTATTTTTTATAGGAAGGCCTCAGAGCGGAATCTTATTCGTGGAAGAACCATAAAAGGAATGGCAGGAGCATGCCTGTATGCTGCATGTCGAGATTTGGAACATAATAGAACTCTGACTGAAATTGCAACGCAACTTGGAATAGGAAGAAAAGATCTTGCCAGGTCATACAGATCACTTTTCAGGGAATTAGGGTTTGTAGTATCAATTGCTGATCCAATAAAATCTATCAACAAAATTGCAAGCAAAATTGGAGTAAAGGAAAAAACTATTCGTAAAGCAGTATATGTTTTTGATATGGCCCAAGAAGCAGGAATTGTTGCAGGTAAAAATCCAGAAATTATTGCAGCAACTGCAATTTATGCTGCGTGCATGTTGACAGGGGAGAATAAATCACAGTACGAAATAGCTCTTGCTGCAAGTACCAGTACAGTTTCTCTAAGAAATAGAATTTCAGAATTTAGAGATAAATTAGATTTATTTTCAGAATAACCTAGTTTTAAGACTATCTCATAGATATTTTTTCTGAGCAGATTTCCAAAATTACTTGGATTTTCTTCATTCCATCTTTTTGTCTGATAGTTGATGTAAAAAAAAACAATGAATCATCTCATTGAATAATATTCTAAAAAATTTTATCAATTAATTTTTTGTCAAAACTATCACCATTTTGCTTCAAATTTTAGAATTGCTTGAAATCAATACAAGGAATTGAAATAAAGCGAACAAATAAACCATATAGTATTATGCACATATACCGTAATTATTTTGCTTGAATAAAAATAAAATTAATGAACAAAAAGACTGCATAATCTGTGAGCATTCCTTCTCATGGCACAGAAAAACTACATCTGGTAGAATATGTGATTATCTAGGATGCTCATGTGTATTTGAAAATTAGGATCTATTTTTGAATAATGTTGAGAAAACCATCTTAATAATTTTTATTTAGATAACAAATAGTTGGAAGGATAGAATTAAAATTATTTCTTGGATTTACCAAGTAATTCCTCAATAATATAACTTCGAACATTTGCAAACTCCCAATTTTTTAGATTTGCATTCTTACATTCCTCTTTAATTATGAGACCTGCCAAACCATTACTCCAGATGTGACGTTTTGTGTCATATACCTCAATAATTTTTCCATGTTTTGTAATTTTGATTGCTCCATGACACCTTTCAATTATTTGCAATCCCACTTTTTGGTAGACTTTTTCAAAATTGACCATATTATGTTAAAGTGTCATCATATCAAAAAGGTTCAGGTACATTTTCCAACAAACTCACGTTATTTTAGTTATGACGCAAAACTCAGGGTTAGAAGGTATGGATTCCCTTTATGCTAAGCATCGATAAATCGTCAGCACCTCAAATTCTAATGGTTTTTTGGAATTTTTTTCTACCATTAATTGACTTTATCAACATTTTTGAAACCTTGGAAATTACTAAAAAGTGATTCTTCTCACTAATTTCTTTGAAATATTCTTCAATTTCCAAGATTATTCTTTATAGATAATTCTCATACATCAATTGAATCAAACATTAAAAATAAAATATTCTAAAACCATTCGGTTCGATTTTTAATCCTTTTTAATATCAGAATCTTGAAGAAATTTCAATTAATCTACATAGGATACTTTTACAATAATATAATTAGAGCCTCAGTAGATAATAATACAAATTGTCTAGATTTGGAGAATCAACTAAAACCATCAATGTAAGCGCTGGAAAGAGTATTTTTATTGGAATTATTGCACTGATTTTAATTGGTGTGATAGCCTCAGCATCAGTACAAATAGTTGATGCAGGAAATAGAGGCGTTTTGCGCCATTGGAATGCAGTCGATACAAGTGTTCCTCCACTAGAAGAAGGACTCCATTTTGTTGTTCCATTTCAAGACTCTGTGGTAAACATTGAAGTTAGGACCATGAAATTTGTAGAAGAGACAACTTCTGCTTCAAAGGACCTTCAAACTGTATCAACCGAAGTTACAGTGAACTATAGACCAGCACCCAATTCAGTCCACATACTATACAAGGAAGTAGGATTAGAGTATGAAAACAGAATAATTCAACCTGCAATAGAAGAAGTGGTAAAACAAATTACTGCCAAATATAATGCAGCCGAACTAATCACAAAACGGCCACAAGTTAAATCAGATATTACACAAGAAATCACAACTCGTCTAAGTGTATACAATATACACACAGATGTAGTTTCAATTACAAATTTTGAATTCTCTTCATTATTTGACCAAGCAATAGAAGCTAAAGTAGAGGCAGAACAAAAGGCCCAAAAAGCAGAAAATGATCTAATAAGAATACAAGTAGAGGCAAGACAGCTTGAAGCACAAGCAGAAGGTCTTGCAGCTGCTAACATTGCAGAGGCATCAGGTGAAGCTCGAGCAATAGAAATCATTAATGAGGCACTTGCACAAAATCCATTTTATTTAGAATGGCTCAAAACACAAGCGTGGGATGGAAAATTACCTCTAGTTGTAGGAGAAGGTGGAACACCACTGATTCAGATTCCAATTAAACCATAAGCTAAAAAATTTTATCCCTCAATTAAGATCTAAAATTTTGAGGATGGCGAATTTTATTTTTGAAATATTTTAAAAAAATTGAAAATAAAAAAAGGTTATTGCTTTGCCAGAGAGGCAAAGTATCCTTCAGCTGCTTTTCTCATCTCCTCAGGAGACATGTCTTTTTGGTGGGTAGCAATTGCCCATGAATGGCCATAGGGATCTGTAATAGTTCCAAACCTATCTCCCCAAAAAGCATCCATAATTGGCATTGTCACTTTACCTCCTGCTTGTATTGCCTGATTGAAGGTCTTGTCTGCATCTTTAACATACAAATGAATTGTAACTGCAGTGCCACCTAGTGTTGTGGGAGATTTAGAGCCCATATTTGGAAACTCATCGGACATCATAACAAAAGAATCTCCAATCTGAACCATGGCATGCATGATTTTCCCATCAGGTGCAGGCATCTGATAAATTTCATTAGCATCAAAAGCTTTTTTGTAGAATTCTATTGCTCCTTTTGAATCACTTACTACCAATGAAGGAGTAGTGGTATGAAATCCATCTGGAATTGGTTTTGTCATTACCAAATCCAAACTTTTCCTTTACATAAATCATTATTTCCAAATTAAAGTTCCCTATAATCAAAAACAAAAAAATTAATATTTTTTTTCAAGAAAGAAATTTAGTTTACCTCCTATCGTACTACACTATGAGTGAAGACCTTATGAAATCAATAATTATTTTAATGCAAAATGATAAAGGCGATAAGGAAATTTTAATGAGAATCTTAAATGATCTCAATAAAGAAAAAAAACCATTTGGACCAGATAAATTATACCTTAAATCCATGTTGGAGAGGCACATTCCAGAAGACATAGATCTTCTAGAGTCTTTAGAATAAAAAGTCAAAAATCAGAAATTACTATTTTTTAATGCTATTTCGTAATATTTTGTTAATTGTGCCTGAATAGCTTACTGAAGTTGATGTATTTTGAATTTCTTTTGCCTGAATCATTCTTATTTTTTTATCCAAGTCATCGTCAATCATTATAGTTACTCTTTTTGCCATATTGTAATACTCTATGATTTGAATATTTAAACAGTCTCTAAGTTTTTTCTAGTGCTAAATTTTTTTAAAAAATTACATTCTAAACTATTCTTGAATTTAATAGTCAGGTTAAATATCTGAGGAAATCATCAAACATGTGTCAAGTAAGATTGTGGCAAAAAAATATTTAATAATTTTATTGTTTGTTCTTTTTTCATTAATTTTTGTTGGGGGAATTTTTGGAATTACAAGCGATATTGCAATTGGTGCAGGACAAGAATTATCCTACCCTTCATGGTTGATTATCTCATATCTTGCAGGACTATCTATGATTATTTTACCGTGTACACTTCCACTTGTCTTCATAATAGTTCCTCTAAGTATGGGTAAAGGAGGAAAAAAAGGACTCTTGATGGCTGCTTTGTTTGGTGCCGGCCTTACAATTACAATAATGGTTTACGGATTAGGAATTGGAGTTTTAGGCCAAACAACAGAATTAGACCAAATTTCTATCTACATGTTTTTAATTGCAGGATTAGCCGCATTTCTTTTTGGTTTATCACAATTAAAATTATTTGAATTAAAATTACCCACGTATTCGGGAACTCCAAAATTTATTCAAAACAGAGGAGATTACTCAAAATCATTTTTTATGGGATTGCTTTTAGGAAATGCAGGAGTTGGTTGCCCAAATCCAATGTTTTATTGGCTCTTGATTTATGTTGCAAGTACTGGGAGTGCAGAAGTCGGAGCAAGTCTGGGAATAGTCCATGGCGTAGGACGAGCTATTCCTTTAATTCTGCTTTCTGTCCTTGCAATTATTGGTGTAAATTCCACAAAAGGAATAACTTCCAGTCGGGAAAATATTGAAAAAATTACGGGATGGATGTTAATTATAATTGGTGCATTTTTAATAATACAAGGAATTCCGGGAGGACACGAATGGTATGAATCGACATTTATCCATCTTTTTTGGAATAATATAGTATCAACAACTGTAATTCCGCCAGAATTTCATGTTGGAGAACATATTCATGAATATGATGCCCAAATGCCGCAGGAATTTGCACCAATATTATTTGCAGGGCTGATTATTTTTCCAGTCATATGGTATTTTACTTGGAGAAAGTACAAAACAATATGAAAGATCCTGTTTGCGGCATGGAGATAGAAAAAGGAGAACTTTTCTTACATAAAGGCAAGGAATATCGTTTTTGCTGTGCCACATGTAGATGGGCCTTTGAGCAAAATCCGGACCAATTTATTGAAAAATGATCGTAGAAATTCTCACTACTCCTGGATGCTCTAATTGTAAAGAACTTGAAAAAATGTTGGATAAACTTGAGATATCTTATGACTTGATAGACGTTACTGAAAAGTCAGAATATTTAGAAAAATATCCAATTTTTACCGCCCCTGGATTAGTTATAGATGGAAAATTAGCATTTACAGGAATTCCAAAAATTGAAGAATTAAAGAAAATTTGTAAATGAGCAGACAATGTTTTTTAAACTGAAGAGATTGGAATCAACACATGACAGACTATTCTATCAACGAAAAAATGATTCTTGTTCAATATGCAATAAAAAAATATGAAAACGAGGCAGTTCTTTTAGAAAAATTAAAATCAATTCTATCAGAAAAAGACATTCAAAGAAATATTGACACTTTAATAGGCACCCAAAAAGTTCGAAGAATAGGCCCAGAAGTACTCCAAAATAATGAAAGCCACACCGAATTGCCAGATTTGCCAGATAATCTAAAACAAGTTATCGAACAACTTTAGTAGTAATTATTAAATCACCGAAAAATTTTCAGCATAACATGATTAACCAAAAGATTTGGCCCATCGTTATTCTTAGCGCAATTGTAATTTTTTCATCATCATCATTGGTTTTTGCACATCCCCATTCAGGTCAGGTTTTCATTAATGAACATACACATCAAGCCCAAACCGAATACATCTCAATCAATGGAATAATTGGAATAGAGAAAACATCCCTCATGTTCCATACACCTGAAGAAAATTCATTACCATGGGCATTTGTTGAAGGTAAAATAGCCAATCATGTTTCTGGATATCCAGTAATTATTCAAATTTTTAAAAATGATGAACCGGCCCATTTTGCTCAAACCGAAGTAACTGAAGATGGAAGTTATGAATACAAATTTAGAGTTTTAAATACAGAAAACGGTAAGACAACTAAAATTTTTAATGGTGATTATTATGTCACAATTTTCAAGGTTGTATACCTGAACCTAGATAATTTAATTTAAAATCCTCTTAATCCTTGAGGTCTTGCAACTTCTGGATGCTCTTTTATCCATCTAATTTGCTCAAGCATTTTTTGTTTGTCTTGAGGAAATGTCCCTTTGATTGTATATGCATTTGATCCATGATTTGCCCTAAAAATAATTTCATCCTTTGTCTCAATATTTCTTAATAATTCTTCTAATTCGATTAAAGCCTCATTATCATTTAATCGCACAAATTCTCCATTATATTTTTGCAAAAACTCTTCTTTAATTCCATTTTCCAGATATAGAGTAAGTGCTCCGACATATTGAGGAGAACATGCACTAATTACTTCTGCAGTTCCCTCAATGTGTTCCTTTGAATATTTTTTACCACCAAGACCCAAGATAACCATACACGACATTGTATAGCCTGCATCCTTTGCTTTGTTTACTGATTTGATTATTGTTTTTGAGGTGGCACCTTTGGTTACTTTTTTTAATACAATATCTGAACCACTTTCAATTCCTAAATAAAACATGGTCAATCCTGCATCGTACATTTTTTTAAGCTCCTCTGGAGTTTTCTTTAAAATATTCATAGGCATTGCATAACAAGAAATTCTCTCAAGTCTTTCAAATTTTTCGTGAATATATTTAACGATTTTTACCATATAATCTGCATCAAGATTTAAGGCATCACCATCTGCCAAAAACACTCTTGTTGTATCTGGTAGTTGTTTTGCCATCATGTCAATCTCTAATTTTACTTCTTCCCATGGTCGTTCTGAATATTCCTTTGATCTGTACATATCACAAAATGAACATTCATTAAAGGAGCATCCCAACGTGACTTGAAAAATCAGAGATCTAGCTTCTGATGGTGGTCTATACAAGGGAGAATCATAGTTTAACATCATGTTACTAAATCACACACATTAACTTGATTATCTATTTTATACTTTCTAAGGAAATATTGAACTTTGCAAGCAATACCTTTTAGTTGAAAACTATTTGATGAGGGTAATTAATGGCAAATGATCCTGATGCAAAAAGATTACTTTGGTTTATTTTTACTGGTTCACGTGGGGGATTAAATCGATTAAAAATAATCTTTTCTCTAAGGGAAAAACCGTTGAACATGAACCAACTTGCCAAAGAACTTGGTCTAGATTATAAAGCAATTCAACATCACATTAAGATCCTTGAAAAAAATAATCTAATTGCAAGGTTTGGAGAAAAATATGGGGTTACCTATTTCATCTCTACCTTTTTGGAAGTGAATATGGAATCATTTGAAGAAATTGCAACAAAATTGGATAAAAGTAAATAAACGCACAATAGGTTTCTCTCTCTAAATGGAATCTACCTCCCTAGTGTTATCTATTGTTTCAATTGCGAATATGGCAGTTCTTGGAGTTTTAATTTACATTTTTGGAAAAATGTATGTAAAAACCAAGGCACAACTTCCACTTGGAATGATTGTTGTAACAAGTATGTTGTTTCTTCATAATATCATTGGCGGATTAGCATATTTTTCGATGGACCAACTCTTTTCACATGAAATATTTCCATATATGTTAGGAGTCGGAATTGCAGAACTAGTAGGATTATTAATTTTTCTAAAAATTACTTTAGATTAATCTTAGTTTAATTGTAGTAGCATATGAGATAATTAATGTTAAATGAATATCTTAAACTAAATAAAAATATTTTAATTGCTTTTGTAGTTTCAATTATTTTTTCAGCAATTATTGCCCAAAGTTTAGCAGAACAAGAAGATTATCTAAACACCACCTACACTCTAATTTTTGATTATGTTTTTTATTTTTCTACCTTTGGTATTTTATTTTATCTAGATAATAGAAAAAAATATCTTCTAAAATCTGGAAAAATTGACAACGATAAACTTCGACAGGACTTAATTAAAATAATTTCATCTCTAGGAATTGCTGAAGTCGTTTATACAATAGCTAGATGGATATTACAATACTATTTCTTGTCCATTAACTATGATCCCTATCTTGCTTCAATTGTATCACAAGTTTTATCTACAATTATCTATATGATAGTAGTAAATTTGAGTGTAAAATTGACGAGAGTGTACAAAGATGACAATTAGCGTGTATGTTGATGGGTCTGGTGGAGAAAATAGCGGTTATGGTTATTTTGTAAAAGAAACTGGAGAATCATTTTATGAAAAAAAACCAAATCTTACAAATAATCAAGCAGAATACTTGGCAATAATTGCTGCTTTGAAAAAATTTGAAAATGTTAATGATGAGATAATAATTTTTAGTGACTCAAAAAACACGGTTAATCAATTAAATCATGAATTTGCCATAAACAATGAGCAATTACGAGAACTTGCTCAAGAATCCTGGGCCATTATGGGAAAACTTTCCAATCTTACCATTAAATGGGTTCCACGAAAAGAAAATCTTGCAGGTAAAATGTTGGGAAGCTAGAAACTGACAGATCAGAAATTTCTATGAATAACTTTATTATAGAAAATCTTTTACTTCAAGAAAGTGGCCGAGTCTGTTTTTCTCTCACCAAAATCTATAGCAATTATTGGTGCATCTGACAAAAGAGGAAGTGTCGGAAGTACTATTACATCCAATATTATGAATGGTTTTACAGGAAATGTTTATCCTGTTAGCCCTACTAGAGAAACTGTATTTTACAAAAAAGCTTACAAAAGTGTAATTGACATTCCAAAACCCGTAGACCTTGCAGTAATTGTAATTAAAAATACATTGGTAGCTGATGTTTTAGAAGAATGTGGCAAGAAAAAAGTAAAGGGAGTCATTATCATCACTGCAGGATTTAAAGAAGTAGATGAGGAAGGAGCAAAGAGAGAGCAACAACTAAAAGATATTGCAAAAAAATACAAAATTCAAATCATTGGACCTAATTGCCTTGGCGTAATGAATTTGGACCCAAAAACAATGATGAATTCTACATTTTTAAAAGTCACACCAAAATCAGGTCAAATTGCACTTGTTTCCCAAAGTGGTGCAATATGTGCAGCACTGGTTGAAGATGCTAGTGCGCAAGGAATCGGATTTTCTGCAGTAATTAGTATGGGAAACAAAGCTGTGATGAGTGAAGTTGATGTTTTAAAGATGTTAGCTGAACATAAACAAACCAAGGTAATTGTAATGTATCTTGAAGATATGGGAGATGGTCAAGAGTTTCTCAAAGTTTGTAAAAATATCACTCGTAAACTAAAAAAACCAGTTCTAGTTCTAAAATCAGGGCGAAGTCCTGAGGGTGCAAAGGCTGCAATGTCTCACACTGGTGCTTTAATGGGTTCAGATGAAATCTACGAGGCTTTACTAAAACAATCTGGCGCAATTAGAGTTGATACCATGGAAGAATTATTTGATTATGCAACTGCATTCTCAAAACAACCACTTCCAACTGCCGGAGGTTTAGTCATTGTATCAAACGCAGGTGGACCTGCAATTATTTCCACTGATGCATGTTCTAAATTAGGAATAAGAATGGCCAAAATTGATAGCATTCGTCCAAAAATTGACAAAGTAATCCCTCCATGGGGAAGTTCTCGCAATCCCGTTGACATTGTGGGTGATGCGGATTTTAATAGATTTCATAATGTCTTAGATAGAGTACTAAAACATCCTAAAGTTGGTTCAGTAATATCAATGTGCACGCCATCTGGAACTTTGAACTATGATAAATTAGCAGAAGTAATTGTAAACATGTCAAAAAAATACAAAAAAACAATGCTTGCAAGTTTAATGGGACTAGATGAAGGAGTTACCAACAGAGAAATTTTAGCTAAAGGAGATGTTCCATATTACACATATGCAGAAGGAGCTATTCGAACTCTTGCAGCAATGATAAAATTCGCAATCTGGATAAATACCCCTGAAGGAAAAGTAACTAAATTCAAGGTAAACAAAGCAAAAGCAAAAAAAATTTTTGATAAAGTCAAAAAAGAAAAACGCCCAAATCTTCTTGAAGAAGAAGGATTGGAAGTTCTCAAAGCATATGGAATGCCATTACCTGCAAGTGGTCTTGCAAAAACTGAAGCAGAAGCTGTTAAGGTTGCAAACAAAATTGGTTATCCAGTTGTAATGAAGATTGCATCTCCACAAATTATTCACAAATCAGATGCTGGAGGTGTTAAAGTAAATCTTACAAACGACAACGAAATTAAAGAATCTTTTAAGACAATTATCAAAAACGCCAAAAAATACAACAAGAAAGCTGAGATCAAAGGAGTCCTAATTGTGGAGATGGTTAAAGGTGGAAAAGAGATGATCATTGGTTCTAAATTAGAACCTGGATTTGGTCCAGTAATTATGCTTGGAATGGGGGGAATTTATGTTGAGGTTCTAAAGGATGTGACCTTCAAAATTGCACCGGTTTCTAACAAAGAGGCAGATGATATGATATCTGAAATCAAAACACAGAAACTTTTACAGGGTGTTAGAGGAGAAAAACCATCAGATATTTCAAAATTATCTGAATGTATTCAAAGACTATCTCAACTGGTGACTGATTTTAAGGAAATTAAAGAATTAGATATGAATCCAGTCCTTGTTTTAGATAAGGGTAAAGGCTGCAGAGTACTCGATGTTAGAATAGGCCTCTGATCGCATTTGTTCCTAAGTATTTTAAATATTGATTTAGAATTTTTATACAAGTTCTAGGAAGTGTGAATATGGCAAATGTGGAGAGGCTTAAGACAATTAGAACAGGGGATGAATATATAGAAAGTCTTAGGGGTCGAGATCTTAAAATCTACCTTTTTGGAGAACTAGTCAAAGAACCAGTAGATCACCCAATGATTAGACCTTCAATTAATGCAGTTGCAGAAACTTATGATCTTGCCGTAAGAGAAGAAGAACTGGCTTCTGCTCAATCATCTCTTACTGGATTAAGAGTGAATAGATTTTTACATATTGCAGAGAGTGCTCAAGATTTAGTTTTACAAAATAAAATGCAAAGGACCCTTGGCCAAAATACTGGGACTTGTTTTCAAAGGTGTGTCGGCATGGACGCACTCAACGCCTTACATTCTACTACATTTGAAATAGATGAAAAACATGGAACTGACTATCATAAAAGATTCTTGGAATTTGTAAAGATGGTTCAGAACGAAAATTTAGTTATCGGAGGTGCAATGACTGATCCTAAAGGTGATAGAAGCAAAGGACCAGCAGAACAAGATGATCCTGATTTATTTACTAGAATTGTTGACAAAGATGAAAACGGTATTTATGTTTCTGGTGCTAAAGCTCACCAAACAGGATGTATAAACTCTCATTGGATTATTTTAATGCCAACAGTTAGATTAACAGAGAATGACAAAGACTGGGCAGTTGTGGGTGCAATTCCTGCAGATGTTAAAGGTCTGACATACATCTACGGTAGACAGTCATGTGACACGAGAAGTATGGAAGAGGGAGATATTGATGATGGAAATGCAAAGTTTGGTGGACAAGAAGCATTAATGATTTTAGACAGAGTCTTTATTCCATGGGACAAAGTTTTCATGAATGGAGAATTTGAATTTGCATCTATGCTAATTGAGCGTTTTACTTGTTATCATAGACGAAGTTATGTTTGTAAGACAGGATTGGGTGATGTGCTTATTGGTGCTGCAGCAACAATCGCTGATTATAACGGTGTTCCAAAGGTTTCTCACATTAAAGATAAAATTATTGAGATGACTCATCTGAATGAAACAATCTTTGCTGCAGGCATTGCATCATCACACTTGGGCCACAAAATGAAATCAGGTGTGTATCTAAATGAAGATATGCTTGCACAGGTTTGTAAACACAATGTAACTCGATTCCCTTACGAGATTAGTAGACTTGCCCAAGACATTGCCGGAGGATTGGTAGTAACTCTTCCATCTGAAAAGGACTTTAGACATCCAGTTGCAGGTCCATTACTCAAAAAATTCCTTGTTGGAAGAAAGGGAGTTGATGTTGAAAATAGAATGAGAATTCTAAGACTAATTGAAAATATGACACTGGGAAGAAATGCGGTGGGATATCTTACAGAATCAATGCATGGAGCAGGTTCACCACAAGCGCAAAGGATCCAGATTCAAAGACAGATGCAAATAGGATATAAAAAGAATCTTGCAAAGAAACTTGCAGGCATCACTAATGATATTAAAGAACCATCAGAACCATCAGATTACTTTAAGCGGGTTTTTAAAACTGGAGACTCTCTCATTTAGAATTAAATAATAATTCTATTTTTATTACTAACCTAGCAGATTTGGAACTAATTGTATTTTATTCTAATCGATTTTAATTCACATCTGCATTTTTCTCTTTTTCCACAATAGGGACAATTACATAAACAGTACAATAATGCTTGATTACACGATAAACATTTGGTATATTCTGCAAAATCTTCATTCATTTGTAATACCACTCATACCTTTCAATTCATATCAAAATTGATAAGATCTTTGACAGATTTACTTTAAATTTATTATTATATTTTACAAATTTTGAACAAATGTTAATCTTGAACAGAAGATTATTTTTATTTAATGAATTTATACTTGGTTTGATAGTTTGCCAAAGAAAAACTTCAATCGCAGAGAAAATTGAAGGCAACGAGTCAATGGATTAATTGTGTGATTTGGTGAGCTATCTTTTTTACCTATTTTTTAGGTTCATAAGGATTTTTAGTGTTATTCTTTTTTTTGTTACTTTTTTCTCCCTTTATTTCAGATTTATCATCAGAGATTCTTGAATTAGAATATTCAGAATATGCTGAATCCTTTTCATGCTTGTCAAGTTCTGAATAATCTTTGAACTTGTCTGAATTATCTGAGTTAAAAGTATCAGAAATTTCCTTTACATTTTTTCGTTTGATAATTTCTTTTACTACCATAACACCAATCACCAAAACAATGAGAATATAGTTAGTTGGTGGTTTTAAAACCTGAGTTACAAAGCCAATTTTAGGGATTATATATTCAACCTTACCGATATACTCTTCTTTGGTTATTGGGAAATCTGTTCCTGGTATAGAAGCATTATTGTTATCTCCCTTTGTTCTAACAGTCCTTGGATCCTCATCTGTGATTGCTACTACTCTATGAACTATCACTCTATCATGTCCAGTTGGCCTATCAAATACAATAATGTCCCCTATCTGAACATCTTCAAACAAAACATGTCCTTGAACTATTAATACATCATAAACTTGTAATTTTGGAATCATACTTCCACTGGCTACCACATAAAATGGATTTTCCGTTCCAAATGCTACTTGTAATCCAATCCATATTATGATAACTCCTGCAGCTACAATTAGCAGATCTTTGATAATATTTTTTGAGATTAATCTTTTTGTCAATTAGATTCACACATATTATCATCGATTAAATTTACTTACAAATTATTGTAATTTTGTCCCGCATTCTTCACAAAATTTTGAATCCTCATTATTTACAAAACCACAGTCAGTACATTTTCCATGTTGCTGTACTAGAGGTGTCTGTGTATTTCCCAAAAGAATTATGTCACCAATTTTCCCTATGCTATTCCAAGGGATACTTCCCTCACTGCCATCATTTTTGGTGATGAGCAAAATCATTGTTTGATTTGCATCAATTCCGACTTGTCTTGCTGTTCCAATACTCTTGGCATTCTCGTCATACACAAGCAATCCTTCAATTGAACTAATTGACCTAATTGGAGTTGATTCTGTTATCTCTACATTGGATTGAACCTGAGGTGAAACTTGCTGTTGCATTTCAGGGACCACTTCTGGTTGAGCTTGATTTGGTTCAGATATCATTTGTTGTTGAGCTTCTAAAGGTTTTGCAGCTCCTACTTCTTGAATTTCATCTTGCTTTTTAAAATCCCGATATTCTGCGAGAGTTGAATTACAATTTTTACAAATGTATTGTCCTTTTTCAGCAAGAATTAAATTTTCGGCAACTTCTTCATTTGGATTTTCATAATCAATTTTTGGAGGACCTTCAAATTCTCTCTCACATGTATTGCAAAAATGTTTACTAATAATTTCTAAATTTAGTCGTCCAATTGGTGCTAAAAATAAATCCGGTCCACCCAAGTTACCTTTCATCTGTTGCTCATCATTGATGGTTGCCATTACATAGCCTCCAGAACCTCTTAATTTTTTTAGTCTGAGTTCAGAGCTCACACCTCAGTTTTTCTAAAACGTCATTTAAGTATATATCAAAACTCTCCCAACATACTAGCCATACCAATACTCATACGGTGAAGATTCTGGTGAAGCTTTTTAGGTATCATTAATCCAGTATAATTAGAATGGGAGTAACACAAGTTTCTGATGCAAAATCCTGGGAAATAGATGTAGTAAATTCTGATGTTCCTGTTTTTGTTGACTTCTGGGCTGAATGGTGTGGTCCTTGTAGAATGGTAGGCCCTGTAGTAGAAGAATTGGCAAGTGATTATGAAGGCAAAGTAAAATTTGTCAAAGTCAATGTCGATGAAGCTAATGAATTAGCCTCAAAATACAACGTCTTTAGTATTCCAACCTTAATTCTGCTTAACAAAGGTGAAATTGTTAGCCAACAAGTTGGTGCAGCATCAAAGGAATCCTACAAAAATATGATCGATAGAGCACTTCAAGCCTAATCACAAGTTTTTTCCTTTTTGTTTTTAAATAATATAGAATTCAATCTAAGGAACGTTAAACCTTATTAATAATTCCATTTTTCGATAAACATTGGGCGATAGGAAGGAAGTACTACATAATCTCAAATTAATTGGATTTAGTGTTGGAATTTGGGCAAATGTTTCTTTGATAATAATGCTAGTAAACCTTACTGGTCTTTAATTTCTATTAGCCTTACCAAAAATTAAACAAAAAGGCAGTTTGATCCTAAAGTAATTAATATTCCATAGGGAGTATTTGGATATGTCATTTGGTGAAGTAGATACTCTTAACATGCTTTTTGATAAATTGGAAAGTCTGTTTGATGAATCTCAAGGATATTATGAATCATTTCTTGATACAAATAATATGTATAAACAAGGCAAGATTGGTGATCGAGAATTTTTTCAACGATTAGGTGATTATGTAGTAGCTTACTCTGCTTTAGAATTTTTATCAATTAAAGTAATTTTTGAAATAAGAAAATCATTAAAAACTGGGTCTGTTACCACTCAATCACCTGGATTAATGCCAGGAATGGGTCAACCAGGAATGGTACCTCCAAGAGCTGGAACAGCATCTAATCCAGTAGGGGGACCACCAGGTATTGTTTCCGCACAAGAGGCATTTGGAGATCCTGGAACATTACCATCACCTGATCCAGCACTTATGCCACGACAAACAGTTAGCACAAATGGTTGTCCTTCTTGTGGATCTCAACTTAGACCAAACTCAAAATTTTGTACAAAGTGTGGAAATAAATTATAAAAATTTTTTTTAGTTTTATTCTTGTGTTGTTCCGCATTCAGGGCAAAACTTTGCAGTAGAAGAAAGTTTTGAACCACATTCAGAGCAAAATTTACCTTCTATGATGTTTTCTTGATTTGGATTTCCATACATTTTTCCAGAATTTTTTACAGCACCTGTTGGAACATAAGTTTCATCATCAATTAGAACTGGAGCAAAATCTTGTTCTACCATAAATGTTAACATTCTGGGAATAGAATTTTCTTTATTCTTAGGATCTACTACAGTATCTCCTAACCAGAATGCAAATCTCATTAGGGTCAACTCTGGTGTTGAAAAAGCTAAAGTATGTTTTGACATATATTCTTGGGCAGCTTTTTTTCCATCAAAAACTTCCATAAATTTCATATTTTTTGTTAATGTATAATAGTTTCTGGATAAAGTGGACCGGGGGGGAATCGAACCCCCGACATTCGCGTTGCGAACGCGACATTATACCCCTAAACCACCGGCCCTGGTTTTACTTTTTTTAACTGTGCTTTTATTCATTCTCTCAAGGAAAATCTAATTTTCAGGACACAAAGAACCCAAAAATAACAAAGGCATTTTCTAAAAATTTTTGTGTAAAATGGACAACCATTTCGCTATATACAACTCAACACTGTATTATGTTATGAAAGTTCTCATAGTTGATGATAATGAGGATATTACGGGTCTTCTATCTAGATTTCTTAAGGCAAAAGGCTTTGAAAATGTGGTTTCAAATGATCCAAAAAAGGGATTAGAACAGATTAAAGAAAAAAAATATGATGTGGTTCTTCTTGATATGGCAATGCCTGATTTTAGTGGAATTGATATAATTGAGACTTTAGAAAAAGAACAAATTCTAAAAGATCAAAAAATTGTAATATTTTCTGCAACTGCATTCACTGATAGCCAAATTAATGATTTGTTAAAGAAAGATGGGATTCATGGATGCTTGAAAAAACCAATTCAACTAAGTGAACTTTTAACTGCAATTGCAAACTGATGACAACTAAAATTTGGTTGAATTTAATTGAAAGATTTTCCTAAAAATAAAAAAAATTTAAACTTCTCTGAAAGAAGTAAATCCCAAATTGATCCATCGAAGAGCATACTTAAAAAAATAAAAGAAATTCAAATAGTAAAAGAGATTAAAAAACAACAAGAGAGTCTATCAAATTTTAAAGAAGCTTTAGATAAATCTGCAAGTGTTATTATTACAAATGCTAAAGGAAATATAATCTATGTAAATGATGATTTTTGTAAAATATCCCAATTTTCTAAAGAAGAACTAATAGGACAAAATTCACGAATTGTTAATTCTAAATTTCATAGTAAAGAATTTTTCAAACAAATGAAACAAGAACTAAACCAAGGAAAAATATGGAAAGGAGATATTAAAAATAAAGCAAAGGATGGTACATATTATTGGTCAAAGGCAACAATCTCTCCTTTTTTAGATGAAGTTGGTACACCTGAACAATTCATTGCCATCCTTACAGATATTACAAATCAAAAATTATTAGAAGCAAATTTATCAGAAGCCTTGAAAAATGTCCGAGATTCAGAACTTGAAAAAAATGAATTTTCATCTATGATGACGCATGAGCTAAATACCCCCCTTGTTCCAATCAGAGGTTATTGTGAAATGCTAAAAGATACCGGGACATTCGGCACCCTAAATCCTGATCAACTAGATTTTATTGACAAGATTGAATCAAATGCAAAATTACTTGAACGTTTGATAAGCGACTTACTTGATGTCCAAAAATTAGATATGAATAAAATGAATTTTATTATTAGCGAATTTTATCTAGAGGAATTTATGGACGACTTGAGGGAAAATAACAAACATCTTATGAAAAATAAAAATATTGAATTTAATATAAAAACCCCCAAAAATATAGTCTTAAATTCTGATAAACAAAGATTAAGGCAAATTTTAGATAACTTGATAAAAAATTCAGTAGACTTTGTTCCTGCAAAAAATGGAAAGATTTCAGTTGAAGTAAAATTAAAAGACAATAATATTGTATTTTCAGTTCACGACAATGGAATTGGAATTCCCAAAGAAAAACAATCAAATATTTTTAAGAAATTTTACCAAATTGATACATCTGCAACTAGAAACCATGGCGGTACTGGTTTAGGTCTAGTAATTTGTAAAGGAATTGCAGAAGGGCTTAAAGGAAAAATTTTGCTAGAAAGTGAATTTGGAAAGGGAACATCCGTTTCTATTTATCTCCCAGCTCCTCAAATCAAAACTAGTTTCCCTCAAACAGCTTGATTCAGAAATCATTCTTCAAAAGTTTTAAAAAATTTATTCCTAATCTAGTTTAATATTTGGTTCTTAGATTTTTCTTGCTTATCGTATCTCAACGCATAATAGTCTGCAAAATAAAAAAAACCAGATGACCTATGACGCTGTGATTACAGGTTCTCATGTTATATTGCCTAGAGGAATTGTTGATAGGAATATCATAATAAATGATGGAAAAATTGTAGGACTTACCAACGATCTTCCTGCATGTGACCATAAAATTAATGGAAATGGATTAATTTCTATTCCTGGACCAATTGATACTCATGTACATTATGGGGTTTACTCTTCAATTGACCAGGCTGCAAAAACCGAATCACATGCAGCAGCTATTGGAGGAATTACAACAATGATGCGAATGCTTCGGTTAGGAGGTTCCTTCAAGTCCTCTTTACAAAGTCAGTTAGATGCCTCAGCCAAAAATCATTATGTTGATTATGCAATTCACGCATCGATTTTTTCAAAGCAACAAATCCATGAGATGAAATTTTGTGTTGACAAAGGTATTACATCATTTAAAATTTACATGAATCTAGGTGGAGATGTGGGTCATGTGTTTATGGATATGTCACCGTATACATCAGAATTGGAATCTGCTAATGTTGATGTAAATAATCAAATTATTGAGGAAACTGTAAAGAATGCAGCCTCTCTTGGATGCCCTGTTTTAGTTCATGCTGAAGATTATGAATCTTGTTCGTGCGGAATTAAAACTGCAAAGGAAAAAAATCGTGATGGCCTGGCTGCTTGGTCTGAAAGCAGATCTCCTGAATTTGAGGTCAAAGCAATCAAAACTGTATGCAAGTATGGACGGGACTATGGATGTACCATTTACTTTGTCCATATTGGATCAGAACAAGCTTTACAACAAATTGAAAATGAAAGAAAACTAGGAACAAAAATTTTTGTTGAAACATGCCCTCATTATCTTACACTATCTTATGAAAAACAAACAGGATATCTTGCCAAGGTAATGCCTCCTATTAGAACACAAAAAGACAACAATGTAATATGGAATGCACTATCCAATAACACCATTGACACTATTGGAACTGATCATGTGGCAAATCAACTCAAACTAAAATTAGGAGGAGAAAATGTTTGGAGTGCGTTAGCAGGATTTCCCGGAATTGGAACAATTATTCCTATTTTATTAAGCGAAGGTGTTAACAAAGATAGAATAACACTTGAGCAATTGATCAGATTTACGAGTCTTAATGCTGCCCAAATCTTTGGAATGTATCCAAAAAAAGGAACTTTGGATAAGGATTCTGATGCCGACATTACGTTAATTGATTTAAAAAAAGAAAAGAAAGTCTCCTCTGACTTGTTTGGAGGTTTTTCTGATTATGTTGTTTATGAGGGAATGAAATTGAAAGGATGGCCTGTAAAAACGATGGTCCGAGGAAAGATTATTGCTGAAAACTTTGAGGTAATTGGCAAATTAGGTCATGGTAAACTTGTTGAACGCCATGTTACATAAATACTTCGAATAATATTTAAGCAAAATATGGATTAAAAATGTAAATGAATAATCTAACTTTAACCTCCATGTTTATTTTTGTCTTGTGTATTTCAGCTTCTCCGTTTTTATTTGAAAAATCTAAGGCACAAGAAAATCAAACTATGTCTCCAAGAAACCAATGGATACAATTTGGAGATTCAGATGTCCTATCTTGCAAGGAAGGTTTAATTCTATTACAAAAACCCACTGGAACCCCTGCATGTGTTTCACCGGAATCATATCTTAAGTTAGTTGATAGAGGATATGGAAAATTTGACTCATCACAATTGATAAAACGTCCAGAGATGATGACTAGTTTGATGAATGCAATGATAGTTGATCAGCAATTAATGCATCATTGGCATATCATGATGTTAAATGATTCAAAAATACTGCAACAAACCTTGAGTGATATGATTTTACAACTTAAAGAAAATCCAAAATATATGGCAAACCTTTTGGAACCTATGATTGCAAATCCAGAATCTAGAGAGAAAATGATTGAGCATATGAAAAATCATAATCAGATGATGGTATCTCTTAGAGATAACTCTGAATGGATGGAATCTGTTCATCAGTTTGTAGAGGATTCTGACGAGGAAAAAATGGATTCTGAGATACACGGAACAGAGGAGTGTTCTGGATGTCTAAAAATTAAAGAATATCATTTGCAGACTCACAAAGGCTTTCACCATCCAGATGTTATGGAGGATTTAATGCACCATATTTGGGTAAATGAAAAGATGAGAAATCAAATCCATACTTTCATGCTTGACTACCCACAACATATGGATCAAATGGCCGACCAGATGATGAATCCTTTACTAGGATTAATTATGGATGATCCTGAATTAAGGATCCAGATGATAGAGATAATGTTAGATAATCAAGAATTTATGAATTCAATTAGGCACGAAAATAATTTTTCAGATTAAATAATCTCAAATTTCCCACCAGTTTTTGCTTTATAGATAATATCAGGTTTTTTAAGAAATATTCCTGATTCTAATACACCCGGTATTTGTTTTATTTTTTGACTTAGTGCTTTAGGATTTTTAATAATTCCAAAATCACAATCTAGTATAATATTTCCATTTTCTGTAAAAAATGGGTATCCTCTATCTAATGAACGCAGAATGGGTTTTCCTTTTAATTTTTTTATCATAATGGACACTGAATTTCTTGCCAATGGATGAACTTCAACTGGAACAGTTCGAGAAAAGTTTTTGACAAATTTGGTTTTATCAGCCATTACAATAATTTTTTTTGCTAAACTAAACAAAATATTTTCCCTCAGTAAAGCTCCTCCACCTCCTTTAATGACAAACTTTTGAGAGTCAATTTGATCTGCACCATCAAAAACTACATCAATGTGATTGACTTGGTCAACATCTACAATTGGAATTTTATTCTCTAGTGCTATTAATTTTATTTGAAGTGATGTTGGAACTCCTATTATATTGAATTCTTGATTTTTAATCAATGATCCAAGGGATTTTACTAGTATCTTGGCTGCTCGCCCACTTCCAAGCCCTATAATGTAATCATCTTTTACAAATCTTAACGCATCATTTGATAATGCCAATATGGCACTATCATAGGACAATTATTCTACCTCTGCTTGGTCTAGTTTTGAGAGAACATTCATGATTTCTCCTTTAATTTTTTCTAAATCATCAGTATCATCTTCATCAAAGTCATCTTCAACATTTACACTTGAAGTTGGTTTTTCGTTTTGGATAAATCCAAGCGCTTTGAATTTGGTTATCTTTTCAACTTCTTTTGCAAGATCTGGCTTTGCTTCAATTTCTACTATGGGTTTTGGAACAGGAATTGATTGTGCAATTTCAACTTTCTCTTGGATTGTTGGTTTTGATGGAAGTACTTCATTTACAATTTCTTGCTTTGTTTGATTATGTTTTTCAAACAACTGGAATTTGGGTTCTTCATTTGAAAATTTAGTAAGGGTTGTTAATTCAAAAGATTGTCGTGACTTTGCAGGAGGAATAACAATCTGTTTATCTTGTTCCTTGATGGGTTTTTCGAAATTAAAGATATTCTTTTTTGGTTTGTTCTCCGTCTGCGACTCTGAATCCTCAGTTTTTGCTTTAACCTCTTTTTTAATTTCGGGAATTGATATATTTGCATTTGAAATCTTGGAAGATAATTCATATAGTCTTTCATCTAATTTTGATAATTTTTGATCCATCAGAGTAATCAAACCATCACCCACTGGTCCCAAATCTGGATGTTTACTTGCGATTTCAAGTTTTTCCAATTTTGCTAAAATAATTCCCAACTGATGTTGATACTTTAGCAATAGTTTATCTCGTTGAATTTTGGGGATGTCTGAATCATATTGGTAAAGTCGGGAGATTGTTTTTGTGAGTATGTCTTTTTCAATTTTTAGAGTATTAATTTGACTTTTGATATGAGAACTTGCTCCAATACTTAGGAGTTGAGATTTATTTCTTGGTGCCCTTCTTACTGCTGCTGCTGTTGCAACACCTGCTAATGAACTAAGAATTATAGCAATTTCTTGCATCTATGTATACCATTTAATCCAGGAATATTTCCTGCGTTTTGCCTCTGGAAAACCACAACTTGCACATTCATGATGACGTTTGTGTAAAGAATTTTTACCACACCTTCTACAACGAATGTGGACTTTTTTCTTAGTAAAACCTCCCATAGAAGTTGTACCTTTTACCATCTCAAATCACCTATTTGGATGGGGGAGGTGATATCATTACGACATTATCTCCTCTAACAACAATGGTTCCAAGAGTATTTGAATCTCCCTCGGTTGGAATTTCCTCCGAAGAATCGAGTAGCAGGTTCATGTGTTGGTCAAAACCTAGTAAATTACCTCTAATGGTTTTACCACCTTTGAGCTTTATCAATACTATTTGATTGATACTCTCATCCAATACTTTTACTGCCATATCAACGGACATCTATTTCACTTATTGGCTTTGGTATTGGGGGATTATATTAAAATTTCATTGGTAAAACTTTCAATCATGCCCAGTAAGGCAAGTTTGACACTTTTTTTCTAAATTTTTAATTATTTCAGAAAATAATTTTTGCCCATCTTTTTTTGTAGCTTTTCTTGGATCACCCCAAATTCCATTTTTTGTGACTTTGGGGAATGATTTTGATGCCATTTTACTGATTTTTTTAATCTCTTGTTTACTCATATTATCAGTCAATAAGCCTTTTTTTGCTAATTTCATTTTCACTTGATTTGAGATTGCAAGCATAAGTGAAGTTTCAACAAATCCAGCATGATCAAAATCTCTGTCCATAAAATGCCAATAAGATAACGTAAAAACTCTGATCTTATTTTTCATTTTTCCTTGCAATTTACTATCAATATTTTTTATTGCGCTAATATTTCCATGGTGCCCATTAATGATAAAAATTGTTTTAATATTATTTTCAAAAAGTGATAAACACAAATCCAAAAGGATTCTTTGTAGTGTAATTTCTTTTAGACTTAGATTAAAAAAAGGTGCATGCTCATGGGATACTCCATAGGTAATGGTTGGAAGTAACAAATAGTTCTTTTTCTGACAAATTTTCTTTGCAACCTCAGTTACAATATCAGAATCAGTTGATATTGGGAGATGAGGACCATGTTGCTCTAATGAACCTACTGGGATTACTGCAATCTGTTTTTTACTATTAACGATCTTCCTAAGGTGAGGATCAAAATAGGATTTAATGTCTATCATTTGGTTCACTTGGATTTTATGTGAACCTTTCTCCATCGTACTTCAAGCTTATTTTCTAAATGCATTTTCACTGCCTTTAGTAAAGTAACTGCTTCTAATTTTTGTCCCTTTCGTTTTATCTCCTCTAATGAATCATTTGGGTCTACCTCAAAGGAATCTTGAAAAATTATTGGCCCTTGATCCAAATTTTCAGTTACATAATGAGAAGTTACACCAATTATCTTGGTTCCTCTTTCATATGCTTGAGCATAAGCCATTGCCCCTGCAAATGCTGGAAGTAACGATGGATGAATATTAATAATTCTGTTTGGGTACCTCCAAACGAAATTTGGAGTAAGAATTCTCATATACCTTGCAAGAGCAATTAAATCAATATTATATTTTTTACATATGTCAATTAATTGCATTTCAGCTTTTTCTTGATCTTTCTCCTCGATAACAACAAATGGAATATTTGATTTTTTTGCCAAAGGATGAAGAGTTTTCTCGGTTCCCACAATAACTGAAATATTTCCTTTCAGTGATTTCTTTTTCGCAGAAGATAGAAGTGTTTCAAGACATAATGGTTCTTTTGTTACAAATACTGCAATATTTTTCTTAGTGTTTGTTTCGTGATGAGTGCTCACATCCATTTTCTCTTTTTTGGCAAGTTTTTGAATTTCTGAATCAAAATTTTCTACATTAATATTTCCTGTAAAAGATGATTCGAGATACATTCCAAAAAGGCCTTTGATAACATTTTGATTTACTGTTTCTATGTTTCCCCTTTGTGAAAATATAAAATTGGTAAACGCAGCAACAATTCCCTCTCTATCCTTTCCTACTACCGTAATTCCAACCACTATTTTTTTCATGACTTTTTTGATGAATGCTTTCTTACTATTTATCATTCACTGAAAAATAAAATTTAGAGTGCGGGAGGTGGGATTCGAACCCACGAACTCCTAAGAGATAGGGTCCTAAGCCCTACGCCTTTGGCCAGGCTGGGCGACTCCCGCAACGGATTTGCCGCTAGACACAAATTTATCTATTATTGAACAGCAACATGGCAAAATTTTTTGGAACAAATGGGATTCGTGGAGTTTTTGGGAAAGATTTTTCTTTAAAATTTATTCATGATATGACATTATCTATTGCCACGCATTTCAAAGAAGGACCAATTCTTGTCGGTTATGATGGAAGAGATTCAAGTCCAATCATTGCAAAGACAATTTGTTCAACAATAAATTATTGTGGAATGGATTGCTTCAATGCTGGACTAATTCCAACACCATGTCTTGAATTTGCTGTAAAAAAACTGAATTACAAGGGGGGAATAATGATTACCGCCTCGCACAATCCCCCCCAATATAACGGAATTAAACCTGTAGCAAATGATGGAGTAGAGATTTCTCGAGAAGACGAGTTAATAATTGAAGATATCTATCTTAAAAAAAATTGGATAAAAAATCCTCTAAGATGGGGAAATACACACATTGAAAAAAAAGCAATTGAAATTTATGTTAAGGGAATTACTTCTCAAATTGATTCAGAGCGGATCAAATCAAAAAAATTCATAATTGTATTAGACTTAGGAAATGGGGCGCAGGCAGTAACTGCACCTATTTTTTGTGAAAACCTAGGATGTAAAGTATTTTTAGTAAATGAAAAAATTGATGGCTCCTTTCCAGGTAGAGGCTCTGAGCCAACTCCTCAAAACTTACAGTGTCTTTCTGAGGTTGTTCAAAAAAACAATGCAGATTTTGGAATTGCCTTTGACGGAGATGGTGACAGGAGTATTTTTTGTGATGACAAGGGTAAAATACTAACTGGGGATAAATCAGCACTTGTTCTAACACAACATATCTTACAAAAATTTCCCAAATCTCTAATTGTTACATGCATGAATTCTGGATCAAGTATTGAAAATATTGCAAACACATTTCAATCAAAGGTAATCCGAACCAAAGTCGGTAGTGTGGAGGTATCTCGCAAGATGGTCCCTACTACCGCTCTAATAGGATTTGAGGAGAATGGGGGTTTCATGTATGGACCTCATAATCAAGTACGAGATGGATGCATGACCTTGGCTTTAATGTTAGACCTACTGGCCTTATCTAAAGAATCATTATCTAAAAAAGTAAATGATCTTCCCCCTTCATTTACTACAAAAGATAAGATCTCCTGTTCTTCAGAGGATGCACAAAAACTCATTAAAGTTTTAAAAGAAGAATTTCCTCTGTCTGATTCTTCAGACGGATTAAAAATTACAAATAATCCGCAAAACTGGATAATGATCCGACCAAGTGGAACAGAACCAATCATTAGAATCTATGGAGAAGCTGAAACCAAAGAAAAACTAGACTCATTAATGTCTCAATACGTCCGAAAGGTAAAATCAATCATTTCCAGATAACACTTTTAAAACCAATTACTCGCATGATGGGAATGGAGAATAATCTCTAACGGTGATAATATATGGGTAAAGCTTATTATGTAAAATTTGAGACCCCTGAGGATTTGGTTAACCCAATCCTAGAGGCAGTAAGAGTTGCATCTACTAGTGGCAAAGTTAAAAGAGGAACTAATGAGGCCACAAAAGCTATAGAACGTGGTACCAGTAAATTAATTGTTATAGCCGAAGATGTAGAACCACCTGAGGTAGTAGCTCATCTTCCAATCCTTTGTGAAGAACATGGCGCAGCATATGCCTTTGTTCCAAATAAACAGGAATTAGGAAAATCTCTAGGTATTGACATTACCTCTGCCGCTGCAGCGATTTTGGATGCTGGTGATGCACAACATATCGTAGACCAAGTTGTATCATCAATTGCTAAAATTAAAGGTGGTAAGACCGATCAATGAGTGCTACAACTGACGAAATAACTCAATCTGAAATTATTCAAATTGTAGGTAGAACAGGCATTGCCGGTGAAGTTATACAAGTTAGAGTAAAAGTACTTGATGGAAAAGACCGTGGTAGAATACTTACAAGAAACGTCAAAGGTTCTGTAAGAGTTGGAGAAATACTAATGCTAAGGGAAACCGAAAGAGAAGCAAAGAAGATCAAATAGGTGAAATAGATGAGTCTTTTAGTTAAACCCTGTAATTTCTGTGCCAGAGCCGTTGCAAAAGGATCTGGTACAATGTTTGCGAAAAATGATGGAACAGTTCTATGGTTTTGTTCTGCAAAATGTAAAAAAAATGCACTAGAGCTAAAACGTGATCCAAGAAAACTAAAGTGGACTAAAAAATACGTTAAGGGCGGAATTAAGCAAAAGAAACGTTGACTGAACAATCCCTTTTCATTGTAAAACCTGATGCAGTAGCTAGAAATCTTACTGGCGAGGTAATTTCTAGATTTGAACGAAAGGGATTCAAACTGCTTAAACTAAAATTATTTACTTTTTCAAAAGAACAAGCAGAAAAATTTTATGGTGTTCACAAAGACAAACCATTTTTTGGCGAACTAACATCATTTATCACATCTGGTCCAGTGGTTGCAGCTATTATCGAAGGAAATAATGCCATTGCAACTACCAGAATTATGATTGGAGCTACAAAATCATTTGAAGCAGTACCGGGTTCAATTCGTGGTGACTATGGACTAGGTTTTTCTGATAATATTATCCACGCATCTGATTCTCAGGAAAGCTTTAACCATGAATCGAGGGTAGCATTTGAGTGATCTGATTTGCAAATTCGTCAGCCCATTGTGGCAGTTTTAGGTCACGTAGACTCTGGTAAAACATCTCTTCTTGATAGAATTAGAGGAACAGGTGTTCAAGGTAGAGAAGCAGGTGGAATTACTCAACATATTGGCGCAAGTTTTCTACCTACTGAAACAATCAAAGAAACCTGTGGTCCATTATATGATAAATTAGAACAGTCAGAATCTAAAGTTCCAGGACTTTTAGTAATTGACACACCTGGTCACGAGGTATTTACAAATCTTAGGGCTAGAGGCGGATCAGCTGCTGACATTGCAATCCTAGTAGTAGATGTTAATCGAGGATTTCAACCCCAGACAAATGAGAGCTTGAAAATTTTACAAAGCAGAAAAGTTCCGTTTGTTGTTGCCCTAAACAAGTGTGATCAGATATCAGGCTGGAGAAAATCTGAAACACAATCCATCTCAAAGGCAATTAAGGAACAGGATCAATCAATTCAAAACGATCTTGATCAAAAAATTTATGATGTTGTAGGAACACTTTCAATTTTGGGATATCAATCTGAAGCATTTTATCGAGTAAAAGACTTTAAATCTGAAATTGCAATTGTTCCAATCTCTGCACGATCTGGAGTTGGAATCCCTGAACTTCTTGCAGTTCTAATTGGATTAACTCAGCAATACTTACAGAAAAGACTAGATCAAAAAGAAAAAGAACCAAGAGGAATAGTTCTTGAAGTAAATGATGAAGTGGGTTTAGGACATTCGGCTAATGTTATTTTGATCGATGGAAGTATTAAAAAAAGTGATTTCATTGTTGTTGCCAAAAGAGATTCAGTAGTTATTACAAAACCTAAAGCAATTCTTTTACCCAAACCACTTGATGAAATGCGTGATCCTAGAGACAAATTCAAACCTGTGGACCAAGTCATTGCAGCAGCTGGATTAAAAATAGCATCTCCAGATCTTGAGGATGTATTACCTGGAAGCACATTGTATGTAGCATCTACGGAGGAGGATGCAAAAAGATATGCAAATTTAATCGAATCAGAAATGAAATCAGTTTTTGTTGATACTGAAACCAATGGAATTACTCTAAAATGTGACACAATTGGTTCACTTGAGGCTATAATTGAAATGCTCAGACGTTCCCAAGTACCAATAGCTAAAGCAGATATCGGACCAGTCAATCGCCGAGATATCATGGAAGCTAAGGCAATAAAAGAAAAGGATCGACATCTTGGTGTAATCCTTGCATTTAATGTCAAAGTTTTACCGGATGCAAAAGAAGAAGCAGAAAGTAGTCATATCAAAGTATTTGAAGATAAGATAATTTACAGCCTAATTGATACTTACAATGCATGGGTTGAAGATGATACTGCCCATGAAGAGGATGCCATTTTTTCAGAATTTACTCCAATTGCTAAATTCACATTTTTAAAAGGATATGTTTTTCGAAATAATAATCCTGCCGTATTTGGAATTAAAATTGATACGGGTGAACTTCGACACAAAATTCCGTTTATGAATAAGGAGGGAAAAAGTATTGGTAAAGTTCACCAATTACAACATGAAGGAAAAACTGTAACTTCTGCAAAAACTGGACAAGAAGTTGCATGTTCTGTTCAAGACATTACCATTGGAAGGCAAATATTTGAAGAAGACGTTTTCTATTCATTTCCACCTTCACATGAAGCAAAACAACTTTTAGGTAAATTTGCACACAAGCTTAGTCCGGAGGAAACTCAGACATTAAATGAAATTGTTGAAATTCAGCGAAAACGCGATGCTGCCTATGCATACTAGGAGGAAAATTCTTTTACAGCTCTTCTAATTTTTAATGCAAGATCATCTTTTTGTTTAACTTGAATTACAACTTTGCTATATCGATGATCTTTCAAAGAAAGTGTGATGCATTTTTTCAAATCTTTAACATAGTAAAATGTTATTCCTTCCTTTCTGAAAAAAGTTCCTGCCATAATTAAGCCAGGAAAGTTTGTTCCCGCCTTTGGAGTAAATATAAGCCACTTTACAGGCAATGTACTAACAGATTTAACACAAGACAGCGGAATTCGTAAATTATTTTTCAAGGCCAAAAATTTCTTGAAACTCTCAAAATTGATTATTATTGCAGTTTTTGTAATTGAAATTTTTACCATATTGGGAATCTAATTTTATCTTATTTAGAATATTTTTTACAAATCATATGGATTCCAGGTGCTCCAACAGCACCCATCATTTTATCAACGATTTGGCCGGATTTGAACATTATAAAAGTTGGAATTGATTGTACTCCAAATTTAATTGAAATGTTTTGGTTTAGATCAACATTTACTCTTGCAAATCTTATCTGTGGATATTTCTTATGCATGCTCTCAAATATTGGATGCATCATTTTACAAGGACCACACCATTCGGCCCAAAAATCAACCAGTGTAGGATTTTCTGAAGAAACTACTTTATCAAAATTACTTGCGTCGAGATCTACAATTCCTGATTGAACCTGAGATTGTCGTTGTATCATCTCCTCAATTTTCTTTTGATTTATTCTTTCAATTTCTGGATCCTCAGACAATAATCTAGGAGAGATTAATTCTACTAAAAAATCTATACTCTAATTGTATCATTCAGGGTTACACCATCTTAATGCTCAAAGTATTGGTTTTAAAAAAACTCAGGAGAGGTACATTATATCATTTTTAAATGACTACAAAAAGAAATTAGTGTAATAATAAAAAAATTACATTAAGATATATTAACAACAACCCTTAAGTTTTTTAAATTTACATCAAAGCAGTGAAGTTTAGTATTTTCGTAATTTTATTAATTCTCAGTCTATCGATAGGAACAATATCTACAGTATCATTTGCACAGGTAGAAAACGAGGATAACTCACCACTGTCTTTAGGGGATATTTCATCTCTTGAGGAAATTAAGACAAAGTATGAGGACATCTCACCGAAAATAAGCCATCGAATCCTAGATTTAATAAATAGTGATAATCCTATAGATACTTCACAAAAAATTGGGGTGTCGTTTGAAAATAATCAAATGATTCTTTATGTATATGTTAATTCCCCAGAAAATCTACAAGATATTCCATCAGATATTGAAATTCTTTCTTCTTCAGATAATATTATAGTTGTAAGGGTAAATGATCAACAAATCACACAATTATCTCAATTAGATTTTGTTCAACGAATCGATGTTCCAGTATCTGGAAAATTATTAGCTCATGCCAAAAGTGAGGGAGTTTCATTTTCATTTGCAGATGATTTGCAAGCCACAGGAATTACTGGAAATGGAGTAAAGGTGGCCATAATTGATCGTGGCTTTTTTGAATTAAATCCAGAAATAGCATCTAATGTAGTTTTTACAAAAGTTTGTACTGCTTTTAATACAGTTGTTTGTGGAGATACTATTGGCAACTCTCATGGAACAGCAGCAGCAGAAATTATAGTTGACATGGCCCCCAATGTAGATCTCTATCTCTATTCAACAGGAAATTCTTTGGGTGGAACTGACTTGGTGGATGTACAAAATGCAATAGATGATGCAATTTCAAAAAATGTAGATGTAATTACAATATCACAAGCATTTCGAGGAATAGGAGGAGATGGAACTTCTGGATTTGAAAAAGATGGAACATCATCTCTTTCTAAAAAAGTCAATGACGCTAAAAATTCAGGTATTTTGGTAACTGTAGCAGCAGGTAATTTTGCCCAAAAACACTGGTCTGGGGTTTACTCTGCAAGTGCAATTAGTACTTCTTTTCCAGGAATCGATTTGCCAGGATATCAAAGTTTAATGGAGTTTCGACCATCTGCTCCTGGAATCCAAAAAGTATGTCTTCCAGTTACGGATTCTGGAGGAATGTATTTAGCACAATGGAATGACTGGACTACAACAAATCAGGACTATGATCTGTTTTTGTATAACAATGCATTGACTGCAAAGATATTTTCTGCGATTTCACCTCAAACAGGATCTCAACCACCACTTGAGATAATTGGCTCACATAGTCCCAAAGCTGAATCTTGTTTGGTTTTAGCATCTCACAGTTCTACTCAGAATCATTTTTTTCATATAGAAATGGATAATTCGTTACTCAACTTCAACTCCCAAACTGCACCTAGGAGCATTAGTATCCCTGCAGATGCTACAGGCGCCTTGGCTATTGGTGCAATTAATCAATTAACTGATCAACTTGAATTATCTAGTTCCCGTGGACCAACTGATGATAATAGGTTAAAACCTGAACTTTGCGGACCGGATAGAACATTATCACATCAAGCAGGGCTTAATCCCTTTGTTGGAACTTCAGCTGCTGCTTCTCATGTAGCAGGGGCTGCTGCTTTATTGCTTGAAAAAAATCCTAGTCTTTCAGTAGACCAGTTAAAAAACAAGTTAATCGATGAGGCGCGATTTAATCCAAATTATTCTGTAAATAATTTATGTGGAAGTAATTCTGGTGCATTATCTCTGCAAGACAGCATAAATGATCCCCCCGTAGTAACAATAACATCTCCAACAAATGGTTCTTCCTTTAATGCGGGTAAATCCATATCATTTTCAGGAACTGCAACTGATATTGAAGATGGAAATATTAATTCCACTTTACAATGGACTTCTTCACTTGATGGTTTAATTGGAAATGGCCCTGCTTTTTCATACTCTACTTTGTCAATTGGAAATCATATGATTACTGCTATGGCAACTGATTCAGGTGGAGAATCTGGTTCAAAACAAATTTCAATCGAAGTACAAGAGGCTGTACCTTGTTCCATTCCTGTTTCAGGAAATTGGATAATAACATCTAGTTGTTTTCTAACTGCAAGTGATTCTGCACCTGCAAGTGTAGTTGTTCAAAATAATTCAATCCTAGAGATTCCAAGTGGCATGACCTTAGATATTGATTTTTCAAATTTTAGTTTGACTGTAAAATCTGGCAGTGGAGTCCAAATTAGGTCAGGTGGAAGCGTTCTAGATACATCTTATGTGGCAGATAATGATCTTGATGGAATTGTTAACGCATTTGACAACTGTCCCGATGATCCAAACCCTGGTCAAACAGATACTGATAGCGATGGTATAGGTGATGCATGTGATGCTACTCCCAACGGAGTTGCAACCTTGACTATAGTTAAAACTGTAGTAAATGATGATGGTGGAGCTGCAACTGCAAGTAATTGGACCATGGATATCACAGGAGCTAACCCATCTAACAACAACTTTGCTGGAAGCGGTACTGGTGTGGCAGTTACTATTGATGCTAATACAGCCTTTTCTGTAGACGAGTCTGGAGGTCCAGCAGGTTACGCTAAAACTCTATCAGCAGAGTGTAATGATGTTGACGGGTTACCTATAGGTGGATCTGCAACATGTACCATAACAAATGATGACATTGCACCAACCTTGACTATAGTTAAAACTGTAGTAAATGATGATGGTGGAGCTGCAACTGCAAGTAATTGGACCATGGATATCACAGGAGCTAACCCATCTAACAACAACTTTGCTGGAAGCGGTACTGGTGTGGCAGTTACTATTGATGCTAATACAGCCTTTTCTGTAGACGAGTCTGGAGGTCCAGCAGGTTACGCTAAAACTCTATCAGCAGAGTGTAATGATGTTGACGGGTTACCTATAGGTGGATCTGCAACATGTACCATAACAAATGATGACATTGCACCA
>Ga0224512_10000339_pt1 | contig 50442 bp, 43 predicted proteins | sample SF_May12_sed_USG_4_FD_169103 | JGI IMG/M metagenome (GOLD analysis project Ga0224512, IMG submission 169103) | Sediment microbial communities from San Francisco Bay, California, United States - SF_May12_sed_USGS_13 | ecosystem: Environmental > Aquatic > Marine > Sediment | place: USA...
ATCTTTCCGGAAAAGGCGGCCTATCGAAAAGGATAAATACGGGGACAGTTTACCTATATCGATATAAGTAAACTGTCCCCGTATTTGTTCCATATCAGGCCGTGGCATATTATCCCGTTAAACCCAGGAGAGGCGCCAAAACCAATGCAGCTATCCGATTTTCCCGTTACGCACGTGGAGCACAGCCGCCTGTCGCAGGTAAATTTCGACAAACTCGGTTTCGGCACGATATTTTCCGATCATATGTTCAGCATGGACTACGAGGACAGCGCGTGGCGCAACCCACGCATTCACCCCTACCAGGCGCTTGCGCTGGAGCCCGGGGTTGCCATGCTGCACTATGGGCAAACCGTATTCGACGGCTACAAGGCGTTTCGGGGCCTGGACGGAGACGCGCGCGTGTTCCGTCCGGACATGAACGCGCGCCGGCTGCATAACTCCTGTCGACGCCTCTGTATACCTGTCATGGAAATAGACGAGCTGAGCGAGATCATGATCAATGCCACCCGCGAACTGATTCGGCTCGACCACGAATGGGTGCCATCCGGTTGGGGCCAATCGCTGTACATAAGGCCGCTCATCATCGGTACCGAAAGCACCCTGGAGGTTCGTGCAGCGTCCAGCTATCGCTTTATGATCATGACATCACCGGTCGGCAGCTATTTCGGCGATCTGCAAAAGGGTGTGTCGCTGCGGGTTGAAGACCGGTATACCCGGGCGGCCAGTAGCGGCGGCCTCGGCGAGGCCAAGACGGCCGCGAACTATGCCGCCAGCCTGCTGCCGGGCTCCGAAAGCCGGGCGCAGGGCTTCGACCAGGTGCTGTGGCTGGACGGTAACGAGCATCGCTATGTCGAGGAGGTCGGCGCGATGAATATCTTTTTCAAGATCGGTGGCAAGGTAGTCACACCGCCGCTGGGAGGGTCGATTTTGCCCGGCGTGGTGCGCGATAGCGCGCTGACGCTGCTCGACGACTGGGGCCTGCCGACCGAAGAACGGCGCATCGCCATCGACGAAGTTATCGCAGCCTTTCGTTCCGGTGTGCTCGAGGAAGTGTTTGGCGCCGGCACCGCGGCGGTCATCTGCCCGGTCGCCAGCATCGGTTACCGGGATGAAGTATTTCACGTGCCTGCGAAGCCGCCCGGCGAACTCACGCAGAGGCTTTACGACGAACTTACCGGCATCCAGTACGGTAAACTGGAAGACCGTCACTGCTGGAACCTGAGGGTGCCCCTGCCGCCATAGCTTGCGGCGCAGTTCGAATCGAAGAAAAAAACCAGGAGGTCTGCAACAGCCCTGCGAAATGCCAGGTCTCGAGTTGACGGATATCGAAGAACTGTACACCTGAAAAGTCCGGCAGTATTCCTCTCGCGAGACGAACGCCCTCCCGCAAACGAACTCAACCCCGGCCAAATACGATAACCAGGGTAACAACCAGCCTGCCATGTCGCCGGGAATGGTTTGGCTTGCCGCTTCCTTAACCCCGTGTTTCGAGTCAGGAAAACTGTCTTCGTAATTACAGGATACCCGTAGGAATTCCGCGGATCATTACGTCTGCGAATCGTATTAGCGTTCGCTTGACATCGATCAATGTGGCGGGCTGGTAGCTGTGATGAGGTGATGATCATGGCTGGTGCAATTGACAGGGAAATAGAGCGCCTCTTCGGCAAGCTCGGCAAACTTGGATGGAGTCGGGACGACTGCGAGCTGATCGCGCCTGTTACGCTGGAAATCAATGAGCTCAAGCGGGAGCAGAATGCAATCGTCCTGGCCCACTCTTATCAGACGCCCGACATCATGTACGGCGTTGGTGACTTTGTCGGAGATTCCTACGGTTTAAGCGTCAAGGCGACCGAGCACCCGGCCCGGAAAATCGTTTTCTGTTCCGTTTATTTCATGGGCGAAACCGCCAAGCTGCTCAATCCCGAGAAACAGGTGCTGGTGCCGCGCAGGGCAGGGTGTTCGCTGGCGGATGCGGTCAACGCGGAGCAGGTGCGGACCCTGCGCGGCGAGAATCCCGATGCGGGGATCGTTTGCTACGTCAACACCTATGCCGAAGTCAAGGCGGAATGCGACGCCTGTTGCACATCATCCAACGCGGTCGAAGTGGTCGAGGCAATGCCACAGGACGAGATTATTTTCCTCCCGGACCGCTTGATGGGTGAAAACCTTGCCAGGATCAGCTCCAGGAAGATTACCGTCTGGGACGGCACCTGCGTGGTCCACGAAGGTTTCGATGTCAACTCGGTACGGGATATTCGCGAACGTTTTCCGGGCGTAAAGATTCTTGCCCACCCCGAGTGCGCGCCCGGACTGATAGCGGCGGTCGATTTTGCGGGCGGCACCGAGGGTATGCTCAGGTATGTCGCGGAATCGCCGGCGCAGACATTCATGCTGGTGACCGAGTGCGGTCTCACCGATCGTTTCAAGGCCGAGTTCAGGGACAAGGAGATTGTCGGTACCTGTATTCTGTGTCCCTACATGAAGGAAATTCAGCTTGACGATGTGCTGCAAGCATTTAAAGATCCAGTGCCCGAGCAGATCATAGAAATACCCCCGGACATTGCCGCGCGCGCCAGACGTAGCCTGGATAAAATGTTCGAACTCGAGAAGGCCGGTAGGAAACTGTTGCAGGAAAGAGGCCGCGGCAAGCTGCCCTGGACCGCGGCGAGTTAGCCAACGAAATTCCTTCCCCGCAACGCGGTCCACATCAGGGTTCAAATTACGGTCCGGCGAAGAACTGGCGGTTGCCGGACAGGGTTTTTTGCCGATCCTGGACTGAATGACTGTACTTCCAACGGAGAATCACACGGTCACAAACGAACCCTCAGACGTCCCTCGTAAATTCGGGTGGTTAATTCTGTCCCTGGCCATCCTGGGATTTGCATCCACTTACTGGTTGTGGCCTGTACAAAATCCCGAACAGGCCGTTGTCGCATCTATCCTGGTAGCGGTCATTATCCTCTGGGTCACGGAAGTCATACCGCTATACGTCTCCGCGCTAGTGGGATCGTTTTTGCTGCTCACGATCGGAAATTTTTCCGCGCCGGACGTATTCCATCCTTATTTCGACCCGGTCATCGTTTTATTTCTGGGAGGCTTCATTCTCGCGCAAGGTATACAGAAATACGAGATCGACCTTCGCATTGCTCACGAGATTCTAAAACGCGTGGGCGACAGGCCCCTGATCTTCGTGCTCGGACTCATGCTGGTCACGGCGTTTCTATCCATGTGGATGTCCAATACCGCGTCTGCAGCAATCATGATTCCGATATCCATTATCGTGCTGAAGGAAAACAGGTTATTTCACCGGCATTCCCGATTTGCGAAGGCTGCCGTGCTCGCCGTCGCCTATGCAGCCACCATAGGCGGTATCGGTTCGCTGGTGGGGAGCCCCCCCAACGCGATTGCGGCGAGGTACCTGAACCAGGAAAATATCGACCTGTCCTTCGTCGAATGGATGTTCAGGGCACTTCCGTTTGTGGTGCTTGCGCTGTTTTTTACCTGGTTACTGCTCGCAATTTTTAACAGGCCCGAGATAGAAAAAATTCATTTTGACTACAGGGCAAGGAAACTCGATCGCCCACAAAAAATCCTTTTTATCGTTTTTCTTGTTACGGTGGCTGGCTGGCTTACCACCGAATATACCGGTTATTCCCCGTCTACAGTGGCGTTGATACCGGTGATCGGTCTGTTTGCCACAGGGTTGCTGGATAGCAGCGACCTGTCGAAGATATCCTGGCCCACGTTGCTGCTGTTTGGCGGCGGGCTGAGCCTGGGATCCGCGGTCAGCCAGGTCGGTATCGATAGCCTGGTGGCGGGCATGGTGCGTGACTGGATTGCCGGTATCCCGCTGTTTTTGACGCTGCTCATGCTGGTGTTTCTCGGTATCGGCGTAACCATGGTGGCCAGCAATACCGCTTCAGCGGCAATACTGATTCCGTTAATGCTACCACTCTCAGACAGCCTGGGAATCGATATGAAAGCCATTGCCATTCTGATCGCGATCGGCGTCTCGCTGGATTTCATGATGCCGGTCGGAACGCCACCGAGCGCGATTGCCTATTCCACTGGCGTCGTGAATGTGCGCGAAATGATCAAGAACGGTTTTTTCGTCAATATCGGAACCGGCCTGATTTTGGTGGCGTTGTACTATTTCTTTTATTTATAGCGCCCCTGCTACCGGATAGGGCAGACAGGATGGACTCGAACCGGGGGGACAAAGGATCGTGAAACGATCCGAAGCGACGGCTAACCGGGCTCGTCTCACGGCAAGGCTAATCGTCCTGTAACTGGATCGCTTCAAACGAATGCGCAAACCGGATCCGGAGTTAAGCCGTGAAATAAGTAAACTGTCCCCGCGGGCGAAAAGCGGCAATCAGCAAACGGGGTATCCTGATCCGAAAATGCCTGGCAAACGGGTATACTGTCGTAAAAATATATCGGTTAAACGGCCGCGGGGATTGTCATGAGTTTGCGCGAAATTTTCGATCTGGTCGGATTCAGCGATTACCGGATCGGCTACGGCGAGGTATTGATATCGACGGCAGGCGGCGCACTTGGGATTGCCGCCATTTTGCTAATCAGTTATTCGGTAGGAGGCAACACGCTTAGCGTTCTGATCGTTCCGTCGATGGGCGCGAGCGCCGTGCTGCTTTTTGCGGCGCCTCATGCGCCTTTTTCGCAACCCTGGAACGTCGCCGCTGGGCATTTGTTATCGGCGGTTATCGGCGTCGCCTGCTGGCGCTGGATTCCGGATGCCGCGGTTGCAGCCGTCGGCAGCGTAGGCCTCGCCATAGGTGCGATGTATGTCGCGCGCTGTATCCATCCACCCGGCGGTGCCACTGCGCTGGCCGCCGTGACCGGTTCCGATCACCTGCATCAGCTGGGATTTGCCTACGTTCTGCAGCCGATATTGCTCAATGTCGTCGCCATCATGGCAATTGCCATTCTGTTCAACGGGCTGTTCAAGTGGCGGCGATACCCTGCGCATCTGCGCACGAAAACCGAATCCGCCGAGCCGGAGTTCAGCGGATATACGCCGATCAACCACGAGGATTTTGTGTTTGCCCTGAGCCAGATCGATACCTTCGTCGACGTGACGGAAGAAGACTTGCTGAAAATTTACCAGCTGGCAACCCGGCGACATGAGGCGTTGCCGCGGAAAGCTGACACTCGCTGAAGTGTCGAATCGCTACGATTCGCCTATCCGTGAACAGGGTGCCGGTTTAAATATCGATCGGATCGACAGGTTCAGGCCGCGCCCGGTTAATTTCTTATCCAGAACCGGGTGCGGCGACGCCTCCGATTTTCCTTTCCGCCGCGATATACGGGCTCGGTGACAGGCTTGCCCGCCGTGGTATGGCCCACTAGCCGGGCCTCCGGAATACGAAACCGTATCTCGGCCGCCAGTTCGGTGATAACGCCGTGGCGCGCCCTGACCGAAACCCACAGCAGGTTGAGCGGCGCGTTCAAATCCGCAAACACGACATCCCTGTGGCTTCCCAAAACTGCGTGCAGGATAGCCAGACGCGTTCTGAAATGCCGTCCCGAGCCGTTCCTCAATCCCGGTATCAGCATCATCAGGTCGCTCAGCAATTTACCGTTTTCATCACAGGTCGGCAGGCGTTCGTGAAGCGGTGACTCGTTGGATTCCATCTCGAAGTCTCGTCGTAATCCGGGTTTGATCTGATTCATATTCTGTTTCCGGTAAATCTCTTCTTCGGTGCTCGAGTTTGTGGCTGCCTGCATTCAACGCGGCCGCGGCTGGTTCGGTAACAGTATACCGAACAGGAGAAAAGGAGGCGGAAGGATTTATAAATTATCACTTCGCCTCATTTTCCTGCCGGCAATGTATTAACATCCCTTTTTATTGAAGCCCTTGCCACTGCGGTCTCGCGGGTCCTGTGACTGCGTGCGGCCAAGATAACGCATGGCGATATCGTCCCATACCGCGAGGCGCGACCAGTCCGGCCGTTCGGCGATACCGTCTTCGTCGGTCAGAAACGGGTTGGGAAAAAATATATTCAACTGCGGCGTGCCGTCGCCATTGAACAGCCGCAGCTGCCACATGATCGGCGCGCCGTCGGCGTCGAACCCGCGTACGATCTCCGCGCGTGAAGTGCGCCGCGTTTTTTTTAACGCGCCAGGTGTCGGCCTCGAGTCGCTGCCGTCGTTATCGCCAATGCAGAGATGAAAATGGGTCCCGCCAAAATGGACCGTCAGGTAACCATCAAACATCGTGATGGAGCGGGGCCGCTCAGGGCAGCGAAATTCGTAAGCGGCGCCTTCGATAATCGGCCCGAATACGATCGACCGCCAGTGATTCGTGAAAACGTAGCGCAGCAGTTCCTCGAGATAGTCGGTCTCGATTGGCAACCTGTAAATTTCCTGGCGGCTGCCATCGCTGGTATCGATTAGCGGAATAATTTTTGTGTCGGCCATAAAAATCGGATGATCTCCCTGAGTTAACCCGGCAAGCATACTCGATTCTTCGGTACTGTTCGCCAGCGAGCTGGGTTACCATGGCCGGATTATGAATATCGGTGTCAATTTGATACTCGGAGTGCTGGCGATCGTTTATGGCCTGTATTGCTATTGGCAGAGAAAGACCTGTCCCGAAAAAATCGAAAAACTGCAAACGATGATCGAGCGCAACGGCGAAAAAATGGGTCATTCCATTCACCTGTTCGGTTACACGATACTGCCCATTGTTGCAGGCCTGCTGCTGCTATACGCTTATTTCCGGGGTTAAAGCCGGACCTCCTGCCAGTGTCAGGAATTCGAGAATCGGTTTTGTCGCTAGCAGGCCTCATGGGTGATTCTGGGGCTTCGCCCGTCGATCACCTTGCATCGTTCCGGCGAAAATAGGCGTGGACCGACCGGAACCATTCAACGAAATTTCACGAGGTTTGGATAGGCCCGGACCGGGTATATTCTAGCGGGGGTTTCGAGACGGATAGTGGTTCGGAGGGTGCGCGTGGGCGCATGCATGACGGCCGGAATCGATTTGGGTCGAAGAAAGAGACCCGGGTATCGAAATTCGAAAGTTTTCTCGCCGAATCAAGGCCGAGAGACACCCGGCCCTGCGGCAATCCATATAATTTTAACTTCAGATCGGCGCAAATGATTCAAATTGACTAGACTCATTGCTACGTTAATTTATACGTGGAAGATTTATGGAAGGCACCAGCCATCCCGATATAGCCTGCCTGCGCCGCATCCGCAGCCTGAGCCAGTTTAGCGACGGGCAACTCGCAAACCTTGCCGACAGCCTGGAAATCGAGACTGCTGGCCCGGGCCAGTGCCTGATCGAGCTTGGCAGCAGCGAGAAATTCAGCCTCTATCTGGTCGAGGGTGTACTGCGCACGTTTACGCATGACCAACAGGAAACCCGCCTGTCACACACCGCCGACGGCGAGCTATCTGCGATCGCCCAGATTCGTCCGAGCCGGTACCGCGTTGTCGTCGACGAACCGGCGCGCTTCTTCAGGCTGTACTCGGACCGGCTTGCCGATTTCGCACGCCACCAGATCGAAGACGAGCCTGGGGCCGACATCGACCCGTTCGATATCGATGAGGCCACCGAGCAGTCCATGTTTACGATCCAGTTGTTCAGGGATCTGCTCGCCGGTGACCTCAAGCTGCCCAGCCTGCCGGACGTTGCACAACGCATCCAGCAGGCGTTTGCCGACAATCTTGTCACGGCGGAAACGGTCGGCGTCATCATCCAGTCCGATCCCGTGATCACTGCGAAAATGATAATGGTCGCAAATAGCGCGCTGTATGGTGGTCGCGCGCCGATCGAAAGTCTGCAACAGGCTGTCGTCCGGCTCGGCCTCGAAAACACGCGCAAGCTGGTCATGACCTACGTGGTCAAGGAACTGTTCGATAGCAAAACCTCGGAGATGAGATCGCATATGCAAGCAGTATGGAAACACAGCCAGCATGTGGCGAGTCTTTGTCGTTTGCTGGCAGGTCGTCTCGACGGATTCGATGTCGAACAGGCACAACTGGCCGGACTGGTTCACGACATAGGCGAAGTCGCTATCCTGCAGTATGCACAACAGCACGAGGAGCTTCGTGATAACCCGGAAAATTTGCTCGAGGCAGTGAAATCGATGCGCCCGCAGATTACCGGTATGCTGCTGGACCAGTGGAATTTCGGTTCCGAGTTCGTCACCGTCGGTGAAGAATGCGAGGAATGGTTCCGTAACCCGAGCGATCAGCCCGACCTGTGCGATCTGGTGCTGATTGCGCAATACCACGCGATGATCGGCACCCCGCAGCAGAAAAGCCTGCCGCCGATCGTGGCGCTCCCCGCTTTCGCCAAACTTGGCATGGGCAACCTCGCGATCGAACAGATTATCGAATTCATGAAGAAGTCGCGAGACAAGATCAGGTCGATCGAAGCCCACCTCGGATCGCTCTAGTCCCGCGGGCAGAGATAGCGCCGCAGCGATTGCTCCTCGAAACCGATTTTTCGCAACTGCATTGGGTCGCCTATCGCCGCTGGTTAGCTGTTGGTGAGGGTCTGTATGCTTCAATGAAGACGCATGTAATCTCGGCCTGGATTTCGTAAGACGACCACTGGTGGTCCCTCGACAGCGTATCGCGCATACCCGAAAAGGAGCGTGATCCAAACAGAAGACGATCTGGAGTGGCATCCGAAATACGGGGCATGACCGATACTCTATGTTCCATGAGCAATCGTTCGGTAATCTGCTCGTGTTCGAGGTTCATGAAAAATACCGAGGCAACTGGTTATTCGGGGAAAATTTACCGGTGTGAAGTATAAAATTTACCTTGTTATATTTTCGCTGGCTGGTAATTACTAATAATTAGAATTTCCTAACCAGGGGAGTAGAAAATATTTATGAGTCAATTTGTCCCTGGAATGTCAATCGGTTCTGGAACACCGAAAAGCGATTTCTAAAATTTAAACAGGAAAAATATCCGTCATGTTCAGGTTGCTCGTAGTTCCAATATCTATCGGGGTAATGGCTTTTTTATTTATTTATTTTATTGCGGCTAAGATTTTCACCGAGCCGGATATTGTCTCTTATGTCGCCGAGTTTGCTCTTTACTTGTCAAACTCGTATTTCGAAAGTATGCCGCCAGTCATTGTCAGTTTTATCACTAATCTGAATCTGGCAGTGGTCGCCTTGACGGTGGGGTTACTTTTGACGGTAGTTATTCAACTTGTCGTGATAATTGGAGGCACGTTTATTCGCCTGATAAAGTGGATAATATCGTACCTGCAAAAAGATAGAAGCAAAGAGGTTGTGCAGGATTTGTCACCTATCGACATAGACTCGCGATTTATGAGCTCGGGGTCAGGGAAAAAAATCCTCGGACGTGGCCTTGATTCGATTGACGAGGAATGAGGGATTTAAATAGACATCAAGCTGAGTCTGCTACGGGATTTATCAAATCCCGATTTTCACCCGGCTGTTCGAGTCTCTCGGGGAAACTAGAACCTATCGATAAATCGCAATAAAGGCCTCCATTATCTGGCGTTAACAATCGGTTCTTTACTGGCGGCTACTCGGGTTATTACCGGAATCATCTTCCGAATAACTACCTGGTTTTGCGGGTAGCGATCGCGCCAAGCGGGTCGTCGGGCCAGGGATGTTTCGGATAGCGTCCTTTCATTTCCTTTTTGACGTCGTGATACGAGGAGCGCCAGAAACCGGCCAGATCCTGCGTGATTTGCAGCGGTCGGCCGGCGGGGGATAACAGGTGCACGACCAGCGCGACCTTTCCGCCCGCGACGGTTGGCGTCTGTTCGCAGCCAAACATTTCCTGCAGTTTGACCGCCAGTACCGGCGGAGACTGCGTGTAATCGATTGCGATCGACGAACCCGAGGGCACGGTCAGACGGGCTGGCGCGAGCTCGTTCAGACGCTGTTGTTTGTCCCAGGATAGCGTCGCCTTCAGGATCTTTTGCAGGTTGAGCTTTTTCACATCCGGAAGCGAACTGACGTTGTCCAGAAAGGGTCCCAGCCAGGTGTCGAGCGTGTCTATCAGGGCTTGCTGGCCAAGGTCGGGCCAATCTGTTGCGACATCGGTGGACCGCAGCAGGCAAACCCGGGCGCACCACTGTCGATGCTCGTTGTTCCAGGGCAGCGGCCTGAGCGCTTCTTTTTGCAGGTATAGGATCAGGGCCTTTCTCCTGGCGCCAGCGGGCACTTCGTCCAGCGTCGATTTCCGTAACACCAGGGCGCCGATTTTTTGCCGCGATTCGGCGACGAAGCGGTTCGTTTTTTTATCCCATTCTGCGATGGTCTCATGCTCGACCCGGTCGGCCAGGGCCGTGTCAAAAAGCAGTTCATCCAGTGCCGCTGCGGAGCGAATCAGGTCGCCCTTAGCGCCCGCGATGCCGCTGACTTCGGCAACCGCGAGCCAACGGTGCTTGCCCAGACGATGCTGGCAGTCGAGGCTCGCGCTGCGGCCGTTGGCAAGCTGGTAACCGCCCGAGTGCCGGCGGCGGGCGATTCGGTCCGGGTAGGCACAGGCGAGCAATAGGCCGGGTACCTGGTTATGTTCGAGCAGGAACCTGACCCCGGGCTTTTTGATATCCAGCCTGGCGAGCTGTTGTTGCAGCTGCCGGGCGAGCTGCCGGGTGCGCTCCAGCCAACGCCGGTGCTGCGGCGGGCAGGGGGCCTCACCCATCAGGATATCGAGCCGGTCGCCGATATCCGGGTGGTCGAACGGATCGCGCTCGGACAGCAGGCTCGCCAGAAGCGCCGCGGGTTTGACGAAATTGTATTCTGCGCCGCGCAGCAGCAGGTGCGCGAGTCTCGGGTGCACCGGCAGCGCGGTCATGGCTCGTCCATGGGCACTGAGCACGAAAGCGCTTTGTTTCCGCTCCAGCGCACCCAGTAATTCGAGCAGGCCCAGAGCCTGTTGCCAATGCCCCTGGGGTGGCGGGTCCTGCCAGGTCATATCGGCTGGATCGTCCACGCCCCAGTCCAGCAATTGCAGCGCCAGCGGTGCGAGGTCGGCATTGAGTATCTCGGGCGTGCCGTGTTGTGCCAGCTGTTTCTGCTGATCGGCCGACCAGAGCCGGTAACACCTGCCCGGCCCGAGCCTGCCAGCGCGGCCCGCACGCTGCTCGCTCGATGCGCTGGAAATCCTCACGGTATGCAAACCGCTCATACCGGTGGCCGGGTTGAACCTCGACTCGCGCTCGAGGCCGGAATCGACGACGATATCGATGCCTTCGATGGTGAGACTGGTTTCGGCGATATTAGTGGCCAGTACGACCTTGCGATCCTTCGCCTCCTTACCCGACAAGGGTGCAATCGCCTTCTGCTGCTCCTCGATCGATAAGTTGCCGTACAGCGGGCGGAGATGAACCTCATGCATTTTCTTCGAAATCATCCAGTCCGTCAGTGCCTCTGCGCATCGACGAATTTCCCCCTGGCCCGGCAGGAATGCCAGCAGGCTGCCCTGTGGATTGTCTTCGAGGGCCTGTTTAATTGTCGTGACCATGCGATCGACTATTCTTTCATCGGCCTGCCTAGCCCGTCCATAAACGATATCGACCGGGTAGAGCCTGCCCTCGCTGGTTACGATCGGGGCATCGTTCAACATCTCTGCGGTGTTCCTGCTATCGAGCGTGGCTGACATGACCAGGATCTTTAGAGCAGAACTACCTGCTTCTGGATTAACGTGAAACAGCGCGCGGCTCTGCAGGCACAGCGCAAGCGCCAGGTCGGAATCAAGGTTACGCTCGTGAAATTCGTCGAAAATCACCAGTCCGACGTCTTCAAGCGTTGGATCCCGCTGTAACATACGCACCAGAATGCCTTCGGTCATGATTTCGATCCGGGTGCGGGCGCTGACTTTTGACTCCAGGCGCATGCGGTAGCCCACGGTCTGACCCGGGATTTCGTTCAACAGGCTCGCCATGCGAAAAGCCGCGGACCTCGTGGCAATGCGCCTCGGTTCCAGCATCAGTATTTTCTTGCCCCGCAGCCAGGGCTCGCCCAGCAGCGCCAGCGGGACCAGCGTCGTTTTACCGGCACCCGGCGGCGCCTGCAGTATCACTTCATCGCGCCCGGCAAGGCGTTGCTTCAGCGTATCGAGACAGTCTTCGACTGGGAGTGAGAACTGGGACAAGTAACTTCGCCTTCGGGTAATGTGGTCGGGGCTCTAAATTCTTGATCCGGTTTAAGCTGGTTTAAAAATTAGGCACGGCAACCCGGCAATCATAAAGCTGCGCATCGGTGAACGGGTTCCGCGAGGTGAACGGGTCCGACTGGACTCGCCCCCGGCCTTGCAGTAGCGACATTAGAGCTTCCTCTCATAAATCGCGGGAATTCAGGCTTTCCTGGCGGTTACCAGGAAGATGGGATAATTCCTTTGTTCCCCGTTAACGGTGTGCGCCGTAAAAAACTCGATCTGCTCGAATCCATGGCTTTGCAGTATTGCGCGTAAATGGTCCCGATCAAAACCGGAATGAAATACCCCCTGTGTGTCTGCGGGGTGAAAACTGCCGTCTTCCCTGTCGAGATCGGCCAGGGCGATCATCCCGTTGTCATGCAAATGTTCCGCAAACATTTCAATCAACCTGGAAGTATCCTCCACGTGATGCATGGCCATGGCGCTTACGATCAGGTCGAATCGCGCATCGATCGGGCTATCCAGTAAATCCTGGCATAAAATATCCACCTTGCCCTTCAGCTCTGTCTTGGATGCCAGCTTTTCCAGCATCGCTTGCGAGGTATCTACCGCGACGATTCGGTTTACCAGCGGGGCGATCTGGCCGGCTATTAACCCGGTCCCCGCGCCAAAATCCAGCACGTTCATCCCCTCGTGCAGGGGTACGTGTTCCAGTATCGAAGAACCAATGGCGGATGCAAGTTTTGTTCTCCTTTCATTCGCGTCCCAGTCCTCTGCCTTGGCTTCAAAAAGGTCTGTCATATATTTTTCCTCGGAACAACGGGGCAGATCTGGTTTTCTGGCCTGGATAAATAGATCCGTCCCTTTTGATTGATGGATTTCGATTAGCCGTGGTCTGTCCCCGCTAGTTCCCGGGCGCTTTTACCGGTCTTTGCACGGGTACGTTGGTCGAAACGCTCCACCTCGACGATGATGCGCTCGTGGGTGCCCTCGCCAATGCGGTCGATCTCGTCATCGGCCCAGACCCGGAAGGTCAGCCTGCGTCCGGCAACCTCGGTGACCTCGGCGCAGGCCTTGACGCGCATGCCCACCGGTGTCGCCGCGATATGGCTGATGTCGAGATGCGTACCCACGGTTTGAAATCCGGGAGGCAACAGGCCCTCGACCGCGTTCAGCGCCGCCTCCTCGAGCAGCATCACCATCACCGGCGTCGCCAGCACCTTGATCTTGCCGCTGCCCACGTGGTGCGCGGTATCGCGGGTGCCGACGACGATTTCGGTGCTGGCCCGCAGGCCGGGCTTGAGTTTATTGGAAGGCATCGCTAGGCCAGGGTGATGGCAGGACTGGAGATGATACCCCGTCGCCAGTCGATTCCCAAGTTTCCAGCCGACCCGTTAACACGGCCCCGGCGGCGAAATTCCGTCTGATTGCGCCGCCATGTCGGCAAAGCTGTCAGCCAAGGACCAGGGCCCCGGAATTAAGTTAACGTCGCAGTATGAAAAATAAGGTGTTTGGAACTCTCCCGGTTGCCCGGGCCAGTCGGCACTTTCCGATTCGGGTGTATAAGAATATCGGATATACTGTTAAACGAATTCTGCCGTTATTGGAACAAAGCCCGAGGTCATGCGCTATCGAGAAGGTCAGGAAGTAGACCCGAACAACCCCTACCCCGAAAGTACCCAGATGATGCTGGAGATGTCGTACTGGATGTCCATTCCCATCGGCCTGGTCTTGCTATGGATGGGTATCAAGGGTCGTGTGATGTGGCTCAAGGTGTGGAGCGTTGGCCTGATGGCGCTTGGTATCGGCATTCTCATCAGCGAGTATTTCGGGTTAATCTGGCGTTAGGTCCGAGCGACGATGGACGATTCGGGTCGTCAGGGGTGCCCAAAAGGTCCCGGTCCTCTTTCTCGTTACCGTAGTTCCAAAAAACGAAAAAAAAGGGCCGCCGGATTCCGGCGGCCCTCCGAGCTACCTGCGAGAAAGGTTGTTTAGACTGTCGGTTGAACCGGATCCGGTCAAAAGTCTGAAACCTTTCGGTTTCCCTTCAGATCTCGGCTGCCCCGAGAGTTGCAACACCTTTCTCCAATATCTCTGTAGACACTAGATCACCTCCTTTATGTTGTTACCGATGACGTGCAGCATGCCACAGATTTCAGGTCTGTCAATACTGTCTGCGTAACGGGTGCGGGCATATCAGGATCAGGGCATGTCTTGTGCAAATTATCTGATTTTGATTTGGTAGATTTGATTCGAATGTCTCCCTGCCTTTGCGGCAGCCGCTCGGTATCCGGGCCCAAATCCGGTAATTCAGTCAATCGCTGCCATAAGTGCGGGGGGCGAGATGCAGAAGGGGGTCCTGTATCCTGCGGGTGAGGCTTGGGGTGGGGTAGCGGGTGGCAGAAATTCAGGTTTTCAGCATTTTGGAAAGAAATGGGATGCTTTAGCTCGATGAACCGGCGGCGATAAGCAATCCCAGGCAGTCCTTTGCGTGACGCCAGATAATCGGTTTATATATGCACTTATTGGCGATAGTTATTTGGCAACATGGCTTTTATACTTTCTGCATTTATTTAACGATTGCCGAGAATACCGATTTGCCGCAGTAAAAGGAGAGCTGCCATGAAAGCGAAAACCATCACGAAACAGAATCGTCGCCGATTTTTACAGATTGCCGGGGTCGCCATGGCGGCTCTGATGCTCGAGGGAATGCCGCTCACGGCGCGCAGTGCAAATGCGGGTAAAATGAAGATCGGCATCGTCGGCTCGGGCAGAGTCGGCGGCGGGCTCGGTAGCGTATGGGTGAAAGCCGGACACGAAGTCATGTTTTCATCGCGCCACATCGAGCATGATAAAACGCTCGCCGCCAGGCTCGGGGCCAATGCGCGTGCCGGAACGCCGCGGGAAGCCGCTGCCTTTGGCGAAGTGCTGATGATCTCGGTTCCCTATGGGTCACTGCCCGCAGTCGGCAAGGATCTGGCGGCGCTGATCAGGGGCAAGGTAGTGATCGATACCTGCAACCCGTTCGTCTGGCGTGATGGTGATATCGCGACCTGGGCTCGGGAGAAAGGCGCCGGTCTCGCATCGGCGGAACTGCTACCTGGCGCTCGCATCGTGCGCGCCTTCAATGCCATTGGCGCCGCGCGGATGAGCGCGGCACACGAAAATCCTGGGCGCATCGCAATGCCGATTGCGGGCGATGATGCACAAGCTATCGAAGTCGCTTCGCGCCTGATACGCGACATCGGCTACGAGCCTGTCCTGATCGGCGGCCTTGCGATGGGAAAATACCTGATGCCCGAAACTCCGCTCTCCGGCGAACACACGCCGGAGGCGATCCGGAAAATCGTTGCCAAGCTTGACTAGTGGTGACGGTGCCGGTTGAACACCAGGCTCATTCGTGCCGTTTGTTGACATTGGCAGGAGTGTCCTGGTTCTAAGGATGCGTTTGCTGCTAGCTATAAGGAAAACAGGCGTTCATATTTGATTTTTCGGGTGGTGCACCAAACCTGAGCAGACGCTATTTTACCGCCTGGTAGAGCAATAATATCCCACGTACCAGGAGCAACTGGTCCATCTCGGATAGCTGACGCGCGCTCAACGTGAAGAGAATGCCGGCGCCGGCCGGCCGGGTTCTGCACGATGCATTAAATGACCGCGGAACCGGCTTCGTTATTTGGTAATAAGGCCGGTGTTGCGCAGGCTCTTGATCGCGACCGTGATCTGATCATCGATCAATTGCGTGGCAGACCGGGGATCGAAGCTCTCGGACTGAATCGACCAGATCAGTTGCTGGCTAGCGCTATCGTACAGGTTGGATTCGAGCTTCAGCACTTCGTATTTGTCCCAGTAGCCGGGCGTGGCGACCTGGACAGCGTGGTTGAAATAACTGTGATAATCCCGGTAGTGGCGATCGAAGGTCAACGGGGTGTAGGTGTAGGTCGGGGGTGTATAAGTGCTGATTTCCTCGATGCCGATCACGCGCGTGACGAGCACCGCGCCCATCGACTGCGACCTGATCGCCGCATCGAGGGCATCTTTTGACGATATCTGCGCGTCGGTCAGTACCTGGTAACTCGATTTGGCCGATACGCCCAGGGCCGCGAGATCCTTGACGAAGGTATCCTCGAATAGCCGCCGCACGACTGGCTGATCGGAGACGCCGATAATCAGGATGTTGTCGACTGTTCCGGAAAATTTGCTGTCGCGCCATTCCGCAAGCGGCTTGATGGCGCAGGCTGCCAGCAGTGCGGTCATCGCGAAAGCTAGCAAGAGCCTTGCTGTAGGTCCGGTAATCATAAATTTGGCTTCCTGGCTGTTGATAGCCTCTAGATAATAAACACGTTTAAACATACTTATTGTACGCTGCCAGCTCCCGAACAGACTACCGTCAGGTTGGCGCCACTATACCTGGTCGACGCCTGTCGAGGAGAGATTCGTTTCTCGGTAACTGACAAAGATCTGCCCGCACTGGGGCGGATACGCTGACATACGCAACGAGACCTGGCGTATCAGCACGGCTTCGGGAGCCGGGAGTCGCAGACTGCAGCCGGCACTCCGGAACCGCCTGCACCTTTGATGCCTGTGATTTTAGGGTCACAAAAGAAGTTATCGTGCTTGACAATAACGCGCTTTAAAAAAGCTGGCTTTTAGTTTTTCCACCTCTCTCGCGTATTCGAGCGTGCCGGGTGAAGCAAAGATTTCGGACCTCCATATGCGTGACCAAGTAGTCCTGCGGTCGGATTCCGCTATTAGCCGATTCGAGAAGTCCAGCGAGCTTATCTGGGTGTCAGCTTCAAAGATAACAGATCCCTAAGCTCGATATATCAGAGATGACAAGTGATCCGAAGAAAAAATTTACACTACGATCACCTGTGGCTGAACCGTGACCAATATAGAATATCAAACAAGAACAATTTCTGATTTCATGCTGTAAAGAACAAATAACACTTCTTCTTTTTCACGCTGGCCAATATTATTTTTTTCCAGTGCCTCAAGCGCGTCGTCAAGTACAGCGATAAATTCATCACCATCAATATTCATACCTTTGTGAGTGGCGAGCATGTTTTTACCTTTATAGACATCGGGTCCACCTGTTCCCGAGATAAAGAACGTGGCGGCCCCATCTTTAACGGTGGCCATATCACTGGCCGCGTATCGAGGAGCAATACGTGGATTTGCTAAGTGTATGTCTACAAGATCACTGGCAATTTTGGTAATTCCCTCTGTCCCACCTAGTCTTTCGTACAGCGAAGTTTCCATAATTCATCGACTCGATTGTTATTGTAAGATCCGCGAGCCTAGCATGGCTGAGATTTTAATTCGCTGATATTGTTGCTAATCGATAACAATGGGATGGACTCCTCCTCATCTAATCGGCATCGATGTGCCAAACTGAGATTGAGGTTTCAGTTAACGATTGCGAAGTAAGCGGTTAATGGCAAACAGGTCGAACCGGCGCCGGTAAAACCCGGGAGTGTCCGAGTGTGTAACAACACGCGATAACAATAGGGAATCGGCGCGCGAAAACTCCATTATGGCCCGGCATCAGCGTATGCCAACTGAAGAGGCCGGATATACGTTTGCAGTCGAGCCAACTGCCAGGAACCGATTACTTGCAAACGGGGAGGAGTCCATATACAGACGGTCGGGATTAATTGATTAGTCGGAAAAAGCGACCCTAAGCGGACTCTCGCAACAACCTCCAATCACTCGCGAAACGTGCCCTTTGACTCAGCTGTAAACCTGTATCGAGCCAGAGATCGGTGCCCCCACAACAATATCACGACGATTGCGGCAATCATGACGAGACTGCAGTAAACGGTTGGACCCCAAGGCTTGACGGCCATGATCTTAGGAAATGTTACGAGTGCCGCATTGTCGACTGCATGAAACATAATAGCTGCAAAAACGCTCTTTCCCGTATTGTTGAATATCCAAACTATCAAAATACGGATTCCCACAAGCGACAGAATCTGAGGAATGAGGACAAACGGATCAGGCATCATGAATACGAAGAAGGGGAGGTGCCACAATGCCCAAATCATACCCAGCACAAGCGCGGCTCGGAGGGCGCTACCTTGCGCTTGCAACGGTTCATAGGCATATCCCATCCAACCCACCTCTTCTCCAGCTGCTAAAAGGAAAAAGAACAGAATGACCGCCGGTAACGCCGCAAGCGGGGCCAAGGTAGGGGGCACCATTGCGTCAGACAAGACGACCCACATCGAAGATAGCAGGAAGATGAATGGCGAGAGTAGGAAGATGGCGATATACCATCGTTTTCTGGTGATCCTGTTGAAGTCGAATATCTTCCAGAGCAGTTCCTTCAAACCGCGGTTCCCCTGTCTTCGGAATGTCAGGATCGAGGCCGACGCGATTGGCGTGATTGTGAAGAGAGCAATATAGATATACCCCGTATCAGGGTTGCCGATTATACTCAAGTATGCGAGCGCACTGAGGGTGTAGAACGGTAGCGAGAGTAGAAAGGTTAACGTGAAAAAGGTGAGCCGAGAGTCGTATGTCGATTTCGCATTTGGCATCTTACCTATTCAATGTTGTAGCCGATTAGAGATCATCCGGGGGACGAGAAGCGAGCCATTCGTAGATAAATGCGCCTGCAAAAACTCCAACGGCACCCATAAGGCCGGCAAGTAATCCAACATGCAGTAAGCCAGCCAAATCAATTATCACGAGAAACATGTGGAACCACGTCCAGCTAAATCCAAAGACTCCGAACGCGAAGAAAGCAACCCGCGTCCAGTTACTTTCAGTGGGCAACCCTGCGTGGAGGGCTATGTACATTCCCCCAACCCACAGCCCGAGACCGGTAAGCAGAGCGAATTGTATTGGGTTGGTCGGGACAAACAACAGACTCGATGCCGGACCAACAATTTCGGCGAAGAACGTCGCTCCCACCGCATGAGCCGCCACGAATCCAAATGCCACGAGCAGAATAGCTAGCCACGGCCTTGGCACTCGCAGCCCCGACTGAGGAACATCGCGTCCCACCGCTAGCCCAATTAGCCATCCGGCGACCGCCAACGGAACCAGATCCACGATGCCATTCAGGAGTTCCGCGCGGAGCGTCGTCCCCAGAAACGCCCAGCCGCCGAGAAATCCGAACGCCCACACGACACCGAACGACGCACCGAATGCAAAACCTTTGAAACTGCCGCGCCCCGGCCAACGCTGCTGCGCGACGTTGAAGAGCACTGCCATTACGATGAGCGCTACCGTGGCGTAGCACGCCATCGCGAGCTTGCGTACTCCGGCGGTGACAAACCAACTCCGTTCAAGATTGTTTAATAGGTTCTCTGGCGGATAATAATCGAGACCAGGAAAAAGAAGCCGGATCAGTCCCCAGCCAACGATTGTTCCGATGATCGCTAAACCGACGCGGACGATGTAACGTGTATTCCACATGATTCATCTTCGGGCGGATACGCCACATAACAGTAAATTATGAGATTTCTGGCTCGACAACATACTGTCGCTTCGACGCAATAAATAACTGTCAGAACTGATATCCGCCGGTAACGCCCATATAGAGTCCCCCTGCATTCAGATCTTCATCGAACAATGTGACCTCACCGTCCGAGTAACGCACATCTAATCCGAGACCAAATTTAGGATTCATTTCATAATACATTCCTGCTCCTAACCAAATGCCTACAGTGCTGTCATCCTGTTCTGTTGATACATTGTTCACCTCGATCTCCTGTTCGGCGTATATGGATGAAACACCACCTCCGATGTAGGGTTCTATTCTCGAATCCTGGTTAATGAAGATTTTCCGTATACCGAAATGAAGCTCCGTAGTATGCCCTAGATCCTCCATGCCATCATGCTTATGTTTGCCACCTGTATCAGTAATATCCAGCACAATACTGACTGGCCAAGAGTCTTTTGTGATATCGAAGAAAATCCCCATAGCGAAATGGTTGTCGAGATCAGGCCAGTCGTTGCTATCCATCGTCTTCAGACCTATAAAACCACTAATATGACCAGAAAACTCCTCTGCTTTTGCTAACGATACCATCAGCACAAGAAACACCAGCATGGAAAGGTTCTTAAGAATCCAGTTTGATTTCATTTCAGCATCCTCCTTGGCCACATATCGAAGTAGAGATGGCTATCTGTTAGATCCTTTAGTATTCGAGCGGGACTACTGCGCAAAAAGCATATGCTAATGCCTGGAGACTTGATCAGTAATGATACTGATCAATTAGGAGCCCAGTTTCAAAAAGAAAAGCAAGAAATTTGTAATTTCGTGCTCTTTGCTTCAGGCACATTAGCAATCTTCTTTCACTAATCGCCAGTGAGTCTGTGTGTTGCTTACTGGTCGGAGACTGCCTCCTGGCCCAGAACAATAAACGTCAGCTATCGGGAAAGCTGACGCGTAAGGAGAATTAGATCGGTGACCGGGATCGAATTATTGTGGTGCTCGATACCGGGACAAGTGCTCCGAATTCATAATTGCAGGTGAATGGTATCACCCCCCCCTAACTTCCACCTGCTAAGCTGTCCCTGATCGCCGTGCTTGCATCTCTAGATTTCTGTAGGCAAGGATAAAAAGTAGCAGAAATACGAGATCTATCCATGCCCAGGGAATCCACATATCGGGAATAATGGATGTCGCCTGGTACCAAAACACCATCGAACAGTACGAAATTTTTAGCCCGCAGCCGTACAGGATCAGACCCCGGTTCTTTACAGGATCTCTCGCGATCTGAAAGAACATTGCGGCAAAAACCATCAATAGCATTGCCGGAAATTGTACGTAAGCAATATGGTTCGGCGGCTCTACCATGTACGTTTCAAAGATCGCTAATGGGAAAAAAATAAACGCGATACCCAGTATGCCGTCATAAAGTCCGGCAACGATGAATAGCAACTTTGTCAACTTGTCATTCATGATGCACCTCGGTTTGAACGATGGGCTTCTCTTTTGAGATTCTGGCGATACTCCCTAAAGCTCGCTCGACGCGCTTCGGTGGCCTCGGCGCTATACAGCTCCTTGACGAGGTGCAGAAAATTATCTTCAAGTTCCTCGATCGTCATCATGTCCGGTTTGAAGTTCACGTCGAATAACGTACATAATTCCCACGCCGATTCGTCAAGTAACCGCCCGGACTCTAGCAGTCGGTCATATAGTGGCGTGCCGGGAAAGGCTGTCTGAATCGTTACTTGCACTTCGTATAGGCTACTTTCCCGAACAAATTCGGACACCTGTCCAAAACTTTCGCTTCCGGTGCCATCCAAACCCAGCACGAAACAACCATTAACACTGATTCCATAACTCTGGATCTTCTGAATGGCATCAAAATAGAAGTCGAGTTGCTTTGCTTTCCAGTTTGATTTCTGTTCGATACTTGTCAGGCCTGTGAGTGACGTGCTCTCGAGACCGATTAATACTTGCGCACATCCACTATCTCGCATCATGGCAAGCAACTCGTTATCACGCGCTACGGAAATATCGGTCTCGGTAAACCAGGGGAGGTTTTCGGGAATAAGTGCTCTGACGAGCTGTTTTGCGTGTTTCTTGTTTGCAAACGTGTTGTCGTCGGCGAATTCGATGAACGGTTTCGGCCAGATTTCCTTAATTCGCTTAATTTCCGCGATAACTTTTTCAACCGGCTTGACGCGGAAAAGTGGCGATAATCGTATGGAAGACGCGCAAAACTCGCAATCAAAAGGACAGCCGCGCTGTGTTTGAACTGTTAACCGGTTGTAACGTTCTGGATCGAGCAAGTCATATCGTGGCATGGGGGCGTTCGCAAGGTCGAATGGCGAAGCACGTGAATCGTATTCGGGCCGTAGTTGGTTTCGTCTTAGATCAGCCACTACTCTAGGCCAAGAGGGCTCACCCTCGCCAATGATAATGCAGTCGGCGTGCTGCGCCGCTTCGTCAGGTCTCGCGCTAACGTGCAGACCGCCGAGAATGACTTTGACACCGGTCGCACGAAATCGATCTGCCAGCACATATGCGTCCTTTATTTGGGCCGTGTAGGAGGAAATTGCGACGACATCGTAATCTTCGGGCAACTGTTCAAACCGAGAAAGATCTTCGATTTCGAAATAGCCCAATGTAACGTCTCTCGGGGTCATGCCAGCCAGGGTCAATAATCCTAGACTTGGCAGCGAAGCTATCGTCTTGTTGCGCTCTACAAAACCAGGCAAAGTCAACCCCAACCGCGTAAGTTCCTCGTTATATGCGCGCAAGCCGCTCATCGCGATCAACGCCAGTTTCATTACGGCGGCCACCCCATCAGAATTGGCAAAATACCAGTAAACACCGAGAGCACAGGAATCGGAAACAGGTGCCGGAAGACTTCTTTCCACGCGCTGAGAAAACAACTTAGTGGCATAGTTATAACTGCAACCAAGAAGCCCATAGATGCTATTTGCACATAACTCTCTGGAAACTCGACCATCGACAGAGTGAACGCAAAGAGAAAATTCAAAATACCGATGCCAAAAAACGAGATGTGACCGAGGCGCAACATACGACGTCGAAAGGCCTGGTAACCACCGGCCCAGCCATCGCGATGAAAAAAAAGGCCTAGAATGGCACCCGATAATGCCCCGAACAGCATTGCGATCCATCCTATTAATAAATGCAGACCTTCAGTGCTCATTCTAGCTATGCCTATGCGACCGCCGAAATAGGAAGAGATGGATTTAATTGCTAAGCTGTATGCCGTCCAACAGGAAAACGCTTTCAAATAATCGACTGAATCGCCTAATCATTCTTTATTCAAAGTTTGTATCTTCCAAAAGTCGAAGCTCAGAATAGCAAGCACATGGCTGATGGCTCTTGATCCAGGACATAGAAATCGATTCGATAATTGGCTTCTAGGGTTAAATTCAACTAATGGCTTTGGAAAGATGCTGCCTGGCAATAAATGAGGAGCCCGGTTTTTCGGCCGCCTTCGCGATCCGATCCTGGCCGGAGGTCGCCATCGAACTCCTCATTTTCAGTGTCAGCTTTGAGGGCGGTAGGCAAGCTGACAGTTGATCTACCTCGACGATAATCCTATTTGAGTAAACTGTCACTGTAACGCCCGTCCATATTGAATGGCCTTGCGAGCCAGGAGAAGTAAGATATTGATACTATATTTAACTAGCCCGTTCTCGAAGTGTCCTTCAAGATGAAATTACCTGTCATTTACATAGTCAGCTCCCTGGTTGCAGTGGTGTTGGTTACAAATAGCGACAACAGTTGGGCTGGTTGTACCTGCATCTGCGTCGATGGAGTAAATCGACCGCTTTGCGCCAGTGTCAACGACCGCAAACCGCTTTGTCCTCCGAAAGTTTGCCCGAGAGAGCCGTCAACGACCAGGCCGCTCGATCAGCCAAGGGTCCCGCCAACAGGATCGAAGTTCTGTTCAGCGGAATACATTTACAATCGATATGTCCAGCGTTATGAGTGGTGGCAGTTCTGTCGGTGATCCCTGGAAACAGGGTGGCATACCGAGGACAGGTAATCTGCGTAATCCGAGGACAAGCCGCCTTTTACTGTTTGCTACTGGCTGAAATACCAGGCCCGGGGCGCTGCCCTGGGAGTCTGCTAACGAGATTTCCAGTTTTTTGGAACCTCGCAATTACTATCAAGCAGGCGACCTAGCCTGACGTTGGCCGGCTTTTCTCATTCCTGCCGATCGTCTCTTGTTGGTCGATTCGAGAAGCCTGTAAAGCGGACTTCAGCGTCTGCAGTCGAGAAAACAGCCGATTGAAGAAATCTAATCTTCAGATTTTGTTATACGAAATTGCTACGTGCGGAGATTAAATTGACTCCTACTATAAGATATTTGGTCTTCTAGCTTTGCGATTTCGTTCCGCAATTTTATAGTACGCAGCGAACGACCACTCACCGATTCAATTTTAAATACTTCCTTGCGCAAATGAGAGATCGTGCTGAATATGTGATCTTCGTCAACAGAGGTATTGAGGTTTTTCAATAACCTGCTGTTGTTGACTAGGTGCGTCCGGGTCATGTCCATGGGTTTTTAGTTTCTGAAAATAATACGCTTATATTAATAGTTCTCTATTAGAGGGAATCGGAAATTTTTGTAAGACGTATCCTACAACCTGAAAGTCTGTTCATGGGCGATTCGAGTAGCCTGTAAAGCAGATTTCAGCGTCTGCTATCGGGTAAGGCCTATGGCAAGATCTAACTCTTGGTTCTACTTTGTTACAGCAAACCCATGACCAATGCGGACAGGTGCTTATTCTTCCTATATCCTGTCTTTAATGCGGAATCACCCGTATGAACGAAATTAAATTGGGAGAGCCACATGGCAGTCTACAGAATCACACGTTTTGCCGCATCCGATATGGATAAGGTAGGGGAGATCGCAGAAAACATGCGCGATGTATTAGCAGGTGTCGGTGCCAACTTCATTGATCTGGTCTCATACGGCAATGGCAAAGGTGTGGTGATTGCAAAATATCCAGATCAGGCAACAATGGACGCTGCTTCTGATACAGCCAAGAAGGCATTTGGCGAGATGATTGAATCAGGGGCAGTCGATGGGGACTCGGTACATCCACACACTGGCGAAGTGTTTAATTCTTTTTAGGGCCGAGTGAGAAGAGCTGCCGGTCAAGTGCTCCGAGTAACAATCGCTAAACAGCTTTAACAGGCACCCGGGAAAGTCAGACGAACTACGAAAAGCGATTCGACCTAAAACCTCGGGCCGCCAAACAAAAACGTCTTTCCCTCGCAAAGGGGAATGACAGGAGCCAATGGTTGTTCCTGGCCTATTCTGTTGAAAAACTACAACTATTTTCCCGACGGAGTATTTATTTTCGATACGGAAATATCTAAAAATTAGCATACGGGGGAGATTCACAAAAATCAATTTCTACCGACAGGGCTACCGGTGAGCCTGCATACCAGGTACTTGGCGGAGTTCAAAAAGTTATGGCTTCTGCGGAAAAATTGCTCTCCATTTATTCCGGGTCTTACTACAGAATAGATCCGAGATGGGCAGTCTTTCGAAGGGAAATTTGATTCAGATCAGAATAATAAATCCGGGCTTTGATGGTGTGCTATCACAGCTACCTGTCGCGAATTTAGCAGGAGGCACGCGAACGAATTTATCGGTTACTCGGATTCGACGACTCTCGGCCGGCAAGGCCCCATCACAGCAGCAGCGCTCAAGTTGCCTCCGGTGTCATCAGGATAGCGCCACAGGGGCACTCGGTAGCACACATACCGCATCCTTTGCAGTAATCGTACTTGAACTCGAAGCGTTTACCCGGTCCGAGCTTGGTGATGGCATTGTCCGGACAGATACCGTAACAGTTGTCACACTCGAAACAGTTACCGCAGGAAAGACACCGACGCGCCTCGAACAGCGCGTTATCGGCATCCAGCCCTGTGCGTACTTCGTCAAACGTGGTGAGACGGCGAGCAGCATCCAGCACCGGTTGTACTTTTTGAGCTGCGTCGGTGTAGTACCAGGTGTTGAGCGTTTCAAAATTTGCCAGGTCAGGTTTGGGCGGAGGCTGGTAGGTTCCGCCGCGCAGGTAAGCATCGATATTGCGCGCTGCTTTCTTGCCATGCCCAACGGCCACCGTGACAGTGCGTTCCGCTGGCACCATGTCGCCACCGGCAAACACGCCTTCGAAGGCTGTTGCCATATCAGCACCAACTTCGACGACACCATCCTTGTTCAGTGACACACCCGGCAGATTGGTGAGTATGCTCTGATCTACGTTCTGGCCGAGCGCCAATACCAGGCTGTCAGCTTCTATGGTCTCGTATTCACCCGTGGGTTGTGGCCAGCCGTTCTCGTCCAGCGTCATTTTTTCGATCTTGAATCCATGCTCGTCGAATTCGGTGATGGTGCGCAACCAGTTGACCACCACGCCTTCCTCCAGCGCCTCGTCAATCTCGAAGTCGTGTGCCGGCATTTGCGTACGGCTGCGCCGATACACGATCACCGGCTCGGCACCCAGCCTTTTGGCCGTGCGGGCTACGTCCACGGCAGTGTTTCCGCCGCCGTAGACCAGCACGCGTCGGCCGAGCTGCAACGGTGCATCACCGGTTTCCATATCGCGCAGAAAACTCACGGCATCGACAATGCGCGCCGCGTCGGGACCCGGAATATCGACGCGCTTCGCGATATGGGCGCCGATCGCCACAAAGCAGGCATCGAAGCCATTACTGGCCAGAATTGGCGGGATATCGTCGATCCGACTGTTGAGCCGCAACGTCACGCCCATGTCCAGGATCCGCTGTACCTCGCCGTCCACCACTTCGCGTGGCAACCGGTAACGGGGGATGCCGAAGCGCATCATGCCTCCGGGAAGAGGGCCGGCTTCGTGGATCTCCACGCCATGACCAAGGCGGGCCAGGTGATAGGCGGCTGACAGTCCGCTGGGCCCTGCGCCGATCACGAGTACGCGCTTGCCGCTAGGGGGGTTTGCTATCTTTGCGGGCCACTTTTCGCGGAGCGCGAGATCGCCCAGAAATCGTTCCACGGCGTGGATATTCACCGCCTGGTCGAGTTGTGCCCGGTTACAGGCATCCTGGCAGGGGTGATAGCAGGCTCGCCCCATGATCGCCGGCAGCGGATTATTGGCGACGAGGGATTCCCAGGCAGCACGGTAATCGCCCTCCTCGGCGTGGAAAAGCCAACCCTGGATATCTTCTCCGGCAGGGCAGGCCTGGTTGCACGGTGGCAACCGGTCGACGTAAACAGGGCGTTCGCTGCGCCAGCTGCCGGTCTTGTTGAGCAGGCTGCTGCCGACATCGAGTGTGACGGCAAACGGTATTTTTCCGGATTCATTGCTCACGCCGATTCTTCCCCTTCCGCCAGCAGACCGAAGCGGCGAATGTTGCGTTCCGCGATCTCACGCAGCGCTTCGAGCTGGTGCGCATTCTCCGGCAAAAATACGTGCGCGAAACGCCGCTGCAGCCTGAGGTAGTCCTCGACCGGTTTACGTTCCCGAATCCTCGTGGACGCCGTAAGCTCTCCGAACTCGGCCTCGAACAGTGGGAACATTCCGCATTGCGTGGCCAGTCGCGCTACCTTGATGGTGTCCGCTGGACGCGAACCCCAGCCTAGCGGGCAGGGCACGAACACTTCCAGGTATCGCGCGCCGTGAAAGCCCATCGCCTTGACCACCTTGTATTCAAGATCGTGCAGATCATGCACCGATGCGGTCGCGACATAGGGTATGCCGTGCGCCATTGCGATCAGCGGCACACTCTTGCCAGTGTTCAGTTCATTACCGGGTTCATTACCCACGATGGTGGTGGTTGCAGTGCGCGCCGCCGGTGGCGTCTGGCTCGAGCGTTGCACGCCGGTATTCATGTAGGCCTGGTTGTTGTAACAGACGTAGAGCACATCATCGTTGCGATCGAACATACCCGACAGGCAACCCATGCCGATGTCGGTCGTGCCGCCGTCGCCACCCTGCGCGATTACGCGCACGTCCTTCCGCCCCCTGGCGCGTAAAGCGGCTGCAATTCCGGCACCGACTGCAGGTGTGTTGCCGAACAGCGAGTGTATCCAAGGCAGGCGCCAGGCAGATTCCGGGTAGGGCGTCGTGAATACTTCGAGACAACCCGTCGCGTTGGCTGCAATGAGCTGATCGTTCGCAGCGCGCAATGCCGCGTCGACAACGTAGCGTGCGCCGAGCGCCTCGCCGCAGCCCTGACAGGCACGGTGTCCCGAGTCGAGCGAGTTGGCCCGTTCCACGCTTGCCTGCACCGTACGTTGCGCATCGTCCAGTAGCCGATTACCGACAGTGAAGGTGCCGGTCTGATAAAACTTCACCCGCTGCGCGGAATCCGGGACTTTGGTCATTCTGAACTCCTTGCAATGGCCTCGGCGCCAGCGATATCGCGTAAAATGCTTTCGGCACTCGGTCCGGGACGCTGAATATGGCGCAAACGTTCAAGTTCGCGATGGACCACGGCGACGTCCAGATCGTGGAAATGCGGTTCTTCCAGTTCGTCATGCACGCCCTTGTCCAGCATGCGCCGCAGGTTGTCGCGCGTGATCGGGCGACCGCCGAGGCCACCGATGACCGAGTGTACAGCAATCGGCAGGTTGGCAAGCGCCATGCGCACATCGGCGGCGAGAATGCCGCCCATGCCGACCGCCAGGCTTTTTTCGAATACGATCACCCTTTTTGCACCTGCCAACGCTTCACACAGTTGTTGCTTTGGAAATGGGCGGTAACTGCGGATCGACAGCAACCCAATCGACAAGCCATCCTGCCTCATATCGGCCAATACCGACTTCATCGTGCCGACGACCGAACCCATGGTCACCACTACCGTACTCTTGTCTTCCGCGTCAAAGGATTTTAACAACCCGCCGGAATCGCGGCCGAAAAGCGCCTCGAACTCGGCCGCATGGCGTGGAATCAGATCGAGCGCTTCGAGCTGCTTGTAATGCGCCAGAAACCTCACCTCGGCAAAAGCTTCGGGCCCTACCATTGCGCCCATGGTAATCGGAGCCAGGGGATCAAGTACCTGCTGCGGTTCGAACACAGGCAGAAAATTATCCACGTCGGCCTGGTCCGGCACATCGACGCGGGTATAGGCATGCGTGAGAATGAAACCATCCATGCATACCATCACCGGCAGGCTTGCCGCTTCCGCAAGCCGGAACGCCTGAACGTGCACGTCCGCTGCCTGTTGATTGTCTTCGACAAACAGCTGGATCCAGGCAGCATCGCGCGCGGCCATCGAGTCACTCCAGTCGTTCCAGATATTGATGGGCGGGCCGATGGCGCGGTTACCCACGGTCATGACGATCGGCAGCCCCAGGCCGGATGCGTTGTATACGGCCTCCATCATGAACAGCATGCCCTGGCTCGAGGTGGCCGTATAGGTGCGCGCCCCGGTGGCAGAGGAACCGATACATGCGCTCATCGCGCCGAACTCGGATTCCACGTTCAGGAACTGACAGTTGCCGACAAGTCCGCGTTTAACCATGTCACCGAGGCCCTCGACGATATGCGTCTGCGGTGTAATCGGATAGGCAGCAATCACCTCCGGACGGCAAGCCGCCACGGCCTGCGCCACCGCCGCCGAACCCTCAATCTGTTGCAGCATGTGCCTTCCTCCCGCCTCAGCCTGCCTGCGCCGCATCGTGCGCTGCACGCGCCACGATGACATTGTTATGCGCAATATCACCAGAAAATTTGTCGTTGATCGCCGTGATGACAGACTCGAGGTGCAACACGTCCGAGAGTGCCGTAAATGCCCCCAGTAAGGCCGTGTTGGGCGTTGGTCTGCCCAGATGGCGCAGCGCGAGCTCTGTCGCGGCGACCGTGTAGACGTGGTGATCTGGTAGACGCGCTAGTGCGTCATCGATACGGAGTTCGGGCAATCGGCGAGCTGTATTGATGAGCAAAAATCCGTCGTCCGCCAGTCCATTGAAAACATCGACCGCATGGAACAGGGTCGGATCCTGAATGATCAGCAGGTCAGGGCGCAGAACCGGTTCTGTGAGCTCGATGGGATCCTCATCAATACGCACGTATGCCACCACCGGAGCTCCCATGCGCTCCGACCCGAAACTCGGAATGGCCTGCGCATGCCTATCCTCTGCGAAAGCTGCGATAGACAGCATCTCGGCCGCCGTCACTACACCCTGACCGCCACGCCCGTGAATGCGTATTTGAAACATGCGTGTCCAGTGCTCCCCATTTGTATTATTAGGTCATCATCCGGCTACCAGGTCAAATCGTCCGGAACCCGGTACTCTGAATAAGGGTCGTTCTGATTCGAATCAGATTCCGCTTGCTGACCGATATCGATCACGCAGGACTCATCACGCTCGACAATTTTTTTTGCCACCGCAGCGGGAACGAGTTCGAATTTTCTGCCGTCACTTTTGACACAGGTTGCTATGACCAACTGACCTTCAACAAGCTGATTCTTCTGCGTTTCTGTAACGTAAATTTGCTTCACTTTGCGCTTGTAGACGAAACCATAAGGATGTTCGCCCTGCGTCCGATCGAGCTTGTTGATATCGATTAATTGTATCGCCTGGGCGGCAAGTTCCTTACGTCGGACTTCCTCCTGGCGCCTCTGATTCAGTTCACGATCGCGCTGGATTTTTCTGTTTTGCAGCTGTTGCCCGGGTGCGTCTGCTTTCAGTTTTTTTTTGGCGCGCTTTTTCCGCGCAAGATTCACCTGCTTGCTTTTTTCCTGGTTTGCCTTGGCCAGCCTTTTCTGGTCGACCAGGCCAGCTTTGAGCAATTGCTCCTGTAGTGATGACATGATGCGTATCGAAACATTGCAGATGACCGATATATTAATCCAGAGTGTTATTTTCGGCGAAGTTTATTCTTTATCTAATCGAGTCCGTGATTAAGTTCCTGGTCGAAGGGCGGAGGGATTTATGTAAGCGACCGTGGACCTACGGACATTCATTCCCCGGACCTTGCCAACATAATCTATTGAAATATATGGCAATATTGTACCCGGTTAGGCTCGCTAATGCCCCTGTTTGAAATTGAACGGCCAATGGATTATCGACCATCTGAAGGCATCATTTTTGTTGGAGCTGAAGATCGGTATTCGGAAAACGGGCGTAGCTTCACCAGAATTTGCGCCTGATGTTTGAATGTGAGCCCTGCGTATCTGTATTCTCATGTTAAATGTAAGTCCCGGCCGATATTCGCTTTGTTCTCCCGAATACCGGTAATTTCTTATGGCTTTGTCTCCTCAGGCAGAGCTGCGTCGATGCCGACGTTGACGCTTGTTCGCCACGCCGGCACGGGTAATTACCTCCAGTCCCCGTTTACCGGGGTCGTAAACGCCTTTTTCACCCGATAGCCCGAAATCGGCCTCGAGCGCCATATGGACCCTTGTGGGCTCCAGTTTCATTTGATCTATCAAAATGTTGGACAACAGGGTAAACAGGCGGCGCATCGATATCTTCCAGGTACTGCCGGTGAGTTCATACAGGCCATCACTCAGCTCGAGGAAACGGGCAAACGGATGCTGTGCCAGGATCAGGGGCAAGGTATTGGGAAAGCGGCCCGAATTGCCGATCATTTCCCAGTAGCGGGCAAAGCGATTGACCCGCTGCATGGTTTGAAAATCGATGTCGCGCGTGCTCAGTATGTTATAGGGCGCCGCGGGATTGTAGCGCAGCAGAAATTCATCGGTATGCCGGTTGATCGGCGCACCTCGTAGCCGTTTCAGAATTCCGAGCTGTATCTCCTGCGGTTTCAGCGACACGAGTTGATCGAAACTTCGCGCAAAGTTTTCCAGGGTATCCCCGGGCAGGCCGAAAATCAGGTCGGCGTGAATATGCGCGCCAGTGTGTTCGCGCAACCAGCGCAGGTTGTCACAGGTGCTCTGGTTGTTTTGCTTGCGGCTGATAATTTGCTGGATTTCGGAATCGAAAGTCTGCACGCCAATTTCGAACTGCAGCGAACCAGGTGGAAATCTGGTCAGGACCTGCCTGAGTTTTTCCGGCAGGCAATCGGGGATCACTTCAAAATGGAGATACAGATCGTCATGCATGCGTGTCAGGAAAAACTCCAGAATCGCAACACTGGTAGCTACTTTCAGGTTGAAGGTTCGATCGATGAACTTGAAATTGCGCGCGCCGCGGTGAAACAGACCGTCCATCGCATCGAGAAAACGCCCCAGCTCGAAAGGCTGTGCCGTCCTGTCGAGCGCAGACAGGCAAAACTCGCACTTGAACGGGCAACCGCGCGATGCTTCGACATAGATTAGTCGGTTGCGCAGATCCTCGTCGTTGTAATAGGCGTAGGGCAATTCGAGTTCTTCGAGGCTGGCGCTTCTGCCGGCGATAACTTTCGAAGCCAGGGAAGGTTGTCGGACCAGGTCTTCGCATAATTGTCGAAAACTGATTTCTCCCGGGCCGGTTATCACGTAATCCGCCTGGTCGGCGAGTCCTGGCAGGTCGTTTGCAAAACTGACCTCGGGACCGCCCACGACCACGATGGTTCGCGGTGCGACCTGCTTTAACAGCGCGATCACCGCGGTGGTCTCGGTCACGTTCCAGATGTATACGCTGAAACCGATGATGCTTGGCTTTCGCGCAAGCATTTGCTCAACGATATCGATGGGACGTTGCCGGATGGTGAATTCCATTATCTGCGCCTGTTTACGCAACTCTCCGAGGTTCGCATACAGATAACGTAGGGCAAATGCACTGTGCATGTAGCGCGCGTTGAGCGTGGTCAGAAGAATCGTGTTATTCACCTGGTCGACTGGACAGATTCTGGCAGGATGACAAGATAGCCAATGATAACCGACAGTGACCCATTACTAAACAAGGGGCTCTGAAATCCGATAAATACAGTCGATGGTATTTCGATACGATGCTGTTAGACTGCGCAGCTCGAAAATTATCTCGCGCACGGTTTCAGGAAAAAATTTATCCATGTGGTTCAAAAACTTGCAGCTTTATCGTTTCACCAAACCATTCGAACTGGACGCAGAAACCCTGGGTCGGCAGCTGGCAGAGCATAGTTTCGTGCCCTGCGGCAGCCAGGACGCAACCCGATCCGGCTGGATACCGCCGCTGGGCCGCCACGGTAGCGAATTTGTGCACGCGACCAATGGCTATTTAATGCTTTGTCGCAAGCGCCAGGACAAACTGCTGCCTGCCGCGGTGGTCAACGAGGCGCTGGAGGAGAAGGTATTGCATATCGAAGAGCGCGAGGCGCGCAAACTGCCGGCCAGACAGCGGCGCTCGCTGCAGGACGAAGTAATTTTCAACCTGTTGCCCAGGGCCTTTGCCCGTTCTTCTCTGCAGTACGCCTATATTTCGCCGCGCGACAACCTGCTGGTGGTTGACGCGGCCGCCGCCAGTCGTGCCGAAGAAATGATCGACGACCTGCGCGCTGTGCTCGGTTCCCTCTCCGTGGTCCCGCTGGCCTCGAATAAACTGCCGATCGAGGTCATGACCCAATGGGTCAATAGCGCGCAGCCCCCGCCGGGCTTTGTCCTGAACGACGAATGCGAATTGCGCGACAATGCCGATATCGGCTGCGTGATCCGCTGCAAAAACCAGGATCTGGCGGCGGCGGAGATTGTCAGCCACCTGAAAACCGGCATGCACGTCAGCAAGCTGGCGCTGAACTGGCAGGAGCGTATCGAATTCCTGCTGGATGAAAAACTGGCCATCAAACGCCTGCGTTTTTCCGAACTGGTACAGGAACAGGCCGACGAGATCGAAGCCGATGACGTCGCGGCCCGGTTCGACGTGGATTTTGCAATCATGGCGCTGGAACTGTCCGGCTTTTTCAAAGCCTTGTTGGACGCTTTCGGCGGTGAGGATTTAACCCGGCGGGAAATTAAGTGACGCAGTAAGATGGCGGCTACGGTGATTCATGCTTACCGAAATTAATGAAACTGTCGCCATAACTGCATGTTTACCAGGTATCTTTCAGGATTTGCGATGATCGTCAGCAGATTTCCGCCGCGGTAAGAGCCTGCCGGTTGTCGTTCGGATGGAAACCCAACCTGCGCGCAATTTTTTCCTGACTGAAAATTTGTTGGCCGAGTTGAAAATGACTTCGATTTTTCCAATGGCCGCTTCATCCTGCCGATCCAGTTGGCCGTCGACATCGACGATGTCGCGCAAAAAGCCGAGTATTTCCCGCGACATCAGCTTGAAATTACAGTCGCGATTTTCGCTCGCAAATTCAGCCAGGGTTCGCGCCAGTTGCTTGATGGAAAGTTCGCCCAGAGTCGATTCGATGTAGTCCGTACCCGCAGCTACGAAATTCGGGTCATATCCCCATTCCTTGACGAAATAATTGCGGATGAGCAGGCGTTTCGATTCATCGATGCTTCCGTCGACCTCGGCCACCTTCATCGCCAGCGGCGCCAGAAGGTCAAACAGGCCCAGTGCCAGAACGTCCAGCGGCGTATTGATGAAATTGGGAACCACGGTGACACGGCTCGCCGCCACTTTTTTCAAATGCCTCGTGATGCCAAACCAGGCACCACCGGTTATCACCCCGGCGGCGATCACCCAGCCGATTGGCGTAACCGCCGTGCCGATACCCAATGTCGCCAGGAAACCGGTGGGAGCGAAGAATGTCGAGGCAACCACAGAGGATTTTGCGACCACCGCCGCGGTTGTTGCCACGCCGGCGGTATCCCAGACCTGCACCACCGCGTTCTTTACCTTCAAAGAGGTATAGGCGTCCTCGCCGATCGCCAGCTTTGCCTTGAAGCTCAAGGGCTCCGACACTATCGCTTCGACGTCCCGAAACCAGTCGACCTGGTCTCTATTTTCCACTTACCGCCCCCTTAAATCGTGCCACCAACTATGTTGGATTGACCTGTAATTCTGACCCAGTGGGGTCCTAAAATGAAGCGAAAGTATTAATCCGAAGGTATGATCAATTCGACCTTAAAGGACGATCCAGGACCCAATAGTCCGCCGATGCCGGTCAGAATTCTAGTAACCGATTGAAAAATAAAGGTAAACCGCTGTTCTCGGTTGGGCTGGAAGCGGCGATCAGTGGGCTGCGGAGTCACGGCTAGCTTACACGAAACACCACTGAATCGAGATAAAAATCAACAATTTACGAACATTAAATAAACCAGTCGATGTTGTCGATTATCGTGGTTTCCTGGCTCCAGGTGGACTAAATCTGTTACTCGTGAAGCCTACCCTCAGGCCTGCCTTATTGAAAGGGGGTGGTGACTTGGGAAATAGTGGTTATCTAAGGGTACCACCTATACCTACATAAAAGTCGATTTCAAAATCTATTAAAATAGATTAGTGCCTCTACCTTGGCTTAAGCTAAGGTTACCATCTTTAGAAAACCGGTTAACTGGTAATCAACTTGAGGGTTTGAGAGTATGTCCCCCAGTATCGATTCGACCAATCCTTAAATCTTTCAATGCCTCGGCAACTCTTCTTCCGGACTACCCGACATACCTGCATTGCTTTGTCTTTAACGCTGATAGCAATGCTTTGGGCTGGGCTTAACACAAAAAACTTTCGCATTCAAAACGATCTTATTTGGAGGGGGGGCGGACTCGAATTTGGTCAGGATGGGATCGCCTATACCGATACCTTTCTTACCCCGAACTTGATGGATAAGCTAAACAGGCAAGGCTTTGTCATTGAATTAAAACTGGAGCCTGCCCCTATCGGGGGCGATGCCGTCAAATTCATCTTGGAAATAACAGCCGAAGAAACTGCAAAGCCACTTATTGTGTGGCAGTGGAGGAATAATATTATTGCGATGAATGGAAATGATTATCCCAATACCCAGAAAAACCCACGAGTTTCGACAAAACTTAATTCGGGTATAAATAATATAAAGCTGATAATTGCAGAGCGAACATTATTACAGTTAGAAAACAAAACGAGAGACAGCATAGTTAATGGGGCTCTAAAACTACCCGTGATCCCTGCTAATTCAATAGAAACATCACAATATACAAACTCGCGTATTGTCGTGGGCAATTCCGCACAAAGGCAAAATAGCTGGCAGGGAATCATCAATGAGCTGACAATTTATCGTCTAACCAATGCAACTGAGTCTAATAAAAATGCAAAGGAAAACGCTGATCTCGTTCGCTACATTTTTCGAGGTCAAGGTGGCGAACAGGTTCAAGATCAAAGCGGTAACAACTATCCACTCTATACTCCGAAACAACCCATCAGATTGAAACGAGTAACCTTCGATAATCAATGGGGTATTTTCAATTCCAATTGGAATGCGACTGTAGATATTATTATAAACTGCGTGGGCTTTATTCCATTAGGGTTTCTCTTTACTAACCTTATGCTTAATCTGAAGGTAAAATTCTACACTGGTATTCCGGTAGTCTTAATATTCGGTTTCTTACTAAGCTTTGCGATTGAATTTATCCAATCCTGGATACCCTCGCGTTATTCTGCAATAGAAGATCTGGTATTAAATTTTGTGGGAACTGGTTTAGGTCTCATTGTATTTACCGTCATATCGAAGCACTCAAACTCAATCGTTGACAAGAGTCCTTATCAATCCGAAGGCTAAGCAGCTTTCCTTTGGTTACCAGATGCCATCAATCCGATTAGCGCTGTGCCGAATAGCCAGAAGGATGGGGGCACTGGAACTGTCGAAAGCTGCATGTAAAATGCTTTAATATTTCCAGTCAAAGTTCTACTGGCACCAGCCACCCTTCTAAGATTGTTAATTGCAAAAACACTGCTTAAGCATGCAATACCTGCTTCAATACAATCGACCAATCTATGTAAAAAGTGGTAGGCCCGGCCAGATTCGAAGAAGTGGTTAATAGATTATGAGTCTCGGCCAGTCAACACGGCAGAAAACTGAATTCTTTAAAAATCAATGTTTTATTGGTAGCGGCCCAGGTCCTGATGTTGCCATATATTGCCGCTTGCTGCAGTTTGGTGGGCGAAATTTGGTACTCGTGAAAACTACCTTAAGGGCTACCCGGCTGAACGGGGATAGCGGCCTGCAAAAGACCGGCTGATTCAAATGTACACTCGCCACCACATTGGAGCAGGCTTCGAAAATCAGGGGAAAACTGGATCTGACTTATATTTAATGCGCGAAAGGCGCCACGTATTTATCGTAGTAACGCGTCGACAGGTTTGTAGCATAGTCAATATGCGCGGCTGTCAAATTAAATTCGATTTCTTCTAGCTTTTCTTTTGCTTTGGGGAAGTGTTGCAAAGCTGAAATCTTGCACCAGGTGTAAGCCATCAGGTAGTTTTGCTCTACACCAAATCCCCGGGCATACATACAGCCCAATCGATACTGTGACGCTCGGCGGCCCTTTTTAGCCAACTGCATACATATTTTAGCGATTAGCCTGGGCCCCCAAGCTATGATATTGCCCGGTCGGAGGAATTCACCAAGGTGAAATTCAGTGATATTATTTCGGTATTTGCCATCCAGAGCCACGAATTCATCAACGTATAAGGCGTCATTCGAAGACGATTGACTGCCTGGATGATCGCGATTGCTATCGTGAGGAACTGGGGTACGGCATTCATCTTTTACAATGCTTTTATTTTCGAGATTAGAATCGCCAAGCCTGCAATGACTGCCGCGGTTCTGTAATTCTTGTCCAAGCATTATATCGATCGGACCCGGTAAACCTTGTTCGAGCACTATATCGAGCCGGTCCGGCGATCCTTCTGCAGTTGACAGGTCTACGGTTACAAGGTCGGAAAAAATCTGACCTTCGATTCCGTCGGTGTTGGCATAGGTACCGTTATAGTAGCTAGAGCTATCCCGCTGCAATTGCATAACATTTAGGTCGTTAGCCATTTAATATTCTGGTCAAAGCCAAGTTAATTTTCCTTTCGCTTGCCGAATTCAAATAGTCCAAGCGGTGCTGTAGCGAATAACCAGGCGACGGCGGGGATTCGCTCCAGGAGCCAGCACGGGCCCGATAAGTAGTTATTCCACCACATTGTGCGAATTAAATGGCAGATTCAAGAAAACGCCACGGATGCTACAAAATCAGAATCAGCAAACATTGTGTTGCCTGTATAAATGTATTCAAAAATACTCGCCTTTACCCGGACCGATATACTCAATTGAGTTAAAACCTCAAAGATTTGTATTAATTTGGTCATAATCCGTTATACCGACAAGCTTTATTATCCTCCCATAATCGTCCTTTATTTTTGTGACGTGGCGCTCAAAGTAGTCAAAACCAGGCCTGATAGACCGCAACAAAGGCGCTACTCATGCGCTTTGCTGCGTAAATCTCGATTACTTTAAGACGAAAGAACGTACGTCAGTGAATATCCTTGGTTTAGTACGGACCCACAGCAACGATATTCGACAGCCTCTGACTTTTGGTCGATCTTGTCGGCCTTCCGCGGCATGTGCTCTGGATACCTCTCACCCTGACCGGTGTAGGGTAACTGCAGAAGGGATTGGGATTAATGGTGTCAGATAACAATTGATTCCAGTATTAGAGGGAATTGTTCTCTGAATCGTATCGTTTCATGAGGCCTGGTTGTCGAGGCTTCGAGACCAGACCGCGGCTAGCGTGGTAGTTCGGAAAAACCCATCAAGTATTCGTCCACGGCCCGGGCAGCCTGGCGTCCTTCCCGTATTGCCCAGACCACTAGCGATTGCCCGCGTCGTGAATCGCCACAGGCGAATACCCTTTTAACCGAAGTCCGATAGCTGGACTCGGTGGCTTCGATGTTTCCCCGGCTATCCAGAGCAATCCCGAGTTCGGCCAGCAATCCCTCGTGAACCGGGTGGACAAAACCCATCGCCAGCAATATCAAATCCACCTTGATGGTAAATTCACTGCCCTCGACCTTTGACATCTGCCAACGTCCGTTTTCGTCCTGCTGCCATTGCAGGCGTACCAGGTCGAGACCGGTTACGACCCCGTTTTCGCTGGCGATCGATCGCGTCGACACCGACCAATCCCGCTCGCATCCCTCGTCGTGAGAAGTCGAGGTCCGAAGCTTGAGAGGCCAGTTGGGCCAGGTTAGCAGTTTGTTCTCATGTTCCGGTGGTCGCGGCATGATCTCGAGCTGGGTAACGCTGGCGGCGCCCTGCCGGTTTGAGGTACCGACGCAGTCGGCCCCGGTATCACCGCCACCGATGACGACGACATGCTTGCCGGTCGCGACGATGTCATCCTCCGTAAAGGCCTCTCCGCTCACACGCCTGTTCTGCTGGGTCAGGAAATCCATGGCAAAATGCACGCCATCCGCGTCTCTCCCGGGCACCTCCAGGTCCCGTGGATGCTCCGAGCCGCAGGCCAGGACGACGGCATCGTAGTGCTGGCGGAGTTGTTTGGCTGATATATTGACGCCGACGTGACTGTTCGGTCGAAAGCGAACGCCTTCGGCCTGCATCTGCGCGATGCGCCTGTCGATAGCCACGGTCTCCATCTTGAAGTCAGGAATTCCGTAACGCAGCAGTCCCCCCATGCGGCGTTGCTTCTCGAACAAAACGACCTGGTGGCCGGCGCGCGCCAGCTGTTGAGCGCTCGCCAGTCCGGCGGGTCCGGAACCGATGACCGCGACGCGTTTACCGGTTTTTCTGGCTGGTATCTGCGGCTCGATCCAGCCTTCCTGCCAACCGCGATCGACGATTGCACATTCGATGGTCTTGATCGTTACCGGGGCGTCGTCGAGGTTCAGGGTGCAGGAGGCCTCGCAGGGCGCCGGGCAGAGCCTTCCGGTAAATTCGGGAAAATTATTGGTAGAGTGCAGTACGTTCAGGGCCTCACGCCAGTCGCCGTGATAAACCAGGTCGTTCCACTCCGGAATGATGTTGTTTACCGGACATCCGTGATGGCAAAACGGAATACCGCAGTCCATGCATCTCGCGGCCTGTTCACGCGTTCCGGCGTCTCCGAGTGGCAGCACAAATTCAGCATAATGCCCGAGACGATCCTCGACCGGCGCATAGCTCCGATCACGACGGCGGATTTCCAGGAATCCGGTAGGTTTACCCATGGTTAAATCCCTTACTCAGCGGGAATACGCCGCTCTCTGCATTGACCCACATTTTGCATTGATTCATTGATCAGACACCTACGGCCATGCTTACACCTGAATTCTCGGCATCTTTGGCCTTTTCCTGCATCTTTTGCAGTGCCTTGCGATACTCTACCGGCATGACCTTGACGAAGGCTGGTCGGTAAGCATCCCAGTCCTCGAGGATCGTAGCCGCCTTGACGCTACCGGTAAGCCGATGGTGTTTCTCGATCAGCATTCTCAGTCGCTGATCGTCGAATCGGGACAGGTCATGCATTATCTCCACCAGTCCGTGAGCCTCCAGGTCGCCGCCCTGATGTTCGCTATTCTCCAGCGCTTCGTCTTCGTCGAGGAGTGGCTCGAGATCTACCATCGCAAGATTGCAACGCCGCTCGAACATGCCATCCGCATCCAGCACGTAGGCAATCCCGCCGCTCATGCCGGCGGCGAAATTTCTGCCGGTCTGGCCAAGTACCACCACGCAACCACCGGTCATGTATTCACAGCCATGGTCCCCGACGCCCTCTACCACGGCGATCGCGCCGGAGTTACGAACACAGAAACGTTCACCAGCAACACCGGAAAAGAATACTTCCCCGTCGATCGCGCCGTACAAAACGGTATTGCCAATGATGATGTTGTCATCAGCCTTGATCGGTGATTCGGGCGGCGGATAGACGATGATACGTCCACCTGACAGGCCCTTGCCGGTATAGTCGTTTGCCTCTCCCACCAGTTCCAGGGTAATGCCCGAAGCGAGGAAAGCGCCGAAGCTTTGACCACCGTTGCCTCTGGCCTTTATGTAAATCGTGTCGGTCGGCAAACCGGCGTGACCATGACGGCGCGCGACCTCACCGGACAACATGGCGCCTACCGAACGATTTACGTTGCTGACCAACACGTCTTCCAGACGTACCTGCTTTCCATGCTCCAGCGCCGCGGCCGTTTTTTCGATGAGCATGCGATCTAGCGCCTGGTCGAGTCCGTGATCCTGGCTTTGGCAATTGAAGATGGCGACTTCCCTGCCGGCGTCTGGCACCGTGAAAATGCCGGTGAAATCCAGCCCCTTCGCTTTCCAGTGCTTAATTGCGCCGTGCGTATCGAGGCGGTCTGCATGACCGATCATTTCGCTGTAGCTACGGTAGCCGAGTTTGGCCATCCATTCGCGTACGTCCTCGGCCACGAACATGAAAAAGTTGACGACATCTTCCGGCCGCGCGGTAAATCGCTTGCGCAGTTCGGGATCTTGCGTTGCAACTCCCACCGGACAGGTATTGAGATGGCATTTACGCATCATGATGCAGCCTTCCGCGATCAATGCGATGGTGCCGAAGCCAACCTCGTCCGCTCCCAGTAAGGCCGCGATCACGACATCGCGGCCGGTGCGCATGCCACCGTCTGCCTGCACCGCGATACGCCCGCGCAGATCATTGAGAACCAGGGTCTGGTGAGTTTCTGCCAGGCCAATCTCCCATTCCGAGCCGGCATGCATGGTGGAGGTTAACGGGCTGGCGCCGGTGCCGCCTTCCGAACCGGATATCAGAACGTGATCTGCATGCGCCTTTGCGACACCCGCCGCCACGGTACCCACGCCAACTTCCGATACCAGCTTGACGCTGATTCTGGCTTGCGGATTCACATTCTTCAGATCGTGGATCAACTGCGCCAGGTCTTCGATCGAATAGATGTCATGGTGTGGCGGTGGCGAGATCAGGCCGACACCGGGCGTTGAATGCCTGACCCTTGCGATCCATTCGTTGACCTTGTGTCCGGGTAGCTGACCGCCTTCACCCGGCTTGGCACCCTGTGCCATCTTGATCTGGATATCATCTGCGTTTACCAGGTACTCAGCGCTAACACCGAAACGGCCAGAGGCAATTTGTTTGACTCGTGAGCGCATCGAGTCGCCGTTCGGCAGCGTGCCGAAACGTTCGGCTTCCTCACCACCCTCGCCGGTATTGGACCGTCCACCGATTCGGTTCATGGCAATCGCCAGCGTGGTATGCGCCTCCCAGGAGATGGAGCCGAAAGACATCGCTCCGGTTGCGAAGCGTTTGACAATTTCCTCGGCTGGTTCGACTTCCTCGATAGGCACGGGATCGCGATCGAGCTTGAATTCGAAAAGTCCCCGCAGGTTTTTTACCCGATCGCCCTGGCGATTCATGATTTCGGCATATTGCCGGTACTTGCCGTAGTCGTCGGATCGCACCGCATGTTGCAGCAGCGAGATAGTCTCCGGTGTCCAGACGTGATTCTCGCCGCGATGTCGGAAGGCCAGCTCACCACCGACCTCGAGTGCGTTGCGCAGGGCCGGTTGATCGCCGTAGGCCGCCTTGTGGCGTCGAACCGTCTCCTCGGCGATTTCATCGAGGCCAACACCTTCTATCGCGGTAGCGGTACCGTAAAAGTACTTTTCGACAAACTTGCTGGCAAGCCCGACCGCATCGAATATCTGTGCTCCGCAATAGGACTGGTAGGTCGAGATCCCCATTTTCGACATCACCTTCAGCATGCCCTTGTTGATTGCCTTTATGTAACGGTTATGGGCTTCCTCGATGGTTAACTCGTTGCCAAGCCTGGGCAGTATGTGGGTAATGCTGTCGAGCGCCAGGTAGGGATTGATCGCCTCCGCGCCGTATCCGGCCAGCAGGCAGAAGTCGTGAACCTGGCGTGCCTCGCCAGTTTCCAGCACGATGCCGACATCGGTACGCAGCCCCTCCCTGATCAAATAGTGGTGTACCGCACCTGTTGCCAGTAGTGCCGGTATCGCAATGGAATCGGCATCGATTCCCCGGTCCGACAGGATGAGAATGTTGTAACCGCGCTCCCTGACGACCTTACCGGCCTTTTCGCAGAGCCGGTCGATCGCCTCTTCCATTCCTGCGCTGCCCTCGACTGCTGGATAGACCAGTTCCAGCGTGTAGGTTCTGAAAGCGCTCTGTTCGAAATCCTCTATGCGGCGAATTTTTTCCAGATCGACACTGGAGAGAATGGGTTGGTGAACCTCGAGGCGCTTGTGTTTGCCGCCGGTTTTGAGGTTCAGCAAATTTGGCCTGGGGCCGATCAATGAAACCAGTGACATGACCAGTTCTTCACGGATCGGATCGATCGGCGGATTGGTCACCTGGGCAAAATTCTGTTTGAAGTAGTCAAACAAATTCTTGGCGCGATGCGATAGTATCGCCGGCGGAATGTCGCGGCCCATCGCTCCAACCGGGTCCTGGCCGGTAAGCGCCATCGGCTTGAGGAAGAAATCGATGTCTTCACGGGTGTAGCCGAACGCTTGCTGGCGATCGAGCAGGGTGGCCGAATCCGGGACCATGGCCGCCACTTCTGCCGGCACGTCTTCGAGTTTTACCTGGGTTTCATTCAGCCATTGCTGATAGGGTTTGGCGCCTGCCAACTGTTCCTTGAGTTCTTCGTCATCGATGATGCGTCCCTGTTCGAGATCGATCAGGAACATCTTCCCGGGTTGCAGTCGCCACTTCTTGACGATCTTTTCTTCGGGGATGTCGAGCACGCCCATCTCCGATGCCATCACCACGGTATCGTCATCTGTTATCAGGTAACGAGCCGGACGCAGCCCGTTGCGGTCGAGGGTGGCGCCAATCTGGCGTCCATCGGTGAAGGCTACCGCGGCCGGTCCGTCCCAGGGCTCCATCAGCGCGGCGTGATACTCGTAAAATGCGCGGCGATTGTCATCCATCAGAGGATTATCCAGCCATGCTTCGGGAATCATCAGCATCACCGCGTGGACCAGGGAGTAGCCGCCGGCGACCAGCAGTTCCAGGGCGTTGTCAAAGGTCGCCGAGTCAGAGTTACCATCGCCAATCAGCGGCCAGAGTTTTTCGAGATCGTCGCCAATGAGTTCGGATTGCATGTTTGCCCGCCGCGCCTGCATCCAGTTGATGTTGCCGCGTACGGTATTGATCTCGCCGTTGTGGCACAGGAAACGGAACGGCTGGGCCAGTTCCCAGCTCGGAAATGTGTTGGTCGAGAATCGCTGATGCACCAGCGCCAGCGCCGACTCGACGCGTTCATCTTTGAGATCGAGGAAATAATTCGGCAGGTTCACCGCCAATACCATGCCCTTGTACAGCAGGGTGCTGGTGGACATGGAAGCCACGTAAAACTCATCGTGGGCCTCGGGTTTCAGTTTTCGAATTCTGAAGTGAGCTCGCTTCCTGATAACGAACAATTTGCGTTCGAATGCGGCGTTATCGGCGCAATTTTCTCCGCGGCTTATGAAAAACTGGCGTATCACCGGTTCTTTCGGTTTGACGCTAAATCCCAGGCAGCTGTTGTCCGTCGGCACGTCGCGCCAACCCAGTACTTTTTGTCCCTCTTCGTAGGCCATCAGTTCGAGCGCGAATTCACATTCTTTCTGGGTCGAATCGTTGTTCGGCATGAACACCATGCCGACCGCGTATTCTCCCGGTGCCGGCAGTTCGAAACCGAGTCTTTTCGCCTCCGCGCGCATCAGGCGGTCTGGAACCTGTATCAGGATTCCGGCCCCGTCCCCGGCAAGTGGATCGGCACCTACCGCACCACGGTGGGTGAGGTTTGCCAAAATGGTGAGGCCGTCGCTTACGATTTTGTGACTTTTGCGATTCTTGATGTCAGCGATAAAACCTATTCCGCACGAGTCGTGCTCGTGGCTGGGGTCGTACAGTCCTTTATCAAATTTTTTGTTTTCTCTGGCCAACATACTGAACCTCTGGTACTTCCACGCAGTCTCCCCCTGTGCGCAATACTGCTACGCCGGTTAACTCCGTATTTTATCTTTGTGAAATCTAATAGGCGGCGTTCGATCAAACACAGCCTTTTCGGCAACCTAGCAAAATAGCGGGAAATCCGAAAATAATCCAGTCCTCTTCCATCTACCCTGCCCGTGTCGTATTACAGTTCAGACAGGCGCAGGTGTCAGAATAAAGAAGAATTAAGCGAAAAAACAGGAAATAGATCCGTTGCCAATACCGGATTATCAGAGGATCGGTGGGCCCGGCTGGACTCGAACCAGCGACCCAAGGATTAAGAGATTACATCGTCATGATCGGAACACCGCTAATTAATGCATGTGTTGCATCGATCTGTCGAATCCGCAGTCCAGCCAGTACTCTCACCTTGTTGAAATAATTTTCACCAACGGCTATTCGAGCCCATTTGCAAAAGAATCCAATCCGTCAAAGACAACACGGGTCGAATCGAGTTCGTCAGTGGTCCGATTTGAATTGTATCCTATACTCAGATACGGGAATTTCTGATTATGTGACCTAAACGATCGACATGATTTTACTTGTGCATGAATCCGTGCCGGCGATCACTATTAGGAAATCACATTGAGCATGATTTTAAATATGAATGTAATCGGTCGTCATTGCAAAACACTGATTACGGCGGCAAAACCATTGCCTCTGGTGGTAAAAAAACCGGAATTATTAAAGCTATGGTTACTCAATCCCGCTCGAGCGAGGATATTTCTGTTCACCGGTCTTTTAATTTACCTCGTTCTCGCCAACCATTTGAGCCAGGCAATTGTCGATGTGTGGCATCCATTGGATCAGGGTTCGTTCAAGACCGGTGTCATGGAATTGCTCAATTCTCCGATTTTACGAAAGCTGCAAAATCTCCGGGAGGTAAGATATTGGCAATTGTTGAGCTTATTCTGGATCCTCGGTATATCGATTGTATTGATTATCCTGGTCCTGGATCTGCCCCGATCCATCAAGAAAGGCGAACGATTATCGACCGGATTAATGCGACCGGCTGGTTCAGTTAAAAATACTCAATCCTCAGGGGAAATCGCCAAAACGCAACCAGTAATCGGCGCCGAAAAGAGGATCCGTTTCGTCGGGCAGAATCGACGCTACCGAATCGACAGGGCAATCGCCAGCGGCGGTGCCGGCATCGTGTATCAGGCTGAAGACACGATGCTAGGGCGTAAAGTGGCGCTGAAGGAGCTGCTGGAGGATGTAGCGACCGATGCCGAACAGTCGGAGCGATTCAAGAGCGAAGCCAGGGCGCTCGCAATGCTGAATCACCCGCAAATTTTGCCGATTTACGACCTGCTCGAAGAGGGTGGCCACTTCTGGCTGGTAATGGAGTTATTGAGCGGCGGTACGCTTAACGACCAAATACAAACGGGAACATTGGACCACCTGCGGAGCATCGAAATAATCAGCGGTATAGCATCTGGCCTCGAATGTGCTCATCAACAGGGATTTGTCCATCGTGATATCAAACCTGCCAATATTTTGTTTGCTTCCGATGGATCGTTTCGCATAACTGATTTTGGTATAGCCAAGCATAGAGCATCGGGGATAAAAACCAGCCATGGTCTGATTCTCGGTTCTCCGGGGTACATGAGTCCAGAGCAGGCTGCCGGTGAACCCGTTGACGCGCGTTCCGATATCTATTCCCTCGGAATCACGATGTTTCAAATGCTGACCGGAGAGTTACCGTTTCAGGGCGACGTCAGCTCCGTTATGGCCCAACATATCACGAAACCTCCACCTCTCCCTTCGTCAATCGATGCCTCCATCGGCGAGGACCTGGATAACGTCGTTTTGAAAATGCTAGCCAAGAAATCCGAAGCGCGGTTTCAGTCGATGGCTGACCTGATCGACGCCCTGGTAAACTTGAACCGGGCACCCCCAAATGAAATAGATGGTGGAAGATTAGAAGGCGGCTGAACCAGGGATAATCTTACGGTCGCTATCCCATGCTCCTCAATGAAGAGTTGCCTAGTCCAGAAATTTATTCCCGCATTATGTCTGTTATCGGTGATGCAATTAGTGATTCTAGGGCATATGCAGTGCCCCCCGAAGGTGGGTGCAAGCTACCGTTTGTCGAATTGCTGGTAGATAGACCGCAATATAATCCAGAGATGCCTGAAGTGATTCGCTCAACAATTTTTACCCTTGCACAATCGGTCGAGCAGCATCGGGGCAGCCCAGGAACGCAGATGTTTCGCTCAGTATTTTTTTGGCATTATGGCCCATAGACTAATAGTCCATGGGGCCATCGCCGAAAATCGACGTAACCAATTGAATCCAACGGGGAAGGGCGGTGGGCCAGGCTCGGCTCGAATTAGCGCTCAATGGATTATGAGTCTTGGCTAGTCAAAACGGCACAATGCCGAATTAATGAAAAATCGATTGGTTAAGAGTAACAATCCGGGGTGGAGATGTTGTTATAAATTGCGGTTTGCCACCCCTTGGCGGACTAATTTTGACACCTATTATTGCTTGCGGTTTAGCCGCGTTTACAGAGCTTGAAGTGTTACCATAGTATCTAAATATTCCGGCGAGTTATAAACGCCTAACACACCCTTAGACGCCTTCTAGTGGTCAAAATAACGATGCTCGCGGGGTATGATCAGGATGATATTGACAAACACGTTCAACGATCCTGACGGCTTTCTGGCGGTTAGGATTAAGCCTATCTGTCCTGAGGGAGAGGAGGTTCTATATCCCAATATCCTATCCAATTGCTGTCCATATTTTTCGAGATATTTGTGTATATGGACCTTCCTTCATCTGTCGTGTGCGAAAAAAATTTCAGCGGCTCATCATAAAAATGTGAGGCTGCGCTGAATGCAATAAACAGACCAAGCAGAATTAATATTATAATTAGCACAATGTGCCGTTTCATAATTTTTCACCATTTTATTATTTATTTTCCCATAACTTGTAATCCATTATCGTGACCTGGATCAGGAATCATTCAGCCGTCAATTAGTGTGCACAAGCGCAAAAACCCCGCACAGTGTCGGGGCTTCAAATTTGTTTAAAATCAAGCTGCTTTTCTTCGCCTAGTGAATCCTACCAATCCAATTAGTGCCGTGCCGAACAGTCAAACGGCGGCGGGGATGGGGATGGGGGAGATTTCCAGTGTCACATTACCGTACGAACTGGCCGAAATACTTGTGTATGGGCCGATTGGCACAAGATCCAACAACGCAATATTGAGTTGATAATAATATTGATGTCTAGCGGCCAGATTGCCAAACTGGTCTCCATCTTTCATGTTGAAGTTGTCGCCATCGTCAGAATTGCCAACAGTAAATCGCTCACTACTCTGTATTAATTGACTTTGCAGCGAAAAAAAGAGTCTTTCTCCAGTTGTTTGATCACCCAAGAATATTTCCCAATAGACCTGTGTTTGGAATGGATTAAAGGCATTCGAGAATACGGTAAACGAATCAAGGAGATCAACATTGGAATTGCCCCGGGTTTGTCGGAGGCTAAAATCTTTGAGAGGATTTAGCAATGAAGACGGGTAAGCGGTATTCCCCGGAGGTCAGGAAACGGGCGGTCCGCATGGTTTTCGAGCATCAGCATGAGCAGGATTCCCAGTGGGCCACAATCGAGTCAATATCGGCCAAGATAGGCTGTACCGCAGAGACCCTCCGTCGCTGGGTGAGACAATCAGAGATTGATCAGGGCAGGCGTGGCGGCATTTCGACATCTTTATACTGCCTGGAAGAGATGTAAATCATTGAATAATGCGGCAGCGCATCCCTGCGCTGCCTCGGTTCTTCTCAACAATTCAGAAACCTGATTACCTAACCAACGAGGCGTGACTTGCCCCGTTTGGCGACATTACGGACATATCCGAAGTCGTGCGCCTACTCGCAGTCTCCACTCAGCGTGGCATCAGGCTGAATTCCTGAGTCTGCGGGTTGAGGCGCTGAAGCCGAATAGCCCCGGCACGCGCCTTGTCGCTAAGTCCATAGACTTGTAGCCCTACAGTGATGTCGCTTTCGTACATGAATCCGTTGTACCAATAGGTTGACCAGGATCCACCTATCTGGCACTGGCCACCGCAGAAGGGTCCCGGACCGAGCGATTCGGGGTCCGCCCAGCCTACGGATTGCGGATTTGCCGGATCGGTGAAGTCGATTGCCCAGGTGCCGGCCTGGTAATTACCGCTTACAACAAGGTAATCGCCGCTGCGAAGCGGAACGACGTTGTAGTTGTGCATGGTGCAATTTTCGTCTGCGCCCTGGTCGTTTTCCAGAACCCACTGGCCGAGCTTGGCGCCGGTATTCGCGTCGTAGAAGAAGAGGGTCTTGTCGATGTCGGGGTCGGTGGCCTCGCATTCACCTGCGCCGCCGCCACCCGGCTCCCATCCGGCCACGATCACCTGGCCGTCCCAGGTAAACGCTGCGGAATGCCAGCGGCCATTCGAAGTCGAGTCGCCGATACCCGGCTCGTTGATCGTAAACTGCAGCATCGGATTTCTCGGATCGCTGATGTCCCAGACGTTGATCGTATCGGCGCTGGCGCAGGCAGCCTTGTTGACGTCGCCGAGAATGACAGCTGCATCGTGGCAACCGCTGCGTACGGCCGGATCGAGAGGTCCCGCCAACTGCACTCTGGTCAACAGCGAGGCGCTCGCCGGATCGTCCAACGGTATGGCAATAACATCCATCCAGTCACCCAGCGCATCCTGGCCGGCGCGATCCAGGCCGACGCCGCAACCACCGCTGCTCGAATTGTTGCTGTACACGATCAGGTCGCCTTCAACGACGCCCGCCGCGGTCGCGGTATGCGATCCGCAAGGCAATTCGACCGCACCCAGAAGGGCCGGGTTGGCCGGATCGCTGATATCCCACACGTGAATCCCCTCGAATCCGGCGGGCACTGTGGTGGTGCCGCAGGCTCGATCCTCGCTGCGCTTGGTATTCCACGAGCGCACCAGGATATGATCCCAGACCACGATATCTCCCTGGTCGCCGTTGCACTCTGTTTCTGCGATCAGCTTCGGATTACCAGGCGCCGAAATATCGATGACCCGAAAACCGTTGTAATTGCCCTGGTAGGCGATGCGGCCCTGAAACGCGAGATCGCTACTGATCACCCGCTGTCCGTCCGGCACAGAAAATGTCGCCGGTTTGGGTTCCGATCCCATCTGGTGCACATTTTTGGTACTGGGATGCGCGTCTTTAGGATTCGGCGGCGCGGCTATGGCTAGATTGGTTACTGCTAGCAGACCTGCAACTACAAGGCCTGAAACGATTTTAATGTGTTTAAGCATTTTCGTTCCCCCTTCGTTGAATGGCTTTTTCTACTATTAGGCGATGAATCTTACTCCCATGTGCCTTTTTTTGCATCCTCCTCCTAGAATAGTCATGCGCGAGCTGCAATTACGAAAACCTGACCCACATTCTATCCGATAAAAACCACATCGCCGCTAGGGGAACGCAAGCGCAAGCAGGTTGACATGCGACGGGGCGACGGTTTTCTCAAAAGCAGCCGCTGATATTGCCGTGCCCGGCTACGGGAATCGGTCAGTTTCGGCCGCTCGCTTAGCGAAACAGGTGTTTCTGCTAGTTCTCCAGCTAGAGGAGAATTACTTCCATGGCGGACGCCGACTTAAAGACTAAATTTTATATAGTAATCCGTAACTAGTGATTATTAGCTTGTCCATTGATAGGAAAATTTGAAAACCTCTGGAGCCCAATGTGTTCAAAAGGTTTTTCAAGCACGCGAAACAAAGTGAAACTATTGATCGTGAACCGACGACAGGTCGCGAATCGGAAATACGCCGTGAATTGGCAATGAGAGCAAGTATTGCTAATAAGCTCAGAAACTATGATTCAAATGAAGATACGGCAATCTCCAATTTTACCCTTGCCGATGATGAGACAGAAAAAAAGCGCGATATGAAATCGACGAGGATTAAAACTCGAGATGCCTGGGCCAGGCCGATCCGAGTGAGGCGGGTCAATGAAACGAGGAAGCCCGCCGGGCAAGGCTAAGAGCCAGTACCGGCAGCCTGCGATAATGCGAAAAAATGCGCAACGCACCCATGAACGATGGAGCGGATTTCTTGGTGTCTATATACCGTGGAT
>Ga0224512_10000340_pt1 | contig 50410 bp, 43 predicted proteins | sample SF_May12_sed_USG_4_FD_169103 | JGI IMG/M metagenome (GOLD analysis project Ga0224512, IMG submission 169103) | Sediment microbial communities from San Francisco Bay, California, United States - SF_May12_sed_USGS_13 | ecosystem: Environmental > Aquatic > Marine > Sediment | place: USA...
CCAAATGCTGAACATCAGTGAGCACACTCTGCGCAACCATCTGACGTCGATTTACGACAAGCTCAACGTCGCCAACCGCCTTGCGATGTTCGCTTATGCGCATGAGCATGGCTTGACCCCGGATTCTCCAGTGCCTTAGCGGGCACCACTTCCGCAATCTCGCCTCCTGTTCCGCAGAGTCGTAGCGCCCTCGATCCTCTGGCGTCTGCCCCTTGGCGCAGCGCCGATACCACCACGCCATCCCATCGGTGAGTTAGTAATTCTGGATGACAGTAAACGCATGGCTTTGATATTCCCATAGTTATGAGGCTTCGACTGGGCAAAGGGATAATCGTCCCCCCCAAAAAAGGATGACTGTCCTATTTGCAAAGATAAGGATTAGGCGGACAGTGCCCCAATCCGACCCCGGGGGCCCCTCCGAGCTCCCGTTTTCTGTTTAGTTTGGGTTTATTGCCCTTACGGAAAGGGAGAAGAACATGAAGATAGTCACAGCATTGATCGTCCTTGCTTCAAGTCTTCTCTTTATTCCGTACGCATACTTCTTCTTTTATTGAATTAGACGTATTGGTCATACGTCGCGGTGACGCGACGAAACGAGGCCACAGCGATGTGGCGATCCCGTGAAGCCCCGCGATAGCGCGTAGAGGATGCGCTTGCCCGGATCGACACGAGCGACATCGCCTGCCCGCAACCGAAGTCATTGAACTTGTCGGCCAGGTTCCCGACGCCCGGGATCGGCGACCAGAACCACGAGTCGCCATACAAGAGCACGATCGGCGCCTACGCATCGTAGATCGTTCAATGAACGTGACGCAAACCTGACCAATTTGGACATCTTCGGCGAGCGTTGGCGAGTGAGGGCGGGCACGTTCGCTGTTAAACTAACCATTTAGACTAGCTCATAATCCCTTGGTCGTTGGTTCGAGTCCAACACGACCCACTCCCGGTCAAATCAAAGCGAATCAAAGGCGCCAGGCTCGATTAACTCAATGATTATCGTGTAATTTGAGCCTGACCCCTGTGATCGATGACCAATGTCGGGCTGCCGGAGCTGATGGCGCGCGACGCCGGTGAATATGTCCGCATAGCCGCCGGGCTCGCGGCGAATACCGCAAGGCTCGACGCCATGCGCAGCGGCCTGCGATCACGCATGCGCGCTTCGCCGCCGTGCGACGCCCGGCGGTTTGTTGCAGAGTTGGAGCGGTTCTATCGCGGCGCGTGGGCCGAATGGTGCGCGGGTCGCCGGGCGGTAATGGCGCGCGCTGCGAACGCGCCGGGAGCGTGATGCTCGCGCGCCTGTTCAGGCAATTGCTGAGCCGTGCGAAACAGCCGGTGCCGCAGGCGCTCGCCGGCGTTGACGACGCGCTGGGTAGGATCAAGGCGGGGCAGGAGGCGGAGAAGGCGGGACGTCCGGAGGACGCGATGGAGTGCTACGAGTCGGCGCTGCGCGAATTCCCGGATTCCGCCGAGCTCCATGCGATGCTGGGCAACGCGCTGCGCGCGCTGGGGCGCCATGACGAGGCCGTGGCGGCGTACCGCCAATCGACGCAGCTCAAGCCTGCGCTGGCGGCCGCTTGGTACAACCTCGCACTGACCGAGCACGAGCTCGGCGACGTGGAAGGCGCGGAGCGCGACTACCGCGCTGCGCTGGCCGCCGACCCCGGACTGGTGACGGGCCACGACAGCCTGCTGTGCCTCGTCGGCATGGGCGGCGCGGGGCGCACCCCGGCGGACGTGCTCGCGGAGCACCAGCGCTGGGCGGCGCGGCACGCGGAACCGTTCCGCGCGAGGTGGCAGCCATTCGCCAATGTTGCCGATCCGGAGCGCCGCCTGCGCATCGGGTATGTCTCGGCGGACCTTCGGTACCATGCGATCGCCTGTTTCGTCGAGCCCGTGCTCGCGCATCGCGACCGGGCCGCGTTCGAGATTTTCTGCTACGACAACTCGGCGGGAACCGACGCGGTGAAGGAACGCCTGAAAAGTTTGGCCGACCACTGGCGGGCCATCAACGCCATGGGCGACGCGGAGGTTGCGGCAATGGTTGTGGCCGACGGCATCGACATCCTCGTGGACCTGTCGGGGCACACCAAGGGCAACCGGCTGCTCGCGTTTGCGAGAAAGCCCGCGCCGGTGCAGGCCACCTGGCTCGGCTATCCGAATACCACCGGGCTCGGCGCCATCGACTGGCGGATCACGGACGCGATCGCCGATCCACCCGCAATGACGGACGCATCTTACAGCGAGCGCCTGCTGCGCCTGCCGGGGAGCATGTGGTGCTACCAGCCGTTCGACGCGATGCTGGAGCCCGGTGCGGGGCCGGAGCCGGGAAACGCGCCTACCTTCGGCTCGATGAACAGTTTCCCGAAGCTCAACGCGGGCGTCGTCAAGATGTGGTCCCGCTTACTGCACGCGGTGCCCGGCAGCCGGCTCATCGTCGCGACCGTTCCGGCCGGCAGCGCGCAGCAGCGCCTGCTAGCATCGTTCGCCGCGCAGGGCATCGCGGCAAGCCGCATCGAGTGCGCGCCGAAACTCGGCAACGAAGCATTCTGGAGGCTGCACGGGCGCATCGACGTCGCCCTCGATCCGTTCCCGATGAACGGCGGAACCACGACCTGCGAGACCCTGTGGATGGGCGTGCCGGTGGTGACGCTGGCAGGCGCTTCCTTTGCCGGCCGCGCAGGTTGCAGCATCCTTGTGGCAGCGGGATTTCCGGAGTGGATCGCGGCATCGGAGGAGGATTATCTGCGGATCGCGTGCACGCTGGTACAAGACCGGTCGTATCTCGCGCAGCTCCGCGCCGGCATGCGCGAGCGCCTGCGCGCTTCGGCGCTGCTCGACGGTGCGGCGTTTGCGCGCGGCCTCGAAAAACTGTATCGGGAAGCATGGCGCGAATGGTGCGCCAAACAGGGCTAGATGCGGTCAAGCCAGGGAATGTACCAATCGCCGCGGAGCGCGGAAGGGCTGCGCTCGCGCGCCGGGAGCCACATCGCGAGCGGCTTGCTTTCCCAGCGGACTCCCTGACCCGACAGCCAGGCGTGGGCAGTTGATCCGGCGTTCTCGTTGAAATAGAGCGTGGCGCAGTGTGCGCGCATGCTGTCGAGTATCGCGGCGAATCCCGACTCGTCACCGAGCATCTCGTAGCAGTAGAGCGCCTTGTCGCGCCTGCCTGCCAGCGCGTAGGCTCCGGGTCGCTCGAACAGTTCCAGCGATTCCGCAGGGGGGGGGATGGGCGGCTGCCAGGATGCGTCGCGCTCGACGCATTGCGGCCGGCGCTGCCAGACGGCGCGAACGCGTTCGAAATCGATTGCAGCGCGCGACGCCGCTTCGCTCCCGCTGCCGTCGATGCGTCCAAGGCACCCCCGGTCGGCGCTGTTCCAGCCGGCGCGCGCATAAAAGGCCGGGTTGGAAGTCCACAGCACGGCGAAATCGACCCTGTCATGCAGCGCGTCGCCGACGTGCAAGAGCAGCTGCGAGCCCAGGCTGGTGCCGCGCTTCTCGGGCGCCGTCCATACCATGCCCAGCATCGCACCGTCGCATTCCCGTTCCGGAACAATCCAGCGGAAGCGCTTGACCACGATGGCGGCGGCGATCCCGTCCTTGTCCCGCGCGACAAACACGTTGTCGAGATTGGCAGCGGTAAGCTCGCGGGGGAAGCGCACGGCGAGCGATGCCGCGCGCCCGCGCCCCGAGACGAATTCGGCGTCGAGCCGCTCGATCAGGCCGCCGAGTTCGCCGCCTGCACAGCGCGTGAACGTAACGCCGGCGGTTGTGCCCACGCTACCAGCCGCTCCGGATAGTCTCAGCGATGCGGGCGCGCTCTGCGGCGGACACCCACCAGCCGCACGGGATGCTGAGGTTCTCCGCGTCCAAGGCGTCGACGCCGTGCAGCCCGGGCGCCGCCTGCGCGGCAAAGCAGGCGTATTGGTCGTTGCGCAGGTGAAGGCGTTGTGCGCCGATGCCATGTTCGCGGAGCTTGCGCACGAGATCCTCGCGCCGCTCCGCGCGCAGGGAATAGGTCCAGTAAGCGGAGACCGCGTCCGTGCGCCGCGCGAGCAGGCGCAGGCCGGGCACGCCCCGCAGCGCCTGGTCGTACCCGCGGCCGTTGTCGCGGTGCGCGTGCACGTTGCGCTCCGCCCAGTGCCACTGCGCAAGGCCGATGCTCGCCGCGACGTTGCTGAGCCCGAAGTTAAAGCCGGCCTCCACGATGTCGCTCGCTGGGTTGAGATCGCCGTTTGGCAGGCGAAACGTGGCGCTGTCGATGCCGTAGCGGCGCAGGCGCCGCAGCCGTTCGCGGTCGACGCCGGGCCCGGGGCACAGGGCGGCGCCGTCGCCGCAGGTGATATGGCGGACCGGGCCGAACGAATACGCGGTGAAATCCGCGCCATGGTGGCCGAGCCGGCGCCCGTGGAATTCCGCGCCGAACGCTTCCGATGCATCCTCGATCAGGGGCAAGCTGCATTCGCGGGCCAGCGCCAGCACGCCGTCGAGGTCGCCGACGTCACCCGACCAGTGATAGAGAAGCAGCGCACGGGTCCGCCCGGTGATCTTTGCGCGCATCATCGCCGCCGTCGGCATTCCAGTCTCGGGATCGACGTCGCACCACACCGGTTTCGCGGAAAGATTCGCGATCGGCATGGTGGTGGCGAGGCAGCTCAGCGGCGACACCACGACCTCGTCTCCGGGCCCGACGCCCGAAGCGTGGAGTGCGAGCGTCAGCGCGCCCGAAATGTCGCTCACCGCGACGGTCCGCAGATTGCCGGTGAACGCGCCGACCGCCTCCTCGAAGCGCGGCACTTCCGCACCGGGCGCGATGGCGCCGCTCGCCAGCGTCCGCTGCACCGCAGGGAACACCTCCTCCGGCATATGCACCTTGAACAACGGCGTGGCGACCCGGTCCATGACGATGCTCCTCAGCCCTTTAGCAGCACGGCCTGCCCGGTCTCGAGCACGACGCACGAGAGATTCCGCGCCTCGCAGAACGCGTCCCACGCGAGATGCGCCTCGGGTGCAGCGCCGTCGCCCGCCTGGCACGCCGGTCCCTCCGCTGTCAGTTCACGATTCCGCAACGGAATGAAATCCTCGTTGCGGGGCGCGGGAAACCCGGGGAAACTGTCGACCAGATGCCGGTCCTCGCCGTCGTAGCCGCGCCCCGCTCGCGCCACTTCGCCGCCGAGCAGGGATCGAAGCATGCGCATCAACATCGCAGATTTCCTCGTCTGCCGCCAGGCGACTCTACCAGCCCTCGCGGATGGCCGCGGCGATGAACTCGCGGTCCGCGTCGCCGACCCACCAGCCGCAGGGAACGTGAACCATTCTCGAATAAAACGAATCGAGCCCGGGGAGCTCGCACCGGCTGCCGGCGAACACCGAATGCAAGTCGTTCCGGCGGTGGGCGACGGAGGCCGATATGCCACGCTCCGCGAGCCTGCGCATGAAATCGTCGCGTCGTTCGACCAGCACCGTATAGAACCAGTAGGACGGCTCGGCGGCGGCATCCCAGCGGCAAAGCGACAGGCCCGGAATGCCCTGAAGGGCGCGGTCGAACCATTGGCCGTTCGCGATATGGCGGTCGATCACCGGCTGAATGTGTTCGAGCTGCACCAGGCCGATCGTCGCGTTGACGTTGTTCATGTGGTACTTGAAGCCGATGGTGGCGACGTCGACGTCGGTGCGCGGCGCCCTGCGGTCGATGCCGAACCAGCGTACTAGCCGGCCGCGCACCGCCGCCGCGGGATCGCGGCAGGCGAGCATACCGCCGTCGACCGTCGTCATGTGCTTGATCGCCTGCAGCGAGAACATCACGAAGTCGGCGTGGCTGCCGAGGACCTCACCGTTCCAGCGCGCGCCGAGCGCATGCGCGGCATCCTCGATCAGCGGCACGCCCGCGCCGTTCGCGATGCGCCCGAGTTCGCCGAGGGGCGCCGGTATGCCGCCGTAATCCACCGCGAGGATCGCGCGCGTCCGCGGCGAAATCCTGGCGGCGACCGACACCGGGGCGAGGTTGCCGTTTTGCGGATCGACGTCGGCCCACACGATCCTGCCCCCGGCGTGGAGGATCGCGAGGTTGGTCGGCTCCGCCGTCATCGCCGTCGAGATGACCTCATCGCCCGGCTGCACGCCGGCAAGGATCAACGCGGTGTGCAGCGCGGCGGTGCCCGAATAGAACGAGAGCATCCGTTCTGCATCCTGCACGCCGACGAACGCGCCAAACTTCTTCTCGAATGCCTCGACTGGCGGTCCTTCCGAAATCTGCCCGCTGTAGAGAACGTCGCGCAGGCACGGCATCAGTTCCGCCTCGGGCGCGAGGAACACCTTGAACAGCGGAATATTGCGCGGTGCGGACATGGATGGCGCAGGCGGGCCCAGGGCTTCAGAACCTGGAGAACTCGCCGCCGGGCATCTCGAGCTTAACGAACTCGTCGTCGGCGCGCGCAATCAAAGCGCGGATCTCGTCTGCGCCCGCGAGGCTGTCGCCGGAACTGTACTCGGCATCGAGCTGCCTGGGCTTGGCCTTGCTCCACCACGGGTTGATCTTGAAATAGTCCCCCGCGTCCTCGACGCGCACGAGTTCCTCTTCGGACACCATGATCTCGTTCAATTTCTCGCCGGGCAGGGTGCCGATCAGGTCGTACTCGAGCGGCCTGCCAGCCTCCGCCGACAGCACCGCGGCAAGGTCGACGACGCGCGCCGCCGGGGCCTTGCGCACGAAGATTTCGCTGCCCTTGGTGTTCTCAGCCGCGTGGAGCACCAGGTCGATCGCGTCGTTCAGGGTCAGAAGGAAGCGGGTCATGCGCTCGTCGGTGATCGACAATCGCTGGCCGAGCTCGAGCTGGCGCCGAAAAAACGGCACCACCGAGCCGCGCGAGCGCAGCACGTTGCCGTAGCGCACGCAGGCAAAGCGCGTGCCGCGGTTGCGGCGCGACAGGTTGCCCTTCAGCACGATGCGTTCCTGCAGCGCCTTGGTCATTCCCATCACGTTGACCGGCTTCACCGCCTTGTCGGTGCTGATCGCGACGAACGCCTCGACCCCCTGCCCGAGTGCGGCGTCAACCACGTTCGCTGCGCCGTCGACATTGGTGCGCAGCGCCTCCTCCGGAAAGTACTCGCAGGTCGGAACCTGCTTCAGCGCCGCCGCATGGAACACGAGCTGGATGCCGCTCATCGCCTCGGCGAGCGCAGCGCGGTTGCGCACGTCGCCGATGATGAACGACAGGTCGCTGCGCCCCTTGTAGAACATGCGCATGTCGTATTGCTTCTTCTCGTCACGCGACAGCACGCGGACCTCTGCCGCGCCCGAATCCAGCAGGCGCCGCACGATGAAATTGCCGAACGAGCCGGTGCCGCCGGTGACCAGGATCTTCTTGCCCTTGAACGTGCTCACTTGCCGACCTCCCTGATTTTCACCGCGACCGAATAGTGCGACCAGGCAAAACCGATGTAATCGTAGTCAACATGGTGACGCGCGACGAATTCCTGGAATGCGCGGAACTCGTCCTGCTCCCATCCCGGGTAATTGATGTGCTCGTCGAAACGATAGGAAATTCAATCCAGGCGCGATCCCAGTCCGCCGAGCCCGCGCGCCAGGGGTGCGGGAGTAGAAGAGGTCCCGGACCGCGCATAACTGGCCTTATGTTCACGCCGGCTTTGCCCTCCCCGGCATACGACCGCGGTCCGAGCGGGTCGTGAGCGGGATCGGCGGTCACACCGAGCAATCTATTCCACCCGCGAGAGCGCGGCAAGTGCTTTCCCGCAGCCCGGCTGTCTCGAGGGGTCTTTTTCCCGTACGGCAGGTCAGGCGATGTCGGGAACCGCGTGATAGGTCAGCGGAAGACTGGCGTACAGCGGCAGCTCACGAGATCGACGGGCGAACTTCACTCGATGGGAAGCGGCGCCGACCGGTTTGGGTGCTCGAGAATGCGCCGGATGACTCCCCGATCCTCGATCAGCGCAATCACCCGCATTGGCCATTATCGAATCCGTGAATCGTGATGAATGCTTACAGCCGCTGCGGCATCTGTTTGATTGGTGGTACTATTATTGGAAACGACTTGAAGGGTGAAGCGAGATGCAGAATGTGCTAGGGATGATGCTGTGGGCAGCGCTCGCGGCAGCGGCGTTGGCCCAGGCGCCGGTTGGAGACCGGTCGGGCGCGGTGCAGCAGGCGCAGATTCGTGCGAGCGCCGCGTATAGCGAACTCCAGCAGGCGCAGTATGAGCTCAAACTGTCCGGGCAGGATTACGTCAACACCCAGGATGCGTATCGCGCGGCGCCGCAGCCGGCAGGGGACACAGCAGAGAACATCAAGCGCGAACTGGACAAGACAAAGAAAGCGCTCGATGCGGCCAAGATCAAGGAAGCGCGCGCCCGTAAGGCCTACGACGACGCGCTCGACGCCGTGGACAAGGCCTGGGGCAGGCCACCGAAGAACCGGTGAACAGTGCACAGCGAACCGTAAACCGGTTATTGCCAGCCACCGATCACCGATTACCGTTCACGATCATTTGCGGGACCCGTTGCCGCCGTCGACCGACATAATCGCCCCCGAGACGTAGGACGCGCGGTCCGAGCAGAGGAACACGATCACGTCCGCGACCTCGCTCACTGCGGCCGGCCGGCCGAACGGGAAAGTCTTGGTCAGCTCGCGCCAGCGCTCCGGATCGCCGAGCTCCTGCTTCGCTTGGTTGCGCCAGCGCATCACCCCGCGGTCGGTGGCGGTTGCGGAGGGATTCAGGCCGAGCACCCGCACGCCATGGTTCGGGCTTTCCGCGCCAAGCGCGCGCGAGAACGCCATCAGACCCGCGTTGGCCATGCTCCCCGCGAGGTAGCCGTTGGTGGGACGCTCGCCGGCACCGCCGATGATGTTGATGATGACGCCGCGCTTGCGCTCGCACATGGCGCGGTAGATTTCCCGCGACAGATTGATATAGCCAAAAACCTTGAGATCCCACGAAGCGCGCCATGCCTTCTCGTCGAGCGCGGTGAGCGTGCCCTGCGGAATCGCGCCGGCATTGTTGACGAGGATATCGACGTCCGTGCATTCGCGACTCAGCTTCGCCGCGTTCTCGCTCACGGCAAGGTCCACGGGGTGGCAGGTGACGTTGACATTGTAGGCGGAAATGATCTTGTTGCGCGCGGCTTCCAGGTCCGTGGCGTTGCGCGAGGCGAGATGCAGATTGCAACCCTCCGCCGCCAGCCCCTGGGCTGCGCCGAAACCGATGCCGCGCGAGGCGCCGGTGATCAATGCGGTACGACCGGATAAATTGAGGTCCATGATTTCGCTCTTTGTGGTGGGGAAAAATGCCGGGACGGGACCCGACGCTGCGGTACTGTACCCGACCGGCTATTCTTACCTACGTGGTGGATCTCTACAGGCGCGTGGCCCGGGTTCAGAAGAATCCGCTCAACCCAGCTCTCTACATTTCGCGGTCGATTAGAGAGTTCTGGCGCAGGTAGCACATAACCCTCTCCTCGTGGTTTCGCGACTACGTCTATATCCCGCTGGGCGGCAACCGCAAGTGGCCGCTTCGCACCAACTTGAACCTTCTCATCGTCTTCACCCTCTGCGGGATGTGGCATGGCGCCAGCTCGAACTTTATCCTGTGGGGGGTTCGCCGTCATGAACTCCGACATGGGTCGATCCTCAGTACACGTCCCAGTCGTATGGTGTGATAAACCAAGAACGAGCATCGGGCAAAGGGGTCTTGCCATTCATGCGAGCCGGACACGTTCCGATCAGCGGCATTCGCCAGGGAACGATCGATTTCGGCACCGATAAGAATCCAGCCTGGCGAATGGCTCGACGTTCGGGTCCCGACGGAACGGAAACGAATGCGGCGACCAAGCGAGGCGACTCTGACCCCGCCTCGCGCAACGCGGTCGCCACCGCCATTCTCAGCATTTCTTCATTCCCTGGGTGAAGCCAGAAGTCGCAGACGACCAACGCCGGAACGCCTTTTACCTTGGTTGCTCGAGTAATGCAGTAACCAACAAGCTCGTCTCGCGATCGAACGCCCCACATTCGATACTCGGCATCGGGCCGATCCTTGTATCGCCAATTCAAGCGTGCCGCGCTGCGTGCGCCGCGCACAGCCGCTTGACCTCGATACGGATATTCGAAAAAATCGTCCCACTGCGCCCCGAAAGATTCGATGGGCTCAACAGCCAATCGGCTCAGTTTTGGAAAGCTCGAGACATAGGGCCAAATCCGCCACGTCGGGCGTACCCAGAGTCCGACGTCACCTTGATCCCGCATGCCGAGCTTGACGAATCCGGGCGTCGAGTACCGATTCGGTACGCTATATGCGTATTCGATACCAGCGAATTTCAACAACGCCATCCCCAAGCGGGTCATCGTCTCGAAGATCCCACGGCGCCTGATCTCCTGGCACACGTAGAGCCGCACGAAGAGAAATGCGGGGACTAATTCTGGTCCCGAATGAAGCAGCTTCGGATAGAAGGTGAAATAGCCCAGAATGCGATCCGTGTCTCGGCCCCGGGCCAAGACCATGAAACCCGGTCCATCGGGGTTAGCGTCCAACAACCACGCGATCGCTTGCCGCGACCACGGCTCATCGACATCCTCTGCGCTTCGGGTCAGTTGCTCGATTGCGGCGTAATCGGCAGGGGTCGCAAGAGCAAAACGGATGTCTTCCCGATGATGGTCACGCGCAATGTCGTCGAACGCCGAGAAACTAACGGTGGTATGCGCAGTCTTACCCGGCATATTCGCCATGCATCGAGATCCAATTTCACCGAAGACGCAATCGGATCTTGCTACAATCCGAGCCTCACGGAACTCTAGCATAGCGATATGGACAGAGGCATCTTCATCTTTTCTCTAGACTGCGAGGGAAAGTGGGGTATGGCTGATGCCCTCGAGCGCGACCCACACACTTGGCTCACGACGTCGGATCTGACTGCTGTCTACCGGAAGCTGATCGACGTTTTCGATCGGTTCGACATTCCAGCGACCTGGGCATTCGTCGCTGCCTTCGCCCATCGCGAGGAAGAGGTTCGCGACTGTCCCTATCTCGTCGAGAACCCGCTACTGTGGCGAGACGGAGATTGGACGGCCAGCTTTCGGGCGGCGCTCCAGTCTGGAAACGCGGACGGGTGGATGTGTCCGGCGGCACTCGAGATTGTTGCGTCATCGGGCCGTCATGAGATCGCCAGCCATGGATTCTCACATGTTCCGCTAGCAGAGAATTTGATCGAAGCCCAGGTGTTCGATCGGGAGATGATCGAGCTTTCCCAGTTTTGGGGTCGCCGGGGCGTGCGACCGACGACGTTCGTCTTTCCTCGCAATCAACCCGGCTATCTCGAGCGACTGGGGTCCGCGGGATTCGAGGCCTATCGACCGCCGGCCAAGCTAGAGCGCCAGCGAAATCAAATCGCGCGGCTTTGTAGACTGGCAGGGGAGTTCAACGTACTCGAGAAACCGGAAAATCATGGCCGGTCAGGAACGCCTGGCACGCTGCCACCGGCAATCTTGTTGAATCACCGCGCCGGTGGGCGGCGTTTCGTGCCAATGAAGATAACTTTGGAAAGAGTACGCCGGCTCTTGGACAACGCCATCACGACCCGCCGGGTTGTTCATTTGTATTCCCATCCGCACAATTTTCTAACGGGCGACCACCAACTTGAACTGCTCTGCGCGACCCTGCAGCTCGTGTCGGAGCGTGTGAAGCAAGCCCGGATGCGTGTAATGACCCAAGCTACATACGCGCGCGACGTTCTCGGGTCGGCTTAGGGCTTACTGCAGCGGGAGTGGGGATTTGAGCCATGTATTCAGGCGAGCGGGTGGCGCAATCGCCCGTATCGGCACGCCGCGAACACGATCTACGTGGTCATGAAAGGTCACGGCAGCTCGAAGATCGGCGATCAGACGTTCAAGTGGAAAAAATGGTGATGGGAAATGGTGATGGTTACCGGTGATCTGCAACAGTTAATGTGGTTTTCGTCACCCGTGCGCATCACCATTTTCCGGCGCCCGTATTCATCACTTCCTCGACCTCCTCGGCGTTCGGCCGCAGAAAACATTCTGGATACACATACAAGCTCCTTATGAAAATCACCGCCGTCAAGCACTACACGCTGCACCCGGGCTGGCGCAAGAACCTGATCTTCGTCAAAGTCGAGACCGACGAAGGCATACACGGCTGGGGTGAAGCGTATTCACAATACGACCGAGACTCGGCGGTCGTGGCGCAGCTCGAGGGCCTGGGCCGCTACGTGGTCGGCCGCAGCCCGTTCGACATCAAGCATTTCACCCAGATCGCGTTCGACGATTACGCGGCGCGCCGCGGGTCGATGGAGTTGTTCTGCGCGATCAGCGGCATCGAGCAAGCGCTGTGGGACATCGCCGGCAAGGCCTGCAAGCAGCCGGTCTACAACCTGCTGGGCGGGCGCTGCCGCGACAAGGTGCGCGTCTACGCGAACGGGTGGAGCTATGGGCTGAAGGCGCCGGATGACTACGCGCGCGCTGCGGAAAAGGTTGTGGCCCAGGGCTGGACTGCACTGAAGTTCGACCCGCTGCCATCGCCGTGGCGCACGTTCATACCGAAGGAGCACGAAGAGCGCGCTGTACGCGTAGTGAAAGCCGTGCGCGATGCAATCGGCCCGGACGTCGACATACTGATCGACCAGCACCGCCGGATCGCGCCGATGCACGCGATCCGGCTCGACCAGCGGCTCGCAGAGTTCAGGCTTTACTGGATGGAGGAATCGTGCGCGGCGGAGTACCCGGATGAGCTGGCCCTGATCCGGCGCCAGATCGGTATTCCCGTCGTGATTGGCGAGGCGACCTACACGAAGACCGGGTTCAGGCCGTTACTCGAGAAGCGCGCCGCGGACATTCTCAATCCCGATGTCGCGTGCGTGGGCGGGATACTGGAGCTGAAGGAGATCGCCGCCATGGCCGAGCCGTTCCTGGTCGCGGTGTCACCGCACAACTACAACTCCACGGTAGTGGCGTTGGCCGCGACGGTGCACGCCTCGGCGACGATGCCCAATTTCATCATCACGGAGTACTTCTTGCCGCTGGTGGACTTCGGTGACAAGGTGTGCCGCAACCCGCTCAGGCCGAAAAACGGCTACATCGACCTTCCCTCGGCGCCGGGTCTGGGCGTCGACATCGACGAGGCCGCGCTGTTGAAGTATCCCGGCAAACCCTACGCGCCGCGCGCGCTGCGCCACCCGAGCGACGAGCCGGGCGGCATCTAACGGCGCCTTACTCTATCGGCGTGACGACGAGCTCGCGGCCCTCCCGCTGCAGCCGCGCCCGGAATTGCGCGCTGCGCGCAGCCAGATCATCAATGGCCTCCTGTTCCCGGTCCAGGTCGCAGAAGTAAGTCTCATTGGCATCGTTGTGCCGGACGAGGCGAAACGCAGTTCTCACGGGAGCCGTTCCCTCAACGGTGACGTGCGCCAGCATGCCGACCCAGTCGCCGTGCTTGCGCCCGCCGTGCCCGGTGTGGAACGAGAAGTTGCCGAGCCCATAGAACACCGGCTTGCCACGGTAGATCTCGACCGGCAGCGAGACATGAGGGCCATGTCCGATGACCACGTCGGCGCCCGCATCGATTGCCGCGTGCGCGATTTCGGTCATGTATTGCAAAACGTCACCGTGCAGACCCCAATGGTGCGAGGCGACGACGATATCGGTCGTGCGCCTTAGCGCCGAGATTTCCTCTTGGTACTGCGCAAGATAGACGGGATCAGTCCACGTCACGATCACAGGCGGCACGCCGGGGCGGTTGGCGGGTGGTATTTCCGGCCGCGTCTTGTGCAGGGGCAGCTGATAGGCGGTATGGCCGCGTAAAGCCGCTACGCCCGGCGAGCGCTCGCCGGCCTCGTGATTGGTCGGCCAATAGACCGAGGTTCGCTGCAGGAATCCGACGCGCACTCCGTTGCGCTCGACCACGGCCGGTGCGCGTGCCTGCGCGCGGTTGGCACCGGCTCCCGTGTGCCGAACTCCGAGTCGGTCGAGTTCCGCCAGCGAAGAGCCAATGGCCTCGGCGCCGTAGGTAACGTTGTTGGCTGCGCCTATCGCGTGATAGCCGGCCAGGGTGAGCGCGCGCCCGGCCGCAGGGGCGGCATAAAACCCCTCGTCCAGCACGGAGCGCTCGGCCGCCGTTGCGTAGAGACAACATTCGAGATTACCGAAAAGCACGTCAGCGCCGCGCAAGACGTCCACTACCCGCGCAAAAGGCGCGGCCGGGTCCGTGACATTCATGAGATTTACGTCACCTGTGAAGAACAGGGTTCGCTGCATGGGTTTCCGTCAGAGTGTGATGCGCGTTATGCGTACCGGATGCCCGATTATATCGGCCAGCACGCTGCCGCGCGCTCTTGACAGCTACCCGGAGGAGCGACAAGCTTTGCGCGCGGAGCAGATAAACGAGCGGAGTGCGAAACAGCACCCCTTAAACATGGAGCTGTAGATGTTCACAAACATCCTGATTCCGACCGACGGTTCCGACTCGTCGCAGCGCACGGTTCGCACGGCCATTCAGCTCGCCAAGACGCACCAGGCGCGGATCACCGGCATTCACGTGATTCCCGACTATCACCTCCTGATCGCCTATGAAGGCGCGTTCGACCCCGTGACCGAGGAGCGAATCGAGCAGGAGGCCAAGGAACGCGCCGAAAAATACCTCGCATTCGTACGTAACGCGGCCGGGGAAGCGGGCGTTGCTTGTGACACGATCTGCGAGACGAGCGATCATCCGTACGATGCGATCATCAAGACCGCGGACGCGCGCAAATGCGATCTCATCGTGATGACTTCGCACGGACGCAAAGGACTTGCGGCCGTCCTTCTGGGCAGCGAAACGCGTAAGGTCCTCACGCACGCGAAGATTCCCGTTCTCGTCGTGCGCTAATCGCGGCGCTGGCCCCGGCTCGACGCTAACCAACTGAAACGTAAGTTGTTTTAGATCACGGGGAGCGAATGGCCAGGGTTTTGATGCGTCGCACCAGAAACCGCTTGCATTTTTCTTAGTTGCGGGGATAATTGGAGGGTGTCTGCACCGCAATGGTGCGGCACACTCCTCCAAAACCTCCTCCTTTGGTGGAACTTCAAGCGCAACCTCACTGGTTGCGCTTTTTTTGGTGTTTTCGGGCCGAATCCTCGCGTTTTGCCAGCCACAGGTCATCCTCGATTCAGTTCTTGGTGCAATGCCAGAGAATCCCGGTAGATGGCGCGAGAGAATGTCGCTCGACTCAAGCTGATGGTCGCGGCAAATCGATGGCAGCCGATGCAGCTCGCACGGCCGCGCAATTCGTACGGGCCTCGGTGCCGCGCACCGGATGTCCTAACCGTGCTGTTATACTGCTCTCGCCTGTTCGTTTCCTGTTTCCACGCGCGCGACGTCGTGGCAGGCGCGGTATCTGAGCGTTCGCGCGCGAGTCCGGATTATTGACGGTGGTCAAGGCCGATGTGTGGTCGGCTGTGAGATTCTCTCCCCCTTCCGCGCCGGGATCCGCAGCGGCCCGCTGCGGAACGACTCAGGTCAGCAATGAAAATCCACGAATACCAGGCGAAAGAAATTCTCCGCAAATACGGCGTGGCGACGCCGGGCGGCATTCCCTGCTTTACGGTCGAGGATGCCGCAGCGGCGGCGCAAAAGCTCGACGGCAAGGTGTGGGTGGTGAAGGCCCAGATTCATGCAGGCGGACGCGGCAAGGGCGGCGGCGTGAAGCTCGCGAAAACGCCGGAGGAAGTGCAGCGGCTGGCGGGGCAGATGCTCGGGATGCAGCTGAAGACCCATCAGACCGGTCCGGAGGGCCAGAAAGTCCGGCGCTTGCTGATCGAGGAAGGCGCCGATATTAGCAAAGAGTTTTACGTCGGCATGGTCGTCGACCGCGGGTCACAGCGGGTGGTCCTCATGGCCTCGAGCGAGGGCGGCATGGACATCGAAGAAGTAGCCGCTAGGACGCCCGAGAAAATCCACAAAGTGACGATTGACCCGATGAATGGCCTGTCGGACAAGGACGCGGAGGACATTGCGCGCAAGATCGGAGTGCCGGGAAAAGGCGTGCTGCAGGCGCGTGCGTTCCTGAAGGCCCTCTATCAGGCATTTGACGAGACTGATGCGTCGCTTGCGGAGATCAATCCGCTGATCGTAACGGGCGACGAGCACGTGCTGGCGCTCGATGCCAAGATCAACTTCGACGACAACGCGCTCTTCCGGCATCCGGACATCGTTGCGCTGCGCGACCTCGACGAGGAGGACCCGGCGGAGGTCGAAGCGTCGAAGTTCGACTTGAACTACATCCAGCTCGACGGCAATATCGGCTGCCTCGTGAATGGCGCGGGGCTTGCCATGGCCACCATGGACATCATCAAGCTCTACGGCGGAAGCCCGGCGAATTTCCTGGATGTCGGCGGTGGCGCTTCCACCGAAAAGGTGACGGAAGCATTCAAGATCATGCTGCGCAACCCGAAGCTGCAGGCGATCCTGATCAACATCTTCGGCGGCATCATGAAATGCGATGTCATCGCCGAGGGCGTGGTGGCGGCGGCCCGCGAGGTGCGGCTGAAAGTGCCGCTCGTGGTGCGGCTCGAGGGCACCAATGTCGAAATCGGCAAAAAGATCCTCGCGGACTCGGGCCTGCCGATCATTTCGGCCAGCAACATGGCCGATGCCGCACAAAAGGTCGTCGCGGCCGCAAAGGGCAAGCATTAAGGAATCTCTGCACAAGAGAGCGTGCAGAGATTCCTTAATGCTGTCTATTACTGTGGTTTTGCAATGTCGATACTGATCAACAAGAACACCCGGGTGGTAACGCAGGGCATCACCGGCAAGACCGGTCAGTTCCACACGAAAATGAGCAGGGAGTACGCGAATGGCAAGAACTGCTACGTCGCGGGCGTCACGCCAGGGAAGGGCGGACAGCGTTACGAGGGCATACCCATATTCGACACGGTCAAGGAGGCCAAGGAGAAAACGGGGGCCAACGTTTCCGTGATTTACGTGCCCCCGCCATACGCTGCTGCGGCGATCGACGAAGCGGTGGAAGCGGAGCTGGATCTCGTGATCTGCATCACCGAGGGAATCCCCGTGCGGGACCTTATCCGCACGCGCTACAAGATGCAAAAAAGAAAGACCGTGCTGGTCGGTCCTAACTGCCCCGGCGTGATTACGCCGGACGAGATAAAGATCGGCATCATGCCGGGCCACATTCACAAGCAAGGGCCGGTGGGGGTGGTGTCCCGCTCGGGCACGCTGACCTATGAGGCCGTCGGGCAGCTGATGGAAGTCGGGCTCGGACAATCCACCTGCGTCGGGACCGGCGGCGACCCCGTGAACGGGTTGAAGCACGTCGACGTTCTCAAGATGTTCAACGAGGATCCGCAGACCGAGGCCGTGATCATGGTGGGCGAGATTGGCGGGACCGACGAGGAGGACGCGGCGCGCTGGGTCAAAGCGAACATGAAGAAACCGGTGGTCGGTTTCATCGCTGGCGTGACGGCGCCCCCCGGCAAGCGGATGGGCCACGCCGGGGCCATTATCTCCGGCGGCCAGGGCACCGCGGGGGAAAAGCTCGCCGTCATGGAGGAGTGTGGTATCAAGGTGACCCGCAATCCCGCGGAGATGGGAAAACTGCTGAAATCGGTGCTGAAGTAGATTTGCTGAGTCGCAGGCACACGAGGCCTGCGCGCGAGGAGGATGGTTGGAAGGCGGTGTCGTAAGAAAGCAGCGAGACGGTAAACCGCGCGGCCGGACGAAGGGCCGGGCAGTCGAGCCGCGCTCGCTCGCGGAAGTGCAGGCGCTCTTGGGCGACGAGCCCCGGCGCCGGGATCTTTTGATCGAGCACCTGCACAAGATCCAGGATCGCTATGGCTGCCTGTCCGCTGCGCACGTCGTGGCACTGGCGCACGAAATGCGCCTTGCCCCGGCGGAAGTCTACGAGGTAGCCACGTTTTATCATCACTTTGACGTCGTCAAGGGTGGCGAGGCAGCGCCGCCGCGCCTGACGGTGCGCGTGTGCGATTCATTGTCCTGTGAGCTCGCGGGCGCCAACGAGCTGATCTCCGAGCTGAAGCGCGCGCTGGGCCCCGCGATTCGGGTCATCCCGGCGCCGTGCGTGGGCCGGTGCGAGCAGGCTCCCGTCGCCGTGGTAGGACAGAATCCGGTGGCAAACGCAACCGTCGCCAGCGTCAAACAGTCGGCTGCCGCGAAAACGACCAAGTGCCCCGTTTCCAAATACATCACGTACGCGAAATACCGGCGGAAAGGCGGCTATAAGCTGCTCGCGCAGTGCCTCGCCGGCAAGCGCGACGCCGAGGCCATCATCAAAACCATGGAGGATTCCGGCCTGCGCGGGCTTGGCGGCGCCGGGTTTTCGGCCGGGCGCAAGTGGCGCATCGTGAGAAACGAGCAGGCGCCGCGCCTGCTGGCAATCAACATTGACGAGGGCGAGCCCGGCACGTTCAAGGACCGCTATTTCCTGGAGCGCGATCCGCACCGCTTCCTCGAGGGCGGGATCATCGCGGCCTGGACGGTTGAGATCGCCGAAATTTACATTTACTTGCGCGACGAATACGCCGGGTGTCGCGAGATTCTGCAACGCGAGATCAAGGCGCTTCAGGCCGATCCGCCGTGCCCGCTGCCCCCGATTTACCTGCGCCGCGGGGCCGGCGCCTACATCTGCGGCGAAGAGTCGGCGATGATCGAGTCGATCGAGGGCAAGCGCGGCATGCCGCGGCTGCGGCCGCCCTATGTTGCCCAGGCCGGGCTCTTCGGTTACCCCACGCTAGAGCACAACATGGAGACGCTCTACTGGGTACGCGAGATCCTGGAGAAAGGCGCGTCCTGCTTCGCGTCGCACGGGCGTCATGGGCGCAAGGGCCTGCGCGCCTTCTCGGTCTCGGGGCGCGTGCGTAAACCCGGCGTTCATCTCGCGCCGGCGGGCATTACGGTGAAGGAGCTCATCGACGAGTACTGCGGGAGCATGCTGCCGGGGCACGCGTTCTATGCCTATCTACCCGGCGGGGCCTCCGGCGGCATCCTTCCAGCGTCGATGGGTGACATCCCGCTCGACTTCGATACGCTGAACGAGCACGGCTGCTTCATCGGGTCCGCGGCCATCATCATCCTTTCGGATCAGGACCAGGTTGCGGCGGCCGCGCGCAACTTGATCAAGTTTTTCGCGGACGAATCCTGCGGGCAGTGCACGCCGTGCCGAGTCGGAACGGCCAAGGCGCTCAAGCTGATGGAAGCGCCGCGTTGGGACAGGGGCCTGCTCGAGGAGTTATCGGCGGCCATGGCGGATGCCTCGATCTGCGGTCTCGGTCAGGCTGCGCCCAACCCGATTCGCTCCGTAATGAAGTTTTTTCCGAAAGAAATAGAGTGAAACCATGACGGCAATGACACAGGGCGAACGCGACGCGATGCCGGTCGAGTTCAAGTTGAACGGGCGCGATGTCGTCGGCGATGCCAGCGAGACGATTATCCAGACGGCGCAACGCTACGGCGTTGAGATTCCCCATCTTTGCTACGAGGAGAGCTTGCGCCCGGACGGCAATTGTCGCGCGTGCATGGTTGAAATCAAGGGCGAGCGGGTGCTGGCGGCCTCGTGCTGCCGCAAGCCGGCGCCGGGCATGGAGGTGTACACCGATAACGCGCGCGCGCGCGCCTCGCAAAAAATGGTGCTGGAGCTCCTGCTCGCCGATATGCCGCGCGAGCGTCACACGCCGGACTCCGAGCTCGACCGCTGGGCACGGGCGCTCGGCGTAGGAAAACCGCGCTTCGAGCCGCGTCACCAGCCGGCGCCGGACCTGTCGCATTACGGCATCGCGGTCAATCTCGACTCCTGCATCCAGTGCACCCGCTGCCTGCGGGCCTGTCGTGAAGCGCAGGTGAACGACGTGATCGGTTATGCCTTCCGCGGCGAGCATTCCAAGATCGTCTTCGATCTCGACGACCCCATGGGCGAATCAAGCTGCGTGGCTTGCGGCGAGTGCGTGCAGATGTGCCCCACCGGTGCGCTGATGCCAGCGCGCGGCATGGGCAAGATCACGCCGGATCGCAAGGTGCACTCTGTGTGCCCCTATTGCGGTGTCGGCTGCCAGCTCACCTATGCAGTCAAGGACAACAAGATTCTTTACGTCGACGGGCGCGACGGTCCCTCCAACCACGGGCGCCTATGCGTCAAAGGGCGCTATGGCTTCGATTACGTGCACCACCCGCAGCGGTTGACCAAGCCGCTCATCCGCAAGCCCGGCGTGCCCAAGCATGCGGATTTCACAATGGATCCCGCGCACCCCCTGGAGTACTTCCGCGAGGCAAGCTGGGAAGAAGCGCTCGATCTGGCGGCCGGGCGGCTGAAAGAGGTGCGCGACACGCACGGCAAGCATGCGCTCGCGGGCTTCGGCTCTGCCAAGGGCAGCAACGAGGAAGCCTATCTCGTGCAGAAGCTGGTGCGCACCGGCTTCGGATCGAACAACGTAGACCACTGTACGCGTCTCTGCCACGCATCGAGCGTGGCAGCGCTGCTTGAGGGTATCGGCTCGGCCGCGGTCTCTAACCAGGTGAACGACGTGGCGCGCGCAGAGGTCATTTTCCTGATCGGCGCAAACCCGATCTCGAACCATCCGGTCGCAGCAACCTGGATCAAGAACGCGGCGCAGCAGGGTGCCAAGCTGATCTATGCCGACCCGCGCCGCTCCGAGTTGTCGCGCCACGCAGCCCACTTCCTGCAGTTCAAGCCGGATACCGACGTGGCGCTGCTCAACGCGATGATGCACACGATCGTTCATGAGGGGCTGGTGAACGAGGCGTTCGTGAAGAGCCGCACGAGCGGCTTCGATGAGCTCAAGCAGAACGTGGCCGGCTACAGTCCCGAGGCAATGGCGAAGATCTGCGGCATTCCGGCCGAGACGATCAGGGAGGTGGCGCGCCTCTACGCGACGTCGCGGGCGTCGATGATTCTATGGGGCATGGGCATTTCCCAGCACGTGCACGGTACCGACAACGCGCGCTGCCTCATTGCGCTGTGCCTGATGACCGGCCAGGTCGGCCGTCCCGGAACCGGGCTGCATCCCTTGCGCGGGCAGAACAACGTGCAGGGCGCCTCCGACTCCGGTCTGATCCCGATGGTGTACCCGGACTATAAGCGCGTGGACAACCCGGAAGCGCACGCGTTTTTCGAGAAATTCTGGCACGCCGAACTCGACGCCAAGCCCGGCCTTACCGTGGTCGAAATCATGGATGCGGTGCACGCGGGCGAGATCCGCGGCATGTACATCATGGGCGAGAACCCAGCCATGTCGGATCCGGACGCGCACCATGCGCGGCAGGCACTTGCCAAGCTCGATTGCCTGGTGGTGCAGGAAATCTTCCTGACGGAGACTTGCTACCACGCTGACGTGATCCTGCCCGCGACGGCCTGGCCGGAGAAAGAGGGCACCGTAACCAATACCGATCGCATGGTGCAGCTCGGCCGCCAGGCGCTCGAGCCGCCGGGTGACGCCAAACCCGATCTATGGATCATCCAGGAAATTGCACGGCGCATCGGGCTCGACTGGAATTACGGCGGGCCAGCGGACGTGTTCAACGAGATGCGCAAGGCAATGCCGTCGATCGCCGGCATCACCTGGGAGCGTCTCCAGCAGGAAAGCTGTGTGACTTACCCGTGCGAAAAAGAGGGCGATCCGGGTGAGCCCGTGGTGTTCACAGAGAAATTCCCGACCGCCACAGGGCGCGCCAAATTCGTGCCGGCCGATATCATTGCGGCCAACGAGCGCCCGGACAAGGAGTTTCCGTTCGTGCTCATTACCGGGCGACAGCTGGAGCACTGGCACACCGGCGCGATCACGCGCCGCGCCGCGGTACTCGATGCGATCGAGCCCGAGCCGACGGCTTCCATCCACCCGCTCGACCTCGACGCGATCGGGGCGAAGTCGGGGGACGTGATCACGGTGGAGTCGCGTCGCGGCATCATTTCGCTGTACGCGCGGGCGGACGACGGCTCGCCGCGCGGAGCGGTATTCATCCCGTTCTGTTTCTACGAAGCGGCGGCGAACCTGCTTACGAATCCGGCGCTCGATCCGATCGGCAAGATACCGGAGTTCAAGTACTGCGCCGTCAAGGTGATGCGCGGGGGCGAGCTGACGCCACGCTCGAGCTACGGCGGCGGCCAGGCGCTCGCCGCGCTGCAATCTGGGTAAGAATCTCACCACAGAGACACAGAGACAGGGAGACAAGGTCGGAACAGGGCTTACGCGGCTGCAAGCAAGCTGCGCCTTTGCTCATGAGACTGTGCGCTCTGTGTCCTCTGTGGTTCTAAATCAGGAGAGGAAAAGCAATATGCCATTGTCGGACATCGAAATCGCCCAGCAGGCGAAGATGCAGCGCATCGTGAAAGTCGCCGGGAAACTCGGGATCCCGGAGGAGCAGCTCGAGCCCTACGGTCATTACAAGGCCAAGATCTCGCTCGATTACGTCGAGAGCCTTAGCAAAAGGAAGGATGGCAAGCTGATACTGGTCACGGCGATTACTCCGACGCCGGCCGGCGAGGGCAAGACCACCACCACGGTGGGAATGGGCGACGCACTGAACCGCATCGGGAAGAAGGCGATCATCTGTCTGCGCGAGCCGTCGCTCGGCCCGGTTTTCGGTATGAAAGGAGGCGCCGCGGGCGGCGGTTACGCTCAGGTCGTGCCGATGGAAGACATCAACCTGCATTTCACCGGCGACTTCAGCGCAATCGGTCTCGCGAACAATCTGCTCGCGGCGGCAATCGACAACCACATCAGCCACGGCAACGAGCTCGGGATCGACGTGCGTCGCATCCAATGGCGGCGCGTCATGGACATGAATGACCGTGCCCTGCGCAACATCGTGGTCTCGCTGGGAGGAACCGCGAACGGCTATCCGCGAGAGGACGGATTCGACATTGTCGTCGCCTCCGAAGTGATGGCGATTTTCTGCCTCGCCACCTCGCTGAAGGACCTTAAGGAGCGTCTCGGCAGTATTGTCGTGGCCTACACGCGGGACCAGAAACCCGTGCGCGCGCGCGACCTCAGGGTGCACGGGGCGATGACGGTGTTGCTGAAGGAAGCGTTGAAGCCGAATCTCGTCCAGACGCTGGAGAACAATCCAGCCTTCATTCATGGCGGCCCCTTCGCGAACATCGCGCACGGTTGCAATTCGGTGATCGCGACCAAGACTGCCCTGAAGCTGGCCGACTATTGCGTCACCGAAGCCGGATTCGGCGCCGACCTGGGGGCGGAGAAGTTCATCGACATCAAGTGCCGCAAAGCCGGCTTGAGGCCGGACGCGGTGGTGATTGTCGCCACCGTCCGCGCGCTGAAGCACCACGGTGGCGTCGACCGCGCCGATTACAACAAGGAGAACCTGGCAGCGTTGGAAAAAGGCATTGCCAACCTGCAGCGCCACGTCAACAACGTGCGCAATCATTTCGGCTTGCCGTGCGTGGTGTCGATCAATCGGTTCAACTTCGATACGCCGGCCGAGATCGAGCTGCTTAAGAAGAAAATGGCGCATCAGGAAGCCCCGGTCGTCCTGGCGACGCACTGGGCCGACGGCGGCAAGGGGGCGGAAGAGGTCGCGCGCACGGTGGTCGATCTCATCGAGAAGACGCCGTCGGATTTCAAGTTCGTCTACGAGGACGAGCTGCCGTTGTGGGACAAGATGAAGGCTATCGCGACCAAGATCTACGGCGCGGCCGAGATCACAGCGGACTCGAAGATTCGCGCCCAGATCAAGAAGCTGCAGGAAGACGGCTACGGCCACTATCCCATCTGCGTGGCGAAGACGCAGTATTCCTTCTCCGCGGACCCATTGCTGCGGGGTGCACCCTCGGGCTATTCCGTGAACATCCGCGAGGTGCGCCTTGCCGCGGGCGCCGAGTTCGTCGTCATGATCTGTGGCGACATCATGACCATGCCGGGCCTGCCGAAGGTGCCTTCGGCCGAGAAGATCGACTTGACCGACGACGGCAAGGTGGTGGGCCTGTTCTAGGCGTGGACGGTTTGTTCCGCCAGCGCAGGCGCGTGTATGGTCCGGCTCCGGTCGAAGGGAGGGCGGCGCTAGTGGACCCGGGGAAAAGACCGTCCCTGAAAGAGACGCTACGTCATGTTTGAAATCATTTCCGATCACCAGTTCTGGGTAGGGCTGGGCCAGATCATCCTCATCAATATCGTGCTCTCCGGCGACAACGCCGTGGTGATCGCGCTGGCCGCGCGGTCGCTGCCGCCGCGGCAGCAGAAGCTGGCAGTGCTGTGGGGCGCGGGCGCTGCGGTGGTGATGCGGATCATCCTGACCGTGGTCGCCGTAGAGCTGCTGCGCTACCCCTATCTCAAGATCGTCGGCGCGTTGTTGCTGGTCTGGATTGCGATCAAGCTGCTCATGCCGGAGGACGGCGGCGAAGGCGACGTCGAGTCGATCGCGAACCTGTGGGCGGCCATCAAGACGATCCTCATCGCGGATCTCGTAATGAGCCTGGACAACGTGATCGCGGTGGCCGCAGCGGCGAAGGGCAGCCTTCTGCTCCTGATACTGGGCCTTGCAATCTCGATCCCGCTGGTGATTTTCGGCGCGACATTGCTCATGAAAGTGATGGATCGCTGGCCGATTATTATTACTATCGGCGCCGGACTGCTGGGTTGGGTTGCGGGCGAGATGATCGTGACCGATCCCCTGATCAAGGATTGGGTGGATGCCAGTGCGGCTTACCTGCATTGGCTGGCGCCGGCCACCGGCGTCGCGTTCGTCGTGCTGCTCGGCAAATGGCTCGCGGCCCGTGCCGAGGCAGCGCAACCCGAGGTCGTGGACCTCGCGGTGGAGCCGGGCGAGGAAAAATCGCAGCATTAAGCGCTGCGAGGTGGTAACGACAGCAGAAACAGGCGGTTATCGGGAGCGTTTCAATGAAGATACTCGTGCCGGTGGATGGATCCAAATGCTCGAACCGGGCGGTGGATCATCTGATCAGGAAACTCGGCTGGTTCAAGGGTGGGGTCGAGATCCATCTCCTCAACGTCCAGCGCCAGATTCCCTACGGCCGGCGGGTCAGCGCGGTCGTCGGCCATGACCGGATTGCGAAATACCACCAGGAAGAGGGCCTGGCAGCGCTCAAATCCGCGCGGCGAAAACTGGATGCCGCCAAGGCCAAGTACGTCTACCATATCGGCGTAGGCGAGGAAGCGGAAGTGATCTGCCGGTACGCCACGGATAAGGGGGTCGACCAGATCTTCATGGGCACGCGTGGCCTGGGCCAGGTCTCTACCCTGGTACTGGGATCGGTCGCGACGAAGGTGATACACCTGTCGCCCGTTCCGGTGCTTCTCGTGAAATGAGGGCGGTTGCTTTGCTACAGCGCGTCAGGCCGTTGGGGCCGAAAGATTTCTTCTGCAATTGACGCGGGTCAAGAGTTCTAGGGTCTTGGTTGGGCATGATCGACGAGCTATCACAACAAGAAAATTCGACGCTTTTTCGACTCTATTTTTTTACACAGCCTAGGAGGAACCAATGAATATTCGGCGCAACGTTTTTTGGGGCGCAATGCTGGCCGCGACCGCGGCCACCGTGCAACCAGCAGTTGCATGGGAACCAACAAAGGCGGTCGAATTCGTGATCCCGGCTGGCCAGGGCGGAGGTGCCGACCAGATGGCGCGTCTGATCCAGGGTATCGTCGCCAAGCACAACCTGATGAAGCAGTCCATCGTCCCGGTGAACAAGCGTGGCGGGTCCGGCGCGGAAGGTTTCCTCGACGTAAAGGGCGCATCGGGCGAACCTCACAAGTTCATCATCACGCTGTCCAATCTCTTCACGACTCCGCTCGCAACCGGCGTTCCGTTCAACTGGAAGGACATCACGCCGGTGGCGATGCTTGCGCTGGATAACTTCGTGCTGTGGGTGAATGCCGACACGCCGTACAAGACCCCGAACGACTACCTCGCAGCCGTCAAGAAAGCCGGCCCGAACAAGTTCAAGATGGGCGGCACGGGTTCCAAGCAGGAGGATCAGATCATCACTGTCGCCATCCAGAAAGCGGCTGGCGTGAAGTTTATCTACGTGCCGTTCAAGGGCGGTGGCACCGTGGCGACGCAACTGGTCGGCAAGCACATCGATTCGTCGGTGAACAACCCGATCGAGGCAGTCGCGCACTGGCGCGCAGGGAAGCTCCGCCCGTTGTGCGTATTCGAAAAGCAGCGCATGCCGTACAAGAAGAAGGTGACCGAGACGATGTCGTGGAACGATATCCCGACCTGCAGGGAGTCGGGCATCCCCATGGATTACCTCATGTTGCGCGGCATCTTCATGGCCGGGGGCGTGCCCCAGGACGCGGTCGACTTTTACGTGGGCCTGTTCAAGAAAGTCCGCGCGACGAAGGAGTGGACGGATTTCATGGAGAGGGGCGCTTTCACCCAGACTTTCATGGCCGGCAAGGAGTACCGTGACTGGGTCGCTAGCGCCGAAGAACTGCACGTCAACTTGATGACGGAAGCCGGTTTCCTCGCGAAGAAGAAATAGCGTATCGGGAAGGAGACGGGCGCCAATCCCGTCTCCCTATTTTGTTGCGGGAGCGCGGCGCCTAGCGGCGCCCGCGCTCATCCGCGGCCACGGGGACACAGGGGAACATGGAGGAGAGGAACGAATCGAATCGCGCTCTGGCGCGGGTCGTGACGATCGATATGGTCGTCGCGCTCATTGTCTTTGCGTTGGGTGCGCTGGTCGTATACGAGAGCTACCAGCTCGGATCGAGTTGGGGCTCCGACGGTCCGCAGGCGGGCTACTTCCCGTTCTATATCGGCCTGTTGATCTGCATTTCCGGAACAATGGTATTCGTCCAAAGCCTGCTGCGGCTTCGTTCCGATGCGAAAGTTTTCGTCGAGCGGGCTCAGCTCAAGCAGGTCATGATCGTCCTTATTCCGACCGTGGCCTACGTGCTGAGCGTCCAGCTGATTGGCATCTACGTGTCGGCGATGGTCTTCATCGGCCTGTTCATGCGGTTCGTCGGCAAATACAGGGGGCTGCGCAGCGCGATTGTCGGTGTGACCGTCAGCGTCATCGCGTTCGCATTGTTCGAGATCTGGTTCAAGATTCCGCTGCCCAAGGGGCCGGTGGAAAGCCTGCTCGGCTATTGAGAGACAGATAGAGCGTCGGGCAGCCAAGGAGAGTGGGTTGGAAGAGCTAAGCGCCCTGTTTCACGGCTTCTCGGTCGTGTTGACGCCGTTCAACCTCATGCTGATGTTCGTCGGCATCGTTCTCGGCGTGATCATCGGCGTGCTGCCGGGGCTGGGCGGGGCAAACGGAATCGCGATCCTGCTGCCGCTTACGTTCTCGATGTCGCCCACCTCGGCGATCATCATGCTCTCGTGCATCTACTGGGGGGCGCTGTTCGGAGGCGCGATAACGTCCATCCTGTTCAACATCCCGGGCGAACCGTGGTCGGTCGCGACGACGTTCGATGGTTACCCGATGGCGCAGCAGGGCCGCGCGGGAGAGGCTCTGACGGGCGCGTTCACTTCCTCGTTCGTGGGCGCCCTTGTGGCGGTCATCATGTTCACCTTCATCGCGCCGGCAGTGGCGGCGTTTGCGCTGCAGTTCGGGCCAGCGGAGTTCTTTGCGGTCTACCTGCTGACTTTTTGCAGCTTCGTCGGTACCGGCAAAGGCAATCCATTCAAGATCATCGCGTCGATGATGCTCGGCTTTGCCATGGCGGCTGTGGGGATCGATATCGTCACTGGCCAGTTGCGACTGACCTTTGGCTTCACCCAGTTGCTGCACGGATTTCACTTCCTGGTGGCGGTGATCGGCCTGTTCGGGATTGGCGAGATCCTGCTGTCCATGGAAGAGGGGCTTTCCTTCTCCGGCCAGACCGCCAAGATCAACACCAAGATCGTGCTCGAGACATGGGCCAAACTGCCGCGCTACTGGATGACCTCGATCCGCAGTTGCCTGGTCGGGTGCTGGATGGGCATCATCCCGGGCGGCGCGACACCCGCCTCCTTCATGAGCTACGGCGTGGCGCGCCAGATGTCGCGTGATGGAGCCAAGTTCGGTACCGGACAGCTGGAAGGCGTTGTGGCGCCAGAAACCGCGGCTCACGCTGCGGGCACCTCCGCGCTCTTGCCGATGCTCACGCTCGGCATCCCGGGCTCGCCTACGGCGGCGGTGCTGCTCGGCGGGCTGCTCATCTGGGGACTGCAGCCAGGGCCGTTGCTTTTCGTCGAGCAGAAGGACTTCGTGTGGGGACTGATTGCCAGCATGTACCTGGGGAACATCGCGGGGCTGATCGTGGTGATCACCATGGTGCCGTTCTTCGCGGCGATTCTGCGCATTCCGTTCTCGATCATCGCGCCGGTGATCGTCGTGATCTGCTCGTTCGGCGCCTTTACGGTCCACAACTCCATGTTCGACGTGTGGCTCATGGCGGTGTTCGGGATCGTCGGCTACGTTTTCAAGAAACTCGATTATCCGCTTGCCCCGATGGTGCTGGCGCTGGTGCTGGGCGATGCTGCGGAGAGCTCTTTCCGGCAGGCGATGCTGATCTCCCAGGGCGACCTTTCGATCATGTGGTCGAACTGGCTGGTGGGCGGCATCACGACGCTCGCGTTGCTGCTCCTGTTCTGGCCGTTGTTCCAGGCCGGTATGGCGCGGATAAAGGCAGGGCTCGCCGAGGGCGGTGGGCGCTAGATCTTGCCGCGCCGTTTCAGGCGGGACAGCGTCTCCGCCGAGAGATTGAGGTAGGAAGCGAGATCTTTTTTGGGCAGCCGTCCGGAGAACTCGGGATGCTTACGTATGAAGCGCTGAACGCGGCCCGGGGCATCGAGGAGATGCAGTGTGATTGTGTGCGCCATGACTTCACTCATGAGTTTCATGATCTCGAACTCGAACGCGTTCTTGACGGCAGCATGCCGTTCGAGAAAATTCACCCATTGCTGCATCGAAAGTCGCGCGGCGCGCACTTTGGTGACCGTGCGAATGGAGTAGGGTATGGGAGTCTTCAGGCGCCACGCTGCGTAGCTGGTGTCGATATCGCTCTCGGCGGCGAAGCGCAGGATCATCTCCTTGCCCTGAGTGTTCGAGACGACGCGCTTGAGAATGCCGTCGAGGATGAAGTACTGTTCCATGGACCAGTCGCCTTGGTGTTCGAGCGACTCCCCTTTCCGATAGTCCATGATTTCAAGGAGGGCTTCGAGCTCCCCCCATTGCACGGCATCGAGATGCCGCAGGACGAGGTTCTGCCGCAGTTGCAGCCGGATGACCTTGGCTTCCGGGTGGTGGTCGAGGGCGGGCATTCCGGTAGGCCGCGCTGCAGCAATTTCTTGTTGAAGGTGGGGCGGAGTATTACCGCATGTTCTTGACCGGGGTCAAGGATGAAATCCGGGAAGTACCGTATATTTAAAAGGTTTTCAGAAGCTTAGCGCCGTGCTGTCATTACGAAGGAGGGACTAATGGCTAACGTTGAGAATCCCGCGGCTGCCGCTGTTGCGGCCACGGCCACGACGATTGACGCCGAGAACGCGAGGCATCCCGGCACGACAACCGATGCACAATCACAAAAAGTGACCGACGGCTTTCACTTGGTCATCGATGCCCTCAAGCTCAACGGTATCGATACGATCTTCGGTCTGCCCGGTATCCCGATCACCGACCTCACCCGCAAGGCGCAGGCCGCAGGCATGCGCGTGATTTCGTTCCGCCATGAGCAGAACGCCGGTAACGCCGCCGCGATCGCCGGCTTCATGACGCAAAAGCCCGGCATCTGCCTGACGGTGTCCGCCCCCGGCTTCTTGAACGGCCTGACCGCACTGTCCAACGCCACCACCAATTGCTTCCCGATGATCCTCATCAGCGGCTCCAGCGAGCGCGAGATCGTCGACCTCCAGCAGGGTGACTACGAGGAGATGGACCAGTTGGCCATCGCCAAGCCGCTCGCCAAGGCCGCCTTCCGCGTGCTGCACGCCGAGGACATCGGTGTGGGCATCGCGCGCGCCATCCGTGCCGCCATCTCCGGACGCCCGGGCGGCGTCTACCTCGACCTGCCAGCCAAGCTGTTTCCTCAGAGCATGGACGCGGAAGCCGGCAAGGAATCGCTGATCAAGGTGGTCGATCCGGCGCCGCGCCAGATCCCGGCCCAGGACGCCGTGCAGCGCGCCCTTGCACTGCTCAAGAGCGCCAAGCGTCCGTTGATCCTGCTGGGCAAGGGTGCCGCCTACGCCCAGGCCGACGCGGACATCCGCGCCCTGGTCGAGAAGACGGGCGTCCCCTACCTGCCCATGTCCATGGCCAAGGGCCTGCTGCCTGACACGCACGAGCAGTCCGCTGCTGCCGCCCGCTCCTATGTGCTGCCCGAGGCTGATGTGGTGATGCTGGTCGGCGCCCGCCTGAACTGGCTGCTCTCGCATGGCAAGGGCAAGACCTGGGGCGGCAAGGATTCCAAGGCCTGGGGCGGCCAGAAGTTCATCCAGGTCGACATCTCGCCGCAGGAGGCGGATAGCAACGTCCGTGTGGACGCCCCGGTGGTCGGCGACATCGGTTCCTGCGTGTCGGCCCTCCTCGCTGGTATCGGCTCCAACTGGCCCAAGCCGCCGGCGGACTGGCTCTCCGCCATCGCCGAGCGCAAGAACAAGAACATCGCCAAGATGGCCGAGACCCTGGCCAAGAATCCGACACCAATGAATTTCCACAGCGCGCTCGCTGTGGTGCGCGACATCATCAAGGCCAACCCGGACGCCATCCTGGTCAACGAAGGCGCCAACGCTCTCGACTTCACCCGCAGCATCGTCGACATGTACAAACCGCGCAAGCGCCTGGACGTCGGCACCTGGGGCGTGATGGGCATCGGCATGGGCTTTTCCGTCGCGGCCGCCGTGGTCAGCGACCAGCCGGTGATCGCGATTGAGGGCGACAGCGCTTTCGGCTTCTCCGGCATGGAAGTCGAGACCATCTGCCGCTATAACCTGCCGGTCTGCGTGGTGATCTTCAACAACAACGGCGTCTACGGCGGCGCCGACGTCAATCCGACCGGCGGCCCCGACGCGGCACCCACCGTGTTCGTCAAGGGTGCGCGCTATGACAAAATAATGGAGGCCTTCCATGGCGTAGGCGTGCACGTCACGACCCCGGCCGAGTTGCGCAAGGCAATGGAAGAAGCCATCCGCTCGCGCAAGCCCACGCTCATCAATGCTGTCATCGATGAAACCGCCGGCACCGAGAGCGGTCGCATCAAGAGCCTGAATCCGCAAAGCGCAAAAAAGAAATAAGTCAAACAGTTGAGCGAGGGCAGGGAGCCTTTCATCTGCCGCAGAATTTTTGGAGATCAGAATGGAAGCACTCAAGGGAATCCGCATCCTCGACATGTCGCACGTGCAGGCGGGGCCGACCTGCTCGCAGCTGCTCGCCTGGATGGGGGCGGACGTGATCAAGTTCGAAAACCCGGCCGGCGACGCGACGCGCGGCCAGCTGCGCGACGTGCCAAACGCCGACAGCCTGTATTTCACGATGCTCAACTGCAACAAGCGCTCGATCACGGTCAACATGAAGACCGCCGAGGGCAAGCAGGTGTTCGTCGACCTGCTGCACAAGTGCGACATCATCATGGAGAACTTCGGCCCCGGGGTGCTCGATCGCTTCGGCTTCACCTGGGAGAAGATCCACGAAATCAACCCGAAGATCGTCATGGGTTCGATCAAGGGGTTCGGCTCGAGCGGTCCGTACGCCGACTTCAAGGCCTATGAGAACGTGGCGCAGGCAATGGGAGGCGCGATGAGCACGACCGGAGTACCCGAAGGGCCGCCATTCGTGACCGGCGCCCAGATCGGCGATTCGGGCACGGGTTTGCATCTCGGGATCGGGCTGCTTGCGGCGCTGCGCCAGCGCGACCGGACGGGTAAGGGCCAATACGTAGAAGTCGCGATGATGGACGGCATCATGAACCTGTGCCGCGTCAAGTTCCGCGACCACCAGCGCCTGACGCGCGGCGGACTCTCGGAGTACTCGGTGGGGACGCACAAGGGCATGGGCGCGGTGCCGCGCGCGGGCAACGACTCGGGAGGCGGCCAGCTTGGCAACGCGGTGCGCTGCAAGCCCGGCGGGCCGAACGACTTCCTCTACATCGTGGTGCAGGAGGCGGTGTGGAACGCGCTCGCCAAGCGCATCGGACCGGAGGTCGGCATGCCGAGTCTGGCGACAGATCCCAAGTTCGCCAAGATCGCGGATCGGCGCCAGAACCAGAACGACATGTGGGAGATCATCGGCGAGTTCGCGCTCAAGCACACGAAGCGCGAATTGATGGCCATCCTCAATCCCCTCGACGTGCCCTGTGGCCCGGTGATGTCGACCGAGGACCTGACGCACGATGAGCACGTGCGCGGGCGCGACATGTGGGTCGAGCTGGACCATCCCGAGCGCGGCACCTGGTACAACGTCGGCATGCCGATCAAGCTTTCCGCTTCGCCGCCCGACATCAAGCGCTCGCCGCTGCTCGGAGAGCACACCGAGGAGGTTCTCAAGGAAGTCCTCGGATACGGGGACGAGAAGGTCGCGCAACTGAAGACCGCGGGCGCGTTCTCGTCGCCACCCAAGAAAGCGGCGTAGCCGCCGCTTTCTTGATGAAGGGCGGGAGTCAAAAGTGGGTCGCCCGGGTTTTCTGCTTCTTGCGTTTGATCGATTTGCCCGCGTTCTCGAGCTAAATTAGTGAAAGTGGAGCCATGAAAATTGCGATCATCGGACAACAGGATTACGGCAAGGCGGTGCTTGAGGCGTTCCTTGGGCGCAAGGATGAGATCGCGGGCGTGTTCTGCGCCCCGGAAAAGCCCGGCGCGAAAGCCGATCCCCTGAGGGCAGCGGCAGAAGAGAAAGGACTCAAGGTTTTTCAGTTCCCTTCTCTGCGCAGTCCCGAGGCCCACGATGCTATGAAGGGCCTTAAGGTCGATCTGGGCATCATGGCCTACGTGCTGCAGTTCGCGCCGGATACGCTGGTGAGAATCCCGCGGCTGGGAACGATCCAGTACCATCCCTCCCTGCTGCCCAAGTATCGGGGTCCGTCGTCGATCAACTGGCCGATCATCCGTGGCGACACCCGCACCGGTCTCACCATCTTCCGGCCGACCGAAGGCCTCGACGAAGGCCCGATTGTGCTGCAGAAGGAATGTGACCTCGGACCTGACGAGACCTTGGGTGACATTTACTTCAACAAGCTTTTCCCGATCGGGGTCAAGGCCATGCTCGAGGCGGCCGTCCTCGTCTTCGCGGGCAAGCAGAAGGAGACGGTTCAGGACGAGTCAAAGGCGAGCTATGAAGGGTGGTGCCGCGATGCCGAGGCACGCGTCCACTGGGCAAGCCACGTGGATTTCATCTATAACGTCATCCGGGGTTGTAATCCGGCCCCAGGCGCCTGGACCACGCTCAACGGCAAGAAACTCCAGATTTTCGATGCACGAAAGATCGTGTTCCGCCGCTTTGCCGAAGTCGTTGGCAAGATCGGCGAAGTCTCCGGCGTCACTGAATCGAGTTTCAAGGTAACCGCGCAAGGCGGCATGATCGAGGTGCTGCGAGCGCGCGGTGCCGATGGCAAGAAGGTCTCGGGGGGCGAATTCGCTCGCGCGGCCGGGCTTGCGGCGGGCACCATACTTGGAAGCTAGCTAAGCCCGGTTCAAATTCTGCTGGCTACCGTCCATACTTATACACTTCCCAATGTCCCCGAGTGGCCGGGTTTTGTAGCCACGTCTTTGATTCAGATATCCATTTCTCGGCCGGGCTAGCTAATCCATTGCCAGATCAGCCCGAGAATGTTCTCCCCCTCGTCGCACCGGCGTGTCCCCACGTGAGACGTAATTCCCTGTATTCATGTGAGCTTTTACCAACACTTTCCAAAAAAAACATACGCTTTTTCAACAAATATCGTAGAATTGATGAGTCAACAGCGTTAACTTACTGGAACAAAACTAGAAATAGCCGAAAAGAGATGAGAAAGCTCGAATTCTGGCGATCCGGCGAGTTTCTCGGGCTATTTGTGGGTACCCTGCCGCCCAGGTGCGTGGACGGCGAGTGGACCCAAGGCCTGACGCGCGTTGCCCCTATCGATCCCGCGTCGGATCGGCACGCGACGCGGACGACGCGTACCGACATCCCGGCGGTGACCCGCGGCCTGCTGGTTAACGATGGGGCATTCCTGGTTCGACTGGCGAGCGATGCGGGCCACGCTGATATCAGCCAACCGCCCGGGCGTCCTCGCGCGGGCGCACAAGCGGGCTTCGCGCGGTCGGCGATGGTTCGGGCCGTACAGCGCTTTTGAAGCCGGGCAACACGCTGATGTTGGGCCATTATCAAATTGGGATAAAGCTTGGCAAGGGCGCGACAGGGGTCGTGTACCAAACCACAGATTGCAGAGTCGGGCGTGTCGTGGCTATCAAGACGCTGGCGCTTTCGCGGGAATACGAATTCGATGACCTGGAGCAGGTGAGGGCGCGGTTTTTTCGCGAGGCCGAAACCGCGGGGCGGCTTGCCCATCCCAACATCGTCACTGTGCACGGCGCGGGTGAGGCGCGCGATCTCGCCTATATTGCGATGGCAATTCTCAAGGGCAAGGATCCCGAGCAGCGTTATCAGGACGGCGCGCAGATGGCCGAGGCGCCGGGCGCGTGTCTGGGAAATGTGTCTTCGTCCGCGCACCAGAATCCACTGCGGTCCGCGGCGGCGACGAACTGAGGGGGCGACAGAATGCCTGACCTGAGTTCCGCGCTCGAAATCGTCTCTCTCACCCACCCCGGGATGGTGCGCTCGCACAACGAGGACAGCATTGCGATCGAGAAGGAAATCGGGCTCGCGGTCCTGGCAGACGGGATGGGCGGCTATAACGCGGGAGAGGTCGCAAGCGGCATCGCGGTCGCGATGATCTGCAGCGAGGTGAAGAAAGCCCTTGCCAAAAACAAAACCGAGGCGCTGAATGGCAGCGCTGTGGAAACGTTAATTGCGGAACAGTCCGCTCGCGCGAATGAGGCGATTTACGAAGCGGCACAGAGCCAGCCCAGGTATTCAGGCATGGGCACAACCCTCGTGGTTGCTTTCTGGCATGACAACCAGATCACGGTCGGGCACATCGGGGACTCGCGGCTTTACCGGCTGCGGGCGGAAACGCTGGAGCCGCTGACGCGTGATCACTCCTTATTGCAGGAACAGATCGATAGCGGCATGATTACCAAGGAACAAGCCAGATATTCGCAGAACAAGAACCTCGTGACGCGTGCGGTCGGCATCGATCCGGAAGTGGAGGCCGAAGTGCACACCTACCCGGTGCAGACGGGCGATCTCTACCTCTTGTGCTCGGACGGGCTCAACGACATGTTGCCGGACGAGGACATCCAGTTGACGTTGTCATCCTTGCAGTCGAACTTGCCGCTGGCCGCAGAGCAGCTGGTGCAGCAAGCAAACGACAACGGCGGGCGGGACAACGTTTCCGTGGTTCTGGTTCGGGTGACAAAGGATTTCCCGGCGCACGCGAGCTGGGCGAACAGATTGAAAGCTTGGATACGATAAGGGCGGGGATATCACCATGGCGAAGTTGATTGTCAGTCTGGAAGGGTCGGTGATCAGGGATTACCCCATCGATAAAGAGCGGGTGACGATCGGCCGCAAGCCGCACAACGACATTCAGATCGAGAATCTGGCCGTCAGTGGCGACCATGCATGCATCGTCACCATCTTGAACGACGCGTTCCTCGAGGACCTTGGCAGCACGAACGGCACGGTGGTCAACGGCAACCCGATCAAGAAACACATCCTGCAGAGCAACGATGTGATCGAGATCGGCAAGTACAAGCTGAAATACGTGAGTGAAGTGTCCGTGGCGGGCCGCACTCCCGTCGACGAGTTCGAAAAGACGGTGGTGATGCGGGCTCCCACACTCGCCAAGGCGGTGAGAGCTAAGCTTGGCGCCGGAGAAGCGGCTTCCGGGCCCAGAACCATGGGCGGGGCGGCGATGCCTCCCCCGACGCCCAGGCCGACAGGACACCCACTTTCCTTTCCAGCGGGCAGGGACGGTGCCGCTTCCGGCCCACTAACCTCTTCTGGGGGCAAGGGGGCCGCTGCCTCTGGATCGCTGACTTCGCCAGGAAGCAAGGAGGCCGCTGCCTTTGGCTCGCTGACTTCGCCCGGTGGTAAGGAGGCTGCTTTTGGCTCACTGACTTCGCCGAGTGGCCAGGATGCTGCCTCTGGCCCGCTGACCTCGCCGGCAGGGGGCAACGAGGCCGCTGTTTCTGGTCCCCTGAGTTCGCCGGGGGTCGCGGCTGGCTCCGTGCCCGGCCCCGCGCCGGCCCCAGAACCTTCCGCCAAGCTGGCTTCTGACGCCGCGACGTCGACTTTTACTGGCGGATCGGCCAGCGCGGTTGGCCCCGCACCCGCTGCGCCTGGAGAACCAGCACTCGGCGCGATCCAGATCCTGAGCGGATCGGGGGCCGGCAAGGAATTGGATCTCGTTAAAAACCTCACCACCCTGGGGAAGCCAGGTGTACAGGTTGCCGTCATCACCCGTCGGCCGCAGGGCTATTTCATCACCCACGTCGAAGGCGCCAGCGCGCCGGAGGTGAACGGGAAGGCGCTGGATGCGCAGGCCTGCCTCTTGAAGGACCACGACGTGATTGAACTGGCTGGCGTGAAGATGGAATTTTTCCTCAAGAAATAGGGATTAGCGGCCGACCGCAGGAACAAGTTCACGGCGGCGGTCGGCAAATCGCGAATCGGGCCGGTGGTCGGTCCTGTGCTGACCGCCGGCCTTTTTGCCTGGTACGGAATTTGCGGCGAGAGGGCACCACCATGCGGCGCAGGAGCGGCTGTTGCCCGCTGAAAGCCAAGGGAAAAAGAGGCAGCGCGTTTGAGAAAACGATTTGATATGGCGGAACAGCAGCCGCTCAAGCTCAAGAAGACGGGCGGGAACGCCGAGCTGTATGGCGTCTTCCGGGAGCGCATCGCGGCATTCCGTAAAGATCCGCCCGGTCCCGCCTGGGACGGGGTATACACACTCGAGACCCAGTGATGAAGGTCCGGATTCTCGGCTGCAGCGGGGGCATCGGCGGAGATCTCCGCACGACGTCCATGCTGGCCGATCACGATACCCTGATCGACGCCGGCACCGGAGTGGGCGACCTCTCGATCAACGAGCTTGCCCAAATCGACCACATCTTCGTGACGCACTCGCACATGGATCACGTGACATCGATCCCGTTCATTGCCGACACCGTGGGCTGGCTGCGCGAGCGGCCGATTTCGGTTCACGCAACACGCGAGACCATTGCCATCCTGAAGGACCACCTTTTCAACTGGAAGCTCTGGCCAGATTTCACGAAGATTCCGGACGCGCAGCACCCAGTGCTGCGCTTCGAGCCTCTTGCTCTCGGGGACCCGGTGGCGCTTAATGGCCGCCGCATCACGCCGTTGCCGGCAAATCATGTGGTGCCTGCGGTCGGATATCAGCTGGATTCCGGCCGTGCCAGCCTGGTATTCACAGGTGATACGACCACGAGCGATGCGCTGTGGCAGGAAGTGAACAAGATCCTCAATCTGAAATATCTCATCATCGAGACGGCGCTGTCGGACCGCGAGCGGGAGCTTGCAATTGCATCCAGACATCTGTGCCCGAGCCTCCTGGCCGAGGAGCTTGCGAAGCTCAAGCCATCGCCGGAGGTTTATATCACGCACCTGAAGCCGCGGGAGTCCGAGCTCATTATGGAAGAGATCATGCTGCGGGTGAAAGAACGCAGGCCGCAGATGCTGCAGAACAACCAGGTGTTCGAGTTTTGAGGCGGCGGGCCGGGCAATGGCGCGCCAGCCGGAGCAATTCAGGTCAAGATGGCGAGAATATTTTTTGATGGAGCGGCAACTGTCAGGGTGAGGGCATTATGAGCACCGTACTCCAAACCAAGCCGGCAACCCAGGACAACCTGGCCGAAAAGCTGAACTTCCAGCAGCGGCTGCAGGCTGTCACGAACAAGGTCCATTCGACCAAGAATATCGACGAGATCATCCTCGAGCTGTCGCAGGAACTGTGCAACCTGTTCAATGCCGACCGGTTGACGATCTACCTCCTCAGCGAGGACAAGGGGTCGATCATCTCCAAGGTCAAGACCGGGTTGAACTCCTTCAAGGACATCAAGCTCCCGATCAATGATCAGTCGATTGCCGGCTTCGTTGCGGGGCACAAGCGCACGATCAATATCCGTGACGTCTACGACGACGGCGAGCTGAAGTCTTACAGCACGTACCTGAATTTCCTGAAAGCGGTGGATGCCAAGACCGGCTATCGCACCAAGCAGATGCTGGTGGCACCCGTACTCGAAGGCAGGACGAAGGAGCTGGTCGGCGTCATACAGATCATAAACTGCAAGAGCGGACAGCCATTCCTGCCGGTGATGGAAGAGGGTGTGGTGCAGCTTGCCGAAACCCTCGCGATCGCGTTCCGGCAGCGCCAGGGACCGATGTTGCAGGTGCGTACGAAGTACGACGCGCTGGTGACCAATGCCGTGATCTCGGCCGAAGAGCTGGAACTGGCACAACGCTCGGCGCGGCGCAAGAGCCTCGATGTCGAAACTGTTCTGATCGACGAGTTCCAGGTGAAGCTGCCCACGCTGGGCGACGCGCTGTCTGGGTACTTTGCGGTTCCGTACGAACCATTCAAGCAGGACCGGATCAAGCCGCCCGATCTTCTGAGGAACATGAACCGAAACTTCTGCATGGCCAACCAGTGGATTCCGTTGGAGGATTCGAAGGACGGGATCGTCGTGCTGGCCCTCGACCCGGAAAAGACCAGGGCGTCGAGAATGGTCAACAACGTGTATCCGAAGAGCCGGGTTGTCTATCGGGTCACGACCAACCGCGAGTTCGAGAATACGCTCGACCAGATGTTCGGTGGGAGCAACTTCGAGGATGTCGGAGACATCGGCGACATCCTAGGCACGCTCGACGATGAAATGGAGGTAGGTGACTTCTCGGAGGACGTGGCCTCTGCCGCGAACGATAATGAGGTGGTCAAGCTCGTCAACAAGGTCATCATCGATGCCTATCAGCAAGGTGCCTCTGACATTCACGTCGAACCCTACCCCGGCAAAGCGAAGACAGAGATCCGGTTTCGCAAGGACGGCATGCTGGTGCCTTACATTTCGGTGCCGGGCACGTACCGTGCCGCCATCGCTGCGCGATTGAAGATCATGTGTGACCTCGATATCTCCGAGCGGCGCAAGCCGCAGGACGGCAAGATCAAGTTCAAGAAGTTCGGGCCACTGGACATCGAGTTGCGGGTGGCAACCATCCCCACGCAGGGCGGGGTCGAAGACATCGTGATGCGGATACTGGGTGGCGGCGAGCCGATTCCGATGGACAAGCTCGGGTTGTCCAATCGCAATCTCGGGCTTTGCAAGGAGATAATCGACAAGCCGTACGGCCTCTTCTTCGTCTGTGGCCCGACGGGGTCAGGCAAGACGACTACGCTGCATTCCGTGCTCGGCTACCTCAACACCCCAGACACGAAGATCTGGACTGCCGAGGATCCAGTGGAAATCACGCAGAAGGGCCTGCGTCAGGTGGGGATGAACCCCAAAGCCGGGGTGACGTTCAGCATCGCCATGCGCGCGTTCCTCCGCGCCGATCCGGACGTGATCATGGTCGGTGAGATGCGGGACAAGGAGACGGTGTCGACCGGCATTGAGGCCTCGCTCACGGGCCACCTCGTGTTTGCAACCCTGCATACCAACAGCGCTCCGGAATCGATCGTCCGCCTGCTCGACATGGGAATGGACCCTTTCAACTTCGCGGATGCCCTGCTCGGCGTTCTCGCCCAGCGCCTGGCCAGGCGGATGTGCAGCTGTAAGGAGCCGCACGTCGCAAGCGCCGACGAGATCCAGGCATTGCTCGAGGAGTACTCGGTCGAGATGCAGAACACGGCGGAGTGGAAGAAGGATCCGAAAGCGGCCCGAGATAAGATCTTCGAGAAATGGGTCAAGGAATTTGGCAACGACAAGGGCGAGATTACGCTCTACACCGCGAAGGGCTGTGACGTGTGCAGCAATACCGGCTACAAGGGGCGCGTGGGCCTGCACGAGCTCTTGATTGGGACGGACCGCATCAAGAAAGACATCCAGGAGCATGCGCGTGTGGCCAACATGTTCGCGACCGCCATCGAGGACGGCATGCGGACGCTCAAGCAGGACGGGATCGAAAAGGTATTGCAGGGAATCACCGACGTTCAACAGGTACGGGCGGTTTGTATCAAGTAGGAGCCGCGGCGCCCTGGCTGCTATGAACGACCTTCACCGGCCCCGGGACTCAGGGGACTTACTCGACCGCCTCGACCAGTTGAACCGAATCGGGGTGGCGCTCTCCCAGGAGCGTGACATCACGAAGCTGATCGAGCTGATCGTGGTGGCGGCGAAGAAAATTACCAACGCCGACGGCGGCACGCTCTATCGCATGTCGGAGGACAAGACGCTTCGTTTCGAGATCGTACGTAATGACACGCTCGGCATGGCAATGGGCGGCACGAGCGGGATGGAGATACCGTTCTATCCCGTCTACCTGTACGACGAAGTGGGTAAGCCCATTTACTCCATGGTCGCGGCTTATGCCGTCCATCACGACCGGTCCGTCAACATAGCCGACGCATATGCCCAGGAAGGGTTCGACTTCAGCGGCACCAAGAGCTTTGACAGCAAGACCGGTTATCGGTCGAAGTCGTTCCTGACCGTGCCGATGAAGAATCACGAGAACGAGATCATCGGCGTGCTGCAGCTGATTAATTGCCAGGACCGGGCCACGGGCGAGGTCGTCGCGTTCTCCGATGCGGATCAGCAACTGGCCGAGTCACTGGCCTCTCAAGCGGCGATCGCGCTCACCAACCGGCAGTTGATCAATCACCTCGAGAATTTGTTCGAGTCCTTCATCAGTCTCATCAACGCCGCCATTGACGACAAGTCGCCTTATACCGGCGGGCACTGCCAGCGCGTCCCGACGCTGACCATGCTGCTTGCGGAAGCGGTCAATAACTGCAAGGTCGGCCCGCTCAAGGACTTCGAGATGACCGACCGCGACCGTTACGAGCTGAAGATCGCTGGGTTGTTGCATGACTGCGGCAAGGTGACAACGCCCGTGCACGTGGTGGACAAGGCGACGAAGCTCCAGACCATATACGATCGCGTCGGGCTGCTCGATACGCGCTTCGAAGTCATCAAGCGGGACGTTGAGATCGAGGTGCTGCGCGCGCGTCTGGCTGCTCGCGAGCAGCAGCGCGCTGACCCCACGCACGAGGCGGAGCTCGCGGCGCGCATCAGGTCGATCGACGAGGATCGTGAGTTCCTGCGACGGGTCAACATCGGTGGGGAGAGGATGAAAGACGCGGACACAGTGCGGGTACATGAGATTGCCAAGCGCTATAGCTGGACCAATGTGAATGGGAACCGCGCCGATTTCCTGACGCCCGAAGAAACCCGCAACCTGACGATCCCTTATGGCACGCTTACCGCTGAGGAGCGCCAGGTCATCAATCACCACATCGAGGTCACGATCCAAATGCTGGAATCGCTGCCGTGGCCCAGGCACCTCAAGAACGTGCCCGAGTACGCCGGAGGTCATCACGAACGAATGGACGGCGGCGGCTATCCACGCGGCCTCAGGCGCGACCAAATGTCGGTTCAGGCGCGCTGCATGGGAATCGCGGACATTTTCGAGGCCCTGACCGCCAAGGACCGGCCCTACAAGAAAGGCAAGGCGCTAAGCGAGTCCCTGGCGATCCTGGGCAAGTTCAAGCTGAACAACCATGTCGATCCCGACCTCTTCGATATCTTCATGTGGGGGAAGGTCTACGAGAAGTACGCCGAGCAGTTTCTCGACCCTGACCAGATCGACGAAGTAGAACTCAGCAAGATCCCGGGCTACGTGCGGCCCCCTGCCAGCTAACGTCCGCCGCGCCCGGCCCCCCGGATGGCATGGCGCGGCGTTCGGATCACGAGCCGGCGGATTCGCTCTTTACCTGTGCCGGAGCCTTGCGGGACACGTACACGACGAGTCCCTCAGTCGCTGTTTCGACGAACTTCTCACTGTAGCCGAGCTCGGTCAGCTCCCAGCGGAAAGTGTTACCGAGACGTGCTTTCTTGTATACACCGAGCCGATGCTGGTTTTTGAACGTGGCTGCCTTGTTGCAGGCTTCGTCGAGTATCGCTGTAAGCCGCTTTTGCGAGATCTTGCGCTCGCCGCTGCGCTTGTCCATCGTCGGCGGATAGCGCTTGGCGATCTCCTGGGCAAGACCTTTTGCGAACTCGTCGACCTGTTTGCTCGACACGGACCCGAACAGCCCCATAACATTACTCTCCTGGAAACGGCGCAAAGCGCCTCAATTTTCCCCGCAAAATTTGGTTCTTGATCATCTCATGCTGCGGCCCGCTCATGGCGACGGTGTGCAATACGCAACTACCGCTGTGCCGTTGCGAACCCGTACAATTTGCTCACTGTTCGCCCGGGCTCTCGATAAAGATCACGCACCCTCGCGGTTGCAGCCGCGGCCCGGGAAGTTTCGTGCCTTCGCGAAGACCACAGGAGCATGCCAAGAGCGTTTCCTGGGCGCAGAAGGCGATCCCATTCCACGCGCTCTGACGGGATGCGAGACAGGGCAATGGCGAGCATTTTGCATTGAAAAATATAATGTTAGATTATCGATATCCGCTGCAGTCACGTCAATAGCGGCAGGATAAACGCTCGGGCCCAACGCTCAGTTTCGATGCTGCTCTCGATATTCAAACAGGTGCTGCGGGGGAGCCGCTCCAGGCGCTTGGCTGAACGTGAGCGCATCGCGGCTGCGCAGCTGCAGCATGGGCGCACGCTTCAGGACAGGGGCGATGTTGCCGGGGCGCGTGCCGCGTGCGAAGGCGTTTTGTCGCATGATCCGGCGCACCCCGGTGCACATTGTCTTCTGGGTGCGTTGTGCGGTCAGGAAGGAGACCTTGACCGGGCATTGACCCATTTCACCGAGGCGGTCCGTCTGGCGCCGGAGTCGGAGGAGGCGAACCTCGGATTGGGAAACGTTCACCGGCTCCGCAACGCGCCCGAAGCCGCCGCCGCGAGCTATCGCCGTGCCCTTGCGATCAATGCCGACTCGCCCGCCGCCCATTACAGTTTGGGGCTGGTCCTGCGTCACTTTGGCCATTTCGGCGCAGCTTCAGAGCACTTACAGCGTGCGTTCTCGCTTTCACCCGATCTCGCCGATGCGGCCAAGGAATGTGCGCTTTGTCAGATACACCTCGGCGCCCATGAGGCCGCGATTGCGGTACTTACGGAAGCGATCGAGGGTCACCCCGCGGCCGGCGAGCTTTACGCGGCCCTCGGTTTCGTCTACCAGAAAATGCACTGGCCCCAGAGGGCACTCGAGTGCTATGAGAAAGCCCGTTCCCTCGGTCACGCGGACGCGGAGTTGTACAACAATCTGGGGATCGTGTTTCAGGATCTGGGGCGCGTATCGGAGGCATTTTCTTGCTACGAGCAGGCCATCGAGCTACAGAACGATTTTCCGCTTGCCCGGTTTCATCGCGGCCTGTGCAGGCTCCTGACGGGAGATTACGCCCGCGGGTGGCCGGAGTACGAGATCAGGCTGCTGAGCGAGGACAACCCGCGCCGGCCCTATGCGTATCCGAGGTGGACGGGAGAGCCGCTCACGGGCCGTACGATACTGGTGTGGAGCGAGCAGGGACTGGGTGACGAGATCATGTTTGCCTCCTGCCTTCCGCAGATCGTGGGCGCGGCGCGGCGCTGCGTCGTCGAATGCAGCCCCAAACTGGAAGCGCTGTTCCGTCGTTCATTCCCCGGCCCCCGGATCTACGCCGCCGAGCCAGATCGCTCGATCCCGGAGGCGATCAAGGTGGAGGCCATCGACTGCGAGACCCAGATCGGATCGCTGCCGCTTTATCTGCGGCGCTCCGCGCAGGATTTTCCGCGGCATGCTGGCTACCTAAGGGCTGACCCGGAGCGCATCGCGATGTGGCGCGAGCGCCTGTCGTCGCTCGGCAGCGGGCTCAAGGTGGGCGTGTCCTGGCAGGGCGGAACGCATCTCACGCGCAGTCCGTTGCGCTCCATTCCGCTTTCCCAGTGGCTTCCAATATTCAACGCGGATGACGCTTGTTTCATCAGCCTGCAATATGGAGACTCCGCGGCTGCGCTCCATGAATTGGCGTCGCAGCATGGAAAACACGTTGCACATTGGCAGGAGGCAATCGACGACTACGACGAAACCGCGGCGCTTGTCAGTGCACTCGACCTCGTGATTTCGGTCCAGACCGCCGTGGTTCACTTGACCGGCGCGCTTGGCAAGCCGGCGTGGGTCATGGTTTCGTACTGTCCGGAGTGGCGCTACGGCTTTGCCGGTGAAGGCATGCCTTGGTATCCTTCGGTGCGCGTTTTCCGCCAGTCCTCGTTCGGCGAGTGGGGGCCTGTGATTGCGACGGCTGCTCGGGAACTCCATGAACTGGAACGCCGCGCTGGGACGTCTTCGTAAATTCCCCCCGGGGAATAGGCTGTGCGCGCAGTCGATCGCGGCCATGGATAACGGGATTCATTTCGAGAGCGCCCCGCCCGACATGCGCGTGGTGGCGAACAAGCGGAAGAGGAGTGCTTAGATCATGATTCGGGTCTTCATTGGTTACGACCCGCGAGAAGCAGTGGCCTACAACGTGCTTGCTCATAGCATACAGGCGCGCGCCTCGGAACCGGTCTCGATCGCGCCGCTGATGCTCTCCCAACTTAAGGACGTTCTGACGCGCGAACGGCATCCGTTGCAGAGCACGGATTTCTCCTTTTCGCGTTTTCTCACTCCGTACCTTTCCGACTATACCGGCTGGTCGGTGTTCATGGACTGCGACATGCTGGTCCTGAAGGACATTGCCGAGCTTTGGAGCTTGCGCGATGACCGCTACGCCGTGATGGTTGTCAAACACGACCACGTACCAAAGGAGTCGGTGAAGTTCCTCGGCGAGCCCCAGACCAAGTATGAGAAGAAGAACTGGTCCAGCGTGATGCTGTTCAACAACGCGAAGTGCCGCGCGTTGAATTCCGAGTACGTGAACCGAGCCTCGGGCCTGGAATTGCACCAGTTCAAGTGGCTGGGAAACGACGACCTGATCGGGGAGTTGCCGGACCGGTGGAATCACCTGGTCGGCTATAATCCGCCGCGCCCGGACGCCGCTCTTGTGCATTACACGCTGGGTGGTCCGTACTTTCCGGAGTACAAGTTCTGCGAGTATGCGGAAGCGTGGCGCGCCGAGCGGGACGCGATGCTTCACGCCGGAAAGCGTTCCGCTTAGTCCGCGTGCCCGAGCTGCGCAGCCAGCAGGTGCCATGCTGAAAATGCTGCAGCGGGCCTTGAGCGCGCGCCACGGGTCGGGCCACGGGGAGGCGCCACAGGCCCCGCCAACGCCAACCGCTGGAGGCCAGGTTGAGCAACAACTCGGCAAGCTTGCATGTGGAATGATCGAGGGGGCGGTGGGTAACCGACCTCACTTGCTACGACTGATGTCATGCTGATCCGTTTGCTCCGACGGTTGCTGCGGGGTGGCGCCCCAGACCGACGTGGGGAGGCGCCGCGTCTTCCGCCGCACGCTGCCCCTGAGCGTGCTCGTGCGCGGGAAGCACTGCGGCAGGCCGTCGGATTTCTGCAGGCGGGCCGGTTCGATCCGGCCGAGACGCTTCTGCGCGAGGCGATCGATCTGGAGCACGATCTCCCGGAGGCTCATTTTCGAATGGGCGAGCTGCACGAGCGGCGCGGCGAACTCGAGGATGCCGCCGACTGCCACGAGCTCGCCGTGCACTTCGATCCCGGCTATATTCCGGCGCACTACGCTTTGGCAGCGCTGCACAAATCTCAAGGGCGCCATGCGCAAGCTGCAGAGCATTACCAAAGGGTCGTAGAACTTAGCCCGGAAGATGCCGCGGCGCATACGAATCTCTGCTGGGCGCTTTACGAGACGGCGGCCTATGACATCGCCCGACAGCATGGGGAGCGCGCCATTGCGATCGATCCCAAGCTGACTGAAGCCCACCACAATCTGGGCCTGGTTCTCAGGGAGGTAGGCGAACCTGCGCGGGCCGTTCAGCACATCCAGCGGGCGCTGGAGTTGAAGCCACGCGCGGAGACGGCCGCAGCGCTGGCTCATGCATACCGGGATCTGGGGCGACTGAAGGAGGCGATTGCGAGTTACGACCGTGCTTTGCGCTTAAAGCCCGATCTGGGCGACGCAGTAATCAACCGGGCCTACGCATACCTGTTGAAAGAGGATTACGGCGTTGGCTGGGCGGAGTACGAAAGGCGGTTCGCAGCTACTGGCACGAAGGTACGCGACTTCGGATTCCCGCAGTGGAACGGCGAGCCGTTGCGGGGGAAGACGATACTCGTGCACGCGGAGCAGGGACTGGGCGATGAAATCATGTTTGCCTCGTGCCTGCCCGAGCTCATCGTGCAGGCAGATCGGGTGATCATCGAATGCAATGACCGGCTGGAGTCGCTCTTCCGCCGTTCATTTCCGCAAACCATCGTTCACGGTGGCAAGAAGGAAGACCCAACCGATTGGGTCATGCAATATGCCCCGGTACATTGGCAGCTTCCGGTTGGCAGCTTGCCGCGATGGTTTCGGGCAGATCGAGCCGCGTTTCTCCGGAAGGGAGGCTATTTGCAGGCGGATCCCCGAGGCGTCAACGAATGGCGGGACCGATTAGGCGTCCAGAACAAACGTGTCATCGGACTGTCGTGGCGAGGTGGTGCGCCGAAGACGCGCGGTTACCTGCGTTCGGTTCCGCTTGAATTGTTTGGCTCCCTGCTCGAGCAGGACGCGGTCTTCGTCAGCCTGCAGCACGGTGTGGAATCGCGTGGCCTCGAGGCGGCGGGTGGGCGCATCAGAACGTTCCCTCGAGTGACCGAGAACCTTGACCATCTGGCTGCCCTGATCAACACGCTTGATCTCGTCGTGAGCGTGGACAACACCAACGTGCAATTGGCGGGGGCGTTGGATCGTCCCGTGTGGGTACTGCTCTCGGCGAGTCCGGAGTGGCGCTATGGGTTAAGGGGCGAAGCCACGCCATGGTATCCTTCGGCGACGCTTTTTCGACAAGGCGACGACCGACGATGGGAGCCGGTCATGGAGAAACTTGCGGGCGCCCTCAACGACCTGCGCGGGCGCGCCGAGACCGGGAATTGATGCAGGCCATTCAGCGGAGAGCAACCGAGCTCGCCTTAATTTCTTATCTGTCATGTTTCTCAAGCTCTTGAAGACGGAGCTCGCAGTGAGGCTTTTCGGCGGTGCCAAGCGGCGATCGCCGTTTGACTGCGAGCGACATCACGGTTCATGGCATCACGCTGATCTGGAGTGGATGGCGCGATCCGTTAGGAATGTGCCAGGTGATTTCGCCGAAATTGGCGTCTATCGCGGGGCCGCGTTCCGAAGGCTCGCCGCTCTGGCGCATGAACAAGACAGGATAGCCCATGCTTTCGACAGCTTTCATGGTATGGGCGATCCTGGCCCTGAGGACGGCGAGCAATATCCTAAGGGCAAGTTTGACGTCGGGGGGCCGGAGTCGTTTATGAGTCTGATGGACGAAGCAGGCGTTCCCCGTGATCATTACCGGCTTTGGCCTGGATATGCTCCGTTCTGCTTCGAATCGTTCCCTGCGCAGTCGCGCTTCTCCTTGGTGTTGATTGACGTCGATCATTATCAGCCGACGGCCGACAGCCTTCTTTGGGCGGCGCCTCGCGTGAATCGAGGAGGCATCCTTGCCCTCGATGACTATATTCCCGTGACCGATTTGCTGGCCACCAAGGCGATCAAGGAATTTCTCGCGAGTGAATCGCGTTTTGACGCGGTTGCAGAGTTCAATCAACAATTGATTTTGCGCAGGAAGTAGGCGAGGGATGCTGCTATAAACCCGCAGAAACGGCAGGCCCGGTCCATGACGCTGATTGGATTGCCTAACGAAATATCCGGGCTGGCAGCTCGGCGCGTTCCGGCGATTGGGCGGGAACTGTTCAGCTGATGAAATGTGCCGTGGTAGTCCCGGTGGGACCGGGGCACGAATATCTTGTCGACGATAGCATTGAGTCCGTGCAGGAAGCGTTTGCGACAAACCACGGACCGTTTGCCGGAATAAGCGTGGTTCGCGTCGATGATACGCAGGGCCTACTGGGCCGATCCGCGGCGCGCAACAAAGGAGTCGCGGAAGCCCAAAAGCAGGGTGCGGAGTGGGTCTTTTTCCTTGACGCCGACGACTTGATGGATAGCGGTGCCTTTGGCGTAATGACGAGCTATCACGCGGATCATGACGCGGTTTGGGGTTTGATCTGCGAGCTGAGCGAAGACGAGGAAAGTTATCTCGTGCGGCAGGGGCAATTGCCTTCGATCGAGCACATAGAGCAGGTGCTTGTGAACGATCCAACGCTGACACTTCAGATGGGGCACTTCGTCCGCACGAGCGTCGCGGCTGCCACGCCGTTCGATATCACGCTCAACTGCGGGGAGGACTTCGACTACTATCTCAGATTATGGCCGCGGTTTCGGTGCCGCAAAGTTCCGATACCGCTTTTCATCAATCGTCGCGGCTTTCATTCCACCGGCCCGCGGAGTGCGAGCGGGAGCCAATGGCAGAATGCAGTGCAGTCCATCATAAGAACACGCTGCAGGGCCGCTAATCTAGCGTGCGAGTTCAAGTGCGACGGAGAATCGTTCAGGTTTCGCATAGTTAATCCCTTTGACTTGATCCAACGCCATTTCCTGCGAGGAGAGTTCTTTGAGTTTGCCGAATTGCGCTTTGTCAGGGACAACATGAGGAAAGGCGCTGCAATAGTGGATGTCGGCGCCAATGTGGGCAACCACGCCGTGTTTCTATCCCGATTCCTGGAGCCGAAGCGTATTCTGGTGTTGGAGCCGAATGTCGAACTGTTTGACGCCTTGAACTACAACTTGCGCGCCAACGGCGTTACGGACGCCGACACGAGTTTTCTCGGGCTGGCGATTGGTGCCAAGGGAAAGAACTACGAATTGAGCATCAAAGATCTGAACAACGTTGGTGCAGGTCACCTGATAGAGTCGTCGTCAGGAACGATACGTTCCGAGCCACTGGACGCGATCGTACGGGATCATGTCGACCTGATCAAAATCGATGTCGAAGGCATGGAACTTGAGGTTCTCGAGGGGGCTACGCTTACCATCTCCCGCTTTCGGCCGTATTTACTCGTGGAAACGTTCAATGCCCACGTCGAAGCCATGGCTCGGTGGTGCCAGGAACATGGCTATCGCGTCGTGCGCCGGTTTGAGTATGTCAACTCCGTCAATTTGTTTTTGGAAGCCGTGCAGAGGAATTAAAACGGCTAGTGATTGAGTGATGTGTTCCGAGAACGCTGTGGAATGCCGATAATGAAACCGCAAATCCTTGAGTTCTGGAGACAAGCGCAACTTTTCCATATAAATCCGGGAGTTGCCAACGACTTTCCCGAAGGATGGGATGTGCGTGAGGAACTGCGCGAAATCTTCGGGGATCGCCACGTTTCTGATATTGGCTGCGGTTACGGTCGGCTATGCACAGCCTTTCGACCCGATCATTATGCAGGCTACGATCTAAATCCTGTCGCGATTGAGACCGCACGACACCGATATCCCGAATACCGCTTCACGTTGATGCGGGATCCGTCTGATTACGGAACCAACGACGCAGCTTTACTCTACGCGGTCCTTCTCCACATCCACGATGACGATATAGAGGCGGTAGTCAAGCAGCTTTGCGACAGTGTGAAATTTCTGGTTGTGGCAGAAATAATGCTGCGGTCTTGGCGTGGCTCGGACGCCACCAGACAGAAACAGGCGCCGCCAGTATTTAATCGGGACGTTGCGGAATATGTCGCAATGTTCGCAAAACACGGCTTTGACATAGACGATGTGGTGATCGCTCCGTATAAGCGTTATCCGGATACCGACATGACTTTTTTGGTTCTGGCCCGAGGGCGCTCAAAAGAAGATGGCGGCTAGGAGGTTGGGCGTCGAACAATCGCGGCAGCTCAGCGCGTGTCGGCGAAAATGGGCAGGTGAGAACGAGCGCAGTTTTGGTTAGGAAGAGCAAATCATGTCGACGCTCAGTTTGCGATTCACTCCATGACGCTCGGCTCGAACAGACCTCGTTTTTTGTCCGCGGGAAGCGATCTAAGTGTTTGGGTGCTCTAGATCGCTATTGGATGGCCGAACCTCAACAACGCCGCGCAAGGCGACCGGTGGTCCCGAGGGAAACAGCGTTGATCGTAGCAAAGCCCCGGCGGCCACCCAAACTCCCCCACCTGTGGCCAGGGCAAACTCCCCCACCCTGAGCATGCCTAGCCGCGGCTGAGCCGCGGGGCTCCGGCGACGAGACGGTTACCCTCGCCCCCTCACAAACGA
>Ga0224512_10000341_pt1 | contig 50405 bp, 48 predicted proteins | sample SF_May12_sed_USG_4_FD_169103 | JGI IMG/M metagenome (GOLD analysis project Ga0224512, IMG submission 169103) | Sediment microbial communities from San Francisco Bay, California, United States - SF_May12_sed_USGS_13 | ecosystem: Environmental > Aquatic > Marine > Sediment | place: USA...
GATCTGTTGCGCGGCGGCCAGGATTTACGAGGGCCCGCCAGATACCGGCAGCCAGGCCGCAAAGCCCTGCAACCGCAGTGGTTTCGGATCAGCGGTCACCCGGACAATTGACGCTCAGGCTCGGGCCGTGGTCGTAATTTTTATAGTCTGCCATTGACAGGGCGTGTCCACTGCTGGAAGCTTTTTGGCATGTCGACATGTGGCAGCGACCGCGACAGCCATACGCAACGACAAGAATATCAACAGGGAGAAAGCGAATGCCGAAGAAATTCACTGATCGCAGGGGACGCAGGCTGCATCCGTTCGTCAGGCCATGGGCCAGGGAGGCCAGGGACGGGCGTCTCGACCGCCGCGAATTCCTTTCGCTTGCCAGCGCGTTCGGCGCCACGACGGCGACCGCGTACGGGCTGCTCGGGATGGCGGCGCCGAAGGTGGCGAAAGCGGCCGGCAAGAAAGGCGGAACGCTCAAGGTCTCGATGTATGTGAAGGACATCACCGACCCGCGCACCTTTGACTGGAGCGAGAAGGCCAATGTCGCGCGCCAGTTCTGCGAGGCGCTGGTACGCTGGAATTCGGACTTCACCTTCGAGCCCTGGCTGCTGGAAGGCTGGGACATCAGCGGGGACGCCAAGGAATATATTCTGCATGTGCGCAAGGGCGTGACCTGGAACAACGGCGACAGGTTCGACGCCGAGGACGTCGTGTTCAATTTCAATCGCTGGTGCGAAGCCGGGGTTGAAGGCAATTCCATGGCCTCGCGCATGGCCGCGCTCATCGACCCCGACCTGAAGAAAGCGCGCGCTGGCGCGATCACCAAGGTCGACGACTACACGGTGAGGCTCAAGCTGCAGGAGCCGGACATTACGATCATCCCCGGCGTGGCTGACTATCCGGCGCTGATCGTCCACCGCGATTTCGAGAAGAACGGCGGCGATCTGAAGGCCTTGCCGGTCGGTACCGGCCCGTTCGTGCTGGAGAGCTTTGAGGTCGGCATCAAGGCGAAGGTGAAACGCCGCGAATCGGGCTGGTGGAAGGGCCAGGCCTGGCTCGACGGCATCGAGTGGATCGACTACGGTACCGATCCGGCCGCCGAAATCTCCGCCTTCGAGGCCGGCGAGGTGAACACCAACTATGAAACCTCGGGCGACTTCGTCGAGATCATGGACGGGCTTGGCCTGGTCAAGAAAGAGGTCGTGACGGCCGCCACGATCGTCGCCCGCATGAACGTCAACAACAAACCCTACGACGATCAGCGTGTGCGTCAGGCGATGCTGCTGGCCGTCGACAACAGCAAGGTGCTGGAACTCGGCTACGGCGGGCGCGGCAAGCCTGCCGAAAACCATCATGTCGGTCCGATGCATCCGGAGTACTTCAAACTGCCGGCCGTCAGGCGCGACAAGGCGAAGGCGATGGCCCTGCTGAAGGAGGCCGGCGTCGCCGATTACGAACACGAGCTGATCTCGATCGACGACGACTGGCGGCGGAACTCCACCGATGCCATCGCGGCGCAGCTTCGCGATGCCGGCGTCAAGGTCAAGCGGACCATCATCCCGGGGTCGTCGTTCTGGAACGACTGGACCAAGTATCCGTTCTCGACCACCAACTGGAACATGCGCCCGCTCGGCGTGCAGGTGCTGGCGCTCGCCTACCGCTCCGGCGAAGCCTGGAACGAGACCGGCTACAGCAGCCCGGAGTTCGACAGGAAGCTGGCCGTGGCCATGTCGGTCGCCACCGCCGACAAGCGGCGCGTACTCATGGAGGATCTCGAGAAGATCCTCCAGGATTCTGGCATCATCAACCAGCCCTACTGGCGTTCGCTCTACAAGCATTCGACGAAGAACGTCAAAGGACTCGAGGCGCACCAGACCCAGGAAATGCATTACGACAAGGTGTGGCTCGAATAGGCCAGACCGAACCGGACGGGGAAGGCGGCGCGCCCGCCTCGCCCCGTACCATTCCTGGATCGTTGTATGAGCGGGGGACGCTATGCTGGCTTTCATAGCACGGCGCATGGGCGTGATGCTGGCGACCATGCTGGCGCTCACCTTCGCAGTCTTCACCTTGGTCAATCTCGAGCCCAATCTGCGCAAGCTGGCGCTGGAGCAGAACAACAACCGTATGACCAGTGAGGCCGTCGACAGCTGGCTGGAGGCCAAGGGCTACCGCCGGCCGCTCGTCGTGCGATATGGCGAATGGCTGGGCAATACGCTGACCGGCGAACTCGGGCATTCCACCCGGTTCAGGAAGCCGGTCGTCGATATTCTCCCCGAACGGCTGGGCTATACGGGAATCCTCGCCTTCTGGGTGATGGCCACCATGGTGCCCGGGGCCCTCATCATCGGCGTGCTGGCGGGTATGCGTGAGGGATCCAAGACGGACCGCTCGTTGTCGGTGCTCTCCATCGCCACCACCGCGACCCCGGAATATGTCAGCGGCATCATCTTCACCGTCATCTTCGCGTCCTGGCTGGGCCTGCTGAAAGGGGTCGCGACGGCCGGCGACATCAGCTTCGTCAATTTCACCCTGCCGGTGATGACGATGTCGCTCTACGGCATGGGCTATATCGCGCGCATGACCCGCGCCTCGATGGCCGAGGTGATGACCTCGCAATATATCCGCACCGCGCGCCTCAAGGGCCTGTCGTTCGGCGCGATCGTCGTGAAACATGCGCTGCGCAACGCGCTCATCGCGCCCTTCACGGTCATCATGCTGCAGTTCCCGTGGTTGTTGACCGGCGTCGTGATCGTCGAGAAGCTTTTCAATTACAAAGGATTCGGGTGGCTCCTCGTGGAGGCCGCGGACAACAACGATATCGACTTGCTGCTGGCCTGCTCGATCGTCTCGGTGGCGGTGGTCATCGTCACCCAGCTGATCTCGGATATCGGCTACGCGTATCTCAACCCTAGAATCAGAGTGCGGTAGGCGACCGGCATGGAACCGCTTGGCTTCTTCGAGATCTGGGCTGGCGTGATCGGCCGATTCTGGCCGGTCTGGCTGGGTCTGGCCATCATCATGGGCGGCAGCGCCATCTTCAAGCGCAGGCTGGGCCTGTACGGGCGCCTGTACGACAGCAATGTCGGGATGATCGGGCTGGGCCTCGTCCTGTTCTGGGTCCTGACCGCCATCTTCCCGGACGTCATCGCGACCTTCGATCCAATCGAGCAGTTCGCGGCGATCAAGCGGAAACCGCCGGGCACGATCGAAACCAGCACCGGTGTCGCGGCCTATTTCGGCGGCGACAATCTGGGCCGCGACCTGTTCAGCCGCATGGTGCACGGCGCGCAGTTCGTGCTAACGGTGGCGCCGGCCGCAACGCTTGTCGCCTACATGGTGGGCATTTCGCTTGGCCTTCCCGCGGGTTACTTCGGCCAGCGCATGGATGCCGTCCTGACCTTCATCGCCAATCTGGTCCTGGCCTTCCCGGTGATCCTGCTGTTCTACCTTCTGGTCACGCCGGGGGTGCGCGAAACCGCGATCCCCAACGTCATGTCCGGCGTGTTCTTCGCGTTCCCGATCATCTTCTTCGGCGTGCTGTTTTACAGCCGCTATTACGCGCGGCCGCGACTCCTCGCGATCCAGATGGCGGTGACCGTTATCCTCGGCGCCTGGCTCTATGCCGGGCTGGTGTTCGACGCCGACCCGCTGCGCATCGTCAGCCTCGAGCCCAACGAGCTCAATATCTTTGCGGCCGTGGTCTTCGCCAGTTCGCCCGGTGTTTTCCGCATCGTGCGCGGCCTGGCGATGGACATCAAGACGCGCGACTATGTTGCCGCTGCCCAGACCCGCGGCGAAAGCGCCTGGTACATCATGCTGTGGGAAATCCTGCCCAATGCCCGCGGCCCGCTGATCGTCGATGCCTGCCTGCGCATAGGCTACACGACGATCCTGCTCGGCACGCTCGGTTTCTTCGGCCTGGGGCTGGCGCCGGAATCGCCCGACTGGGGATCGATGATCAACCAGACCCGCGGCTTCATTCGCATCGCGCCGACCATCGTGCTGCCGCAGACCATCGCGCTGGCGATGCTGGTGCTGGGGCTCAACCTGCTGGCCGACGGGCTGCGCGAACAGTCGCTGAAGGACTGAGGAACAGGAAGCGCCATGACCGAACCGATCCTGGAAATCGAGAACCTGTCGATCTCGTTCTTCACACGCGCCGGCGAAATCCCCGCCGTGATGGATTTTTCCTGCAAGGTCATGCCGGGTGAGGCCATGGGGCTGGTCGGCGAGTCCGGATGCGGCAAATCCACGGTGGCCTTGGGCATCATGCGAGACCTGGGCAACAACGGCCGCATCGTCGGCGGGACGATAAAGTTCCAAGGCGAAGACCTGACGAACATGCCCGAGGAAGGGCTGCGCAAAATCCGCGGCTCGGCGATCTCGATGGTCTATCAGGAACCGATGGCCAGCCTGAACCCGGCCATGAAGGTCGGCAAGCAATTGATAGAAGTCCCGATCATCCATGAGGGCATCGACCAGGCGGCCGCCCACGCCCGTGCGCTCGAGATGCTGGACGACGTGCGACTGCCCGACCCGGCGCGCATCATGGACGCCTACCCGCATCAGCTTTCCGGTGGCCAGCAGCAGCGCATCGTCATTGCCATGGCGTTGCTGTCCAATCCGGCGCTGTTGCTGATGGACGAGCCGACCACCGCGCTGGACGTAACGGTGGAAGCCGGTATCGTCGATCTGGTCAAGAATCTGGGCGAGAAATTCGGCACCTCGATGCTGTTCATCTCTCACAATCTGGGCTTGATCCTGGAAACCTGCGACCGCATCACGGTGATGTATTCAGGCGAGGCGGTGGAAACCGGCACCATCAAGGCGATCTTCGACGATATGCGCCACCCCTATACCCAAGGGCTGTTTCGTTCCATTCCATTGCCCAGCGCCGACAAGACAGCGCATCCCCTGATCGCCATCCCGGGCCAACTGCCCTTGCCGCATGAACGCCCGCCGGGCTGCAACTTCGGCCCGCGCTGCGCCCATTTCCAGGCCGGCAAATGCGACCAGGGCGACCTGGCCATGCGCGAGCCGCAAGGGCTGGCCGGCCATGAAACCCGGTGTGTGCGCACCGATGAGATCGACTGGGACGCGCCGGTCGCCGGCGACCACACCAACGAGCCGATCGTGCCGGGCGAGACGGTGCTGAAAGTCGTGGGGCTGAAGAAGTACTACCAGGTGGCCGCCAACGAGATCTTCGGCGGCAAGGAAGTGCGCAGCATCAAGGCGAACGAGGATGTCTCGCTGGACGCGCGCGAGGCGGAAACAGTCGCGATCGTCGGCGAGTCGGGCTGCGGCAAATCGACTCTGGCGCGCGTGCTTCTGGGTCTCGAAACGCTGACCGACGGCGAGGTCTTCCTCGGCAACGATGAAATCGGCGCGGTCGCAATCGGCGCCCGCGAAACCGAAACGGTCCGCTCGATCCAGATGGTGTTCCAGAACCCGTTCGACACGCTCAATCCCAGCCACATGGTTGGGGCCCAGATCATCCGCTCTCTGGAGAAATTCGGCGTCGGCAGATCGCAGGAGGAGCGGCGTGGCCGGATGCTGGAGCTGCTGGACCTTGTCAAGCTGCCGCGCGAATTCGAACGCCGCATGCCGCGGCAGCTCTCGGGCGGCCAGAAACAGCGCATCGGTATTGCCCGCGCCTTTGCCGGCAGCCCCAGGGTGGTGGTGGCTGACGAGCCTGTTTCCGCGCTCGACGTCTCGGTGCAGGCGGCGGTTACCGAGCTGCTGGTCGATGTGCAGCGTTCTTCGCGCACCACCATGCTGTTCATCAGCCACGACCTTTCCATCGTGCGCTATCTAGCGGACCGCGTCGTGGTGATGTATCTCGGCCACGTCGTCGAGCGGGGGACCACCGACCAGGTCTTTTCGCCGCCCTACCATCCCTATACCGAGGCCCTCTTATCGGCGGTGCCGATCGCCGATACCTCGGTGGTCAAGAAACACATCGTGCTGGAGGGGGACATCCCCTCGGCGATGAACCCGCCTCCCGGCTGCCCGTTTCAGACGCGCTGTCCACGCAAGCATCTGGTTGCCGATGGCCGTTGCGAAATCGAGATGCCGCCGATGCGCAAGGTCGGGGTCGGCCACATCATAAAATGCCACCTGGCCGACGAGCATCTGGAGTCCATGGAGCCGGTGATTTCGCTGGCGAGCTGAGCAGTCCCGGCCATACGCTCAGACGAACGGCGGAATACGCTGTTCTTCGAGGTGCTCGAGCGCTGCGGACAGGCGTTTGTAATCCGCCATCCCTGTGAAACGGACTGCCTTGAGTCCAAGCTGGATCCGCGCGCCCGCGAGGGCCGGGTCGTCGAACGCCGCGCGCAGGCCCTGCGTCATGCCGCAGATGTCGGCTTCGGATGCGGCACCGCCGGCGATCAGCGGCAGCCCCGGCATTGCGGGCGTCCGGGCCAGAACCCTTAGCCCGTCGGTGCGATGCGGCTCATAGTGCGAAAGCAGGCCGAAACTCACACAGTCGACCGAAGCGAAGTCCGCCGCCCCCGCGCGCACGGCATCGGTACTCGCGGCATGGCTGCCGCTCACCAAAGCCTCGAACGCCGGCCGGCCGTTATCGACAAGCGGCGCTGCGACCAGCCGCAACGCGTGATGCCCCGACCAGGACCCGGCCATGTTGATCGCGCACCGCCGGCCACGCAGATCGGCGATGTCACGTGCCGGGAAGTCCGCGCGAACGATGACGAAACTGCAATAATCGGGTCCGTCGCAGCCGTCGATGTCATAGCAGGGCGTGCCGAGCAGCGTGACCCGCCCGGCCAGCCGGGTGACCAGCGGATAGCCGCAGCACTGGCTGAACAGCAGGTCGGGCGCCAGCCAGAAATCGGGCCCCTCGCCAGATCGGGACAGGCGATCCGGCACGCCGCGCATCCCGGCGCGGCGAAAATGCGCGGCCAGGCCCGCCCACCACGCCTCCGTCGCCGGGCGCAGGGCGGGAAGATCGTACATCGGCAGGCTGGCGATCCGCTCAGCCACCGGCGCGCCAGCGTGAAAGGTCTTTCAGGAATGCGCCGGCATCCTTTGCCTCGATTGCCGCGGCCCGGACCAGCTCGTCGAAATGCCGGGTCAGCGTCCTGATGTGCGGGGTCGTGGTGAAAACGAAATACACCTGCCCGACATAGATGGCCGCCCGCAGCGGGCCGAAGATCGTATAGGGCACGGAATACCGGGTCATCGCGTCGAACAGATGGAGCCGCAAGGCGGGATACAGCTCCTCGCACAGCATTGCCATGCGCCCCAGCTGCTCGACCCGGGCCGCGGCATCAAGGCCGTTCCACGTGCCCTCGCCGCGCGCGAAGGCCTCCAGCGACTGGCGCGGCATGCAGATCTCCATATCGGTCTCGGGATGCCGGGTATAGGCCAGCCGCCCGTGCGACGCCGCGATCGCCTGGTCGACGGTCTTCGCCACGTACTCCTCGAACTCGTAACGCAACACCTCTTCCGTCTTCATGAGGTCGGGAAGGGTCGCCGGGACATGGCGGATCTTGTAGCCGACGGCCTCGTCGTGCCAGCACGCGAGGTTCTCATCCACCGGCGTGCGCGCGCTCGGCGTGAACTGCAGCGATTCCTGCAATACGTCGGCGCCGAGCTTGTCCTCCTGGCTCAACCCGAGCAGCCAGTCGAGGCTGACCCGCAGCGCGAAGGCAATCGCTGCCACGGTGTCGGCCCGCGGCAGCCGGTCGTTGGCGGGCGACAGCAGTTGCGAGAGGGTCGACCGGTCGACGCCGGTCGCACGGGCCAGCGCGGCACGGGTCATGCCGATCCGGTCGAGCGCTTCGAGGAGCCGGCTGCGGAAGATTTTCACCATCTCCCGGCGGCCGCCGGGTAGACGGTCCGGAGTTTTCGCTTCCATGGGTGTTTTATCGCAATTGTGTTGATATGACACAACACAATTTGCATTACCGTGACAACACCCAACTTGGCATCGCGGCAGATCCGGTAAAGACTTCAATCTCTTATCGACAATAGTTGAAGACTGTTCTGTAATGCGGAATTCAAGGCAACCGGCGGTCGCGGCGGACCCGTCGCCGCCGTTGCGGGCCGTGTGCGTGCGGCTGCGGCACGCGGCGCCGACCTGGATCGTGACCATTGCGATCTATGCCGGCTGGGCGGGCCTGACATGGTTCTACGACAGCATGCCGTGGTGGCTCGCCCTGCCCTGCGGCGGCTGGCTGGTCGCCTGGCACGGCTCGTTCCAGCACGAGGCCGTGCACGGCCATGTGAGCCGCCATCCCTGGCTCAACGCGGCGCTGGCCTGGCCGCCGCTGGCTCTGTGGATGCCGTACGCCATCTACCGCGACAGCCATCTTGCGCACCACCTGTCCCCTGCACTGACCGATCCCATGGCGGACCCCGAGTCGTACTACGTGACGCGCGCGGTGTGGACGGCGCTGGGCGGACCAACCCGCGCCGTGCTGATCGCCAACAACACGCTGGCGGGGCGCATGACGATCGGCCCGTTTCTCGCGGTCGGCCGGTTCTGGGGCGCCGAGCTGCGCAAGGCGTTGTCCGGCGACTCCCGTCATGCCGGGGCGTGGCTCATGCACCTTGCGCTGTGCGGGCTGGTGCTGGCCTGGGTGAGCGTGATCTGCGGCATTCCGGTGCTGGACTACGTGCTGCTGTTCGCCTGGCCCGGCCTGTCGCTGACGCTGCTGCGCTCGTTCGCGGAGCACCGGCCGGCCGGCGGCCAGGACGAACGCTCGGCGATCGTCGAGGCCGGGCCGCTCACGCGCCTCCTGTTCCTCAACAACAATTTGCATGCGTTGCACCATGCGCGCCCGGAGTTGCCGTGGCACGCGCTGCCGACCGCCTTCCGGCGCGACCGCGCGGACATCCTGCGCGGCAACGGCGGGTATCTGTTCGCCGGCGGGTATCCGGGGCTCGCCCGCCGCTTCGCATTCGCGCCGAAGGATTTGCCGGTCCATCCGGATTGAGTCCCCCCGCCGTGGCGACGAACTTCCTTGAAATCCCCGCACTTTTTTTACAAATATTTAGTCTTATTGCTCTCTAATCCGTGGGGCGCGCGGGCCATCGGGCCCGGCGGCGTGAGGCGCGGCGAACACCGGAAGGCAGACCGAATGCGAACCTGGACGAGAGCGCTCCTGCTGATCACCGCTTCCGGCCTTCTGGCCGCCTGCGCGCCGGACCGGCTGATCGTCGATGCCGACTGGACGCCGCGCCGCATCACCGCCAACATCGCGCAAGTCAAGCCCGGCGTCTACGGCGCGAAGAACATGACGGTGGTGTTCCGCAACCGCACCGAGATGCGCTCCGACATCGTCGAGCTCGAGTTCATCGGCCAGCTCGCCGCGCGCAACCGGCCGCCCTACAACATCTATGCCGGCCGGCGCTGCCACGGCTGCGAGTCGAACCGCTCGATCTACATCCACTCCGCCTTCGACGGGCGGATGACGCGGCGCACCAAGCGCTACCGCTATCCCGGCCGGCTCTACAGCCACCTCGACGGCCAGCTGGTCGAGGAGACCCGCGCCTTCTTCGGCGACTGCCTGGCCGGGCGCAGCGCGTCGACCGTGGTCTGGTTCGTGCGCACGCGGCTCGACCGCATCGACTGGGAGAACGAGGTGGTGCTGGTCGAGTCGCTCGGCACCAACCTCAACGACGAGGTCCTGAAGGACCCGGCGCCGCACATCGACCCGACCCTGGAGCTGGTCGAGCAGGGCCGCTGCCGCGAGATCCCCGGCACGCGGATGAGCACCGAGCCGTAGTTTGATTTTTCATTTAAAATCAGATAATTACGCCTGATTCTTCAATCAAGTCGGCAAGCTGCCAGCCGCTCCTCGTCGAGCTCAATGCCGAAGCCGGGCGCGTCGGAGAGTTCGATGCAGCCGTCCTTGTTCGCAGCCACCGGCTTGGCGAGCATGAAGTCGCGCCGCTCCGGCGTCCATTCCGGCGGGTCGAGCGGGTATTCGAGCCACGGGGCCCCGCCGCAGCCGGCGAACACATGGGCGTTGACCAAGAGGCCGATGCCGCTGCCCCAGCTGTGCGGCGTGAAGGCGACGTCCTTCTCGGCTGCCCTTCGCGCCAGCCTCTTCAGGGCCAGCACGCCGCAGGTCAGCGTCGCGTCCGGCTGCAGCACGTCGACGGCGTTGCGGTCGATGAGGTCGCGCTGCGCATGCTCACCCCGCGTCATCTCGCCGGCGGCGATGCGCAGCCCGGTGGCACCGCGCAGCGCCGCCATCGCCTTGACGTCGCCGTGATGCACCGGCTCCTCCATCCAGTAGACGCCGATTCGCTTCAGCTCCCAGGCCGCTGCGAGCGCCTGCTGGTAGGTCCAGCACGGCTCCGCATCCCACGGCATGCGCCAGCCCTGATTGCAGTCGACGAGCAGCTCCGCCTTGCCGTTCAGCGCAATCCGCACGCCTTCCAGCAATGCGATATCGTCGCGCCAGTCGGCCTGGTGCAGGCGGATCTTGACCGCCTTGAAGCCCTGGTTGGCGAGCGAGCGGGCGGCGTCGGCCAGCGCCTTCTTGCCGCGCAGCACGCCGGTCGAGGCATAGCACGGTACGACGCCCGAACTGCCGCCGAGCAGGCGCCACACCGGCTGCTTGCGTATCTTGCCGACGAGGTCCCACAGTGCGACGTCGAGCGCCCACGGCCGGCCGCCGTGGAAATCAATATTGGCGAGCACGGCGCCATGGCGCTCGAGGTCGAGCGGGTCGTGGCCGGTGAACAGGTCGAGATAGGCCTCGATGCCCGCAAGGCCGCTGCCGACGCCGATGCCGACCGCGCCATCCGCCGTCGTCACCCGCGCGATCGTCACTTCGAAGGACTCGCGCGGCCGGCTGTCCCACGCCGCCGCGAAGGGTGGGTCGAGCGGCAGCCGGTGGCGGCTGACCTCGATCTTCTCGATGCGGTTGGATTTCGGCGGCGCGGTGACGGTCTGCCGCTTCTGCGGGGATTTGAGGTCTGTTTCGAGAACGGCCATGGTTTACCCGTCAATGTGTGCGTTTGAGGAATATTCGCAAAAAATTTAGGTCGAATTGCGGCGACCCGCGACGATGTCGATATTCATGAATCCGGACCCGTCTGGCAAGCGTTGATTCCAGAATCCTGCCCCACAGCGGCACCGCCGGGCGCCGGGCTGGCCCCGGGAGCGGGGCGCGTATCTGTGATGCGCGCCCCTCAAAGTAGCCTCCGCACCATTACCGCACCCTCCTCTCCTCTCGCTGGCTGACAACTGATCGCTGACAGCCAGAATACGCATTGCAGGGTCTACCTTCCAGCGCCGCGCGGCGGCGCCATGCCCGACGCTGTGGAACAACCCCATGCAAAGGCGATTTCTGCGGGTTTCGGAGGGGGGACCGACACTGCCGCCCTGTCCAGACACGCCTCATCCTGAGCCTGTCGAAGGATGCGCCGGCCAGGGAAGGCACAGCGTCCGCCTGCGTCGACCGCCGGCGGGCAGGACAGGCCTGCGGATTAAGGCTCCGGTAGCAAAGTCGTGCAATCATCCGCCATGGCGAGGGCGGGCTTTCAGGCTGCGCGGCCGGGCATGCGCGGTTCCGGCAGTCGGTTGCCAGCGATGCGAATGGAGCAACGACGATGCTTGCGAGGCTTGTGCCGGTAGCACTGCTTGCGGCTCTTGCGGCCGGTTGCGACAGCCCGTTGGACGGTGCGGGCATCGACACGGACCGGCTTTGCGCGCTTGCCGGGATGGCGTACGAAGAACAGGACTTCAGCGATCTGTTGACGGATCTGGAACGGCAGACCGGCGCAAATCAGGGCGACATGTCGGTCGCGCCGGACGGCGTATGGATCAGGATGGACGGATTCTTCGTCATGGAGGAGGGCTATTTCGTGGCTAAGCCCGGCACGGAAGTGAGCCCGGACCGGGCCGATCCGTATTTCACGCTGCTCAGGGGATGCCTTTACCGTTATACGATTACCGGATAACGGCCCCGCCGGAATGGTGTCGCCAATCGTCTCCTCCCGCGCGCTGCAACGGCGCCCCAGCCCCGCTTGATTCGGCCCCCCTCGCGGGCTAGTTTTCTCTCCCAGGGCGGGCCTCACAAGAACAGCACGGCACTCATGGACATTCGCGACGGATTCACCGACACCATCGGCAACACGCCGCTGATCCGGCTGCACAAGGCGTCGGAGCTGACCGGCTGCACGATCCTCGGCAAGGCCGAGTTCCTCAACCCCGGCGGCTCGGTGAAGGACCGCGCGGCGCTGGCGATCATCGAGGATGCGGAGCACAAGGGCATGCTGCGGCCCGGCGGGGTGATCGTCGAGGGCACCGCCGGCAACACCGGCATCGGCCTCGCGCTGGTGGGCGCGGCGCGCGGCTACCGGACGGTCATCGTCATCCCGGAGACGCAGAGCCAGGAGAAGAAGGACATGATCCGCCTCGCCGGCGCCGAGCTGCGCGAGGTCCCCGCGGTGCCGTACAGGAACCCGGAGAACTACGTGAAGGTGTCCGGCCGGCTCGCGGCGGAGCTGGCGGAGACGGAGCCAAACGGCGCGATCTGGGCCAATCAGTTCGACAACGTCGCCAACCGCGACGGCCATTACCGCACCACCGGCCCCGAGATCTGGCAGCAGACCGACGGCACCGTCGACGGCTTCGTCTGCGCGGTCGGCACCGGCGGCACGCTGGGCGGCGTGTCGATGGCCTTGAAGGAGCGCAACCGGCAAGTTCAGATCGCCATCGCCGACCCGATGGGCGCGGCGCTGTTCAACTGGTACGACCACGGCGAGCTGAAATCGGAGGGCGACTCGATCACCGAGGGCATCGGCCAGGGGCGGGTCACCGCGAACCTCGAGGACGTCATTGTCGACGTGCCGTTCCAGATCCCCGACGAAGAAGCGCTGCCGGTGGTCTTCGACCTCTTGCGGCACGAGGGGCTGTGCCTCGGCGGCTCCAGCGGCATCAACGTCGCCGGGGCGATCCGCCTCGCCCGGCACATGGGGCCGGGCCATACCATCGTCACCCTCTTGTGCGATTCCGGGCAGCGCTACATGTCCAAGCTGTTCAACCCGGCGTTCCTGCGCGGAAAAGGCCTGCCGTGGCCGGAGTGGATGGCATGAGGGGATGGCGATCGTTTCGCGGAACGGGCGGCGTGGAACGCACGGCATCAGCCCCATTTATCCATCATTGCGAGCCGCAGGCGAAGCAATCCAGCCTCCCCGCGCTACTGGATTGCCGCGGCGCGCTGCGCCTCGCAATGACAGTACTTTGTTTCGCGCAGAAGCCTCCGCAATGAGGCAGAGAGGTAAGCGGCGATGACCGACGAGCTGTTCCGCGAGGATTCGTATCTGCGCGAGTGCGAGGCGACGGTGACCGCGTCGGCGGCCGGCCTCGTGGTGCTCGACCGCACGGTGTTCTATCCCACCGGCGGCGGCCAGCCGGGCGACACCGGGGTGCTGGCGCTGCCCGACGGCACCGAGATCGCGGTGCTGGATACGGTCAAGGACGAGGGCGGCGCGATCGTCCACGCCATCGCCGAGGGCGCGGCGCCGCCGGCCCCCGGCACGAAGGTCTCCGCGCGCATCGACTGGGACCGCCGCCACCGCCACATGCGCATGCACAGCCTCTTGCACCTCGTTTGCGCCGTGGTGCCGTGCCGTATCACCGGGGCCCAGGTCGGCGCCGCCAAGAGCCGCATCGATTTCGACACCGGCGAGACGGTGCTCGACAAGGCGGAAATCGCGCAAGCGCTCAACCGGCTGGTGGCGGAAGACCGGGCGCTGTCGCACCGCTGGATCCGCGACGACGAGCTCGACGCCAGCCCCGAGCTGGTGCGCACCATGTCGGTGCAGCCGCCGCGCGGCTCGGGCCGGGTGCGGCTGATGGAGGTCGCGGGCGCCGACCTGCAGCCCTGCGGCGGCACCCACGTGTCGCACACCGGCGAGATCGGACGGGTCGCGGTCGCTAAGATAGAGAACAAGGGCAAGCGGAACCGGCGGGTCAATGTGGTGCTGGTGGAATAGTGGGCTGGCGTCGACGGCATATGATTCACGTTTCCCCCTCTCCACGCATGCCTCACCCTGAGCCGGTCGAAGGGTGCGTGAATGTGAAGCCGCCACTGTTGGAAGCGCATGGAAAACAGCGCGTTGGCCTCTTTCGCGCCGCTCGCCGACACATCCTTCGACAGGCTCAGGATGAGACATGTTTGAGTATGATGAATTTCAATTCATTAAGGGAATTTCCTCATGCCATATGAGAATCCCGAAGCGCTGGTCTCGACGGAATGGCTGGCGGCGCATCTCGAGGCGCCGGACGTGCATATCGTCGACGGCAGCTGGCACATGCCGGCGGCGAAGCGCGATGCGCGCGCCGAATACGACGCCCAGCACATCCCCGGCGCGGTGCTCTTCGACATCGACGCGATCGCCGATACCGGGTCCGACCTGCCGCACATGCTGCCGGGGCCTGAGGACTTCGCCGCGCTTGTCGGTGGGCTGGGGCTCGGCGACGGCAACCGCATCGTCGTCTACGACACCACCGGCGTCTCGGCGGCGGCGCGGGTGTGGTGGATGTTCCGGGTGTTCGGGCACGACGACGTCGCGGTGCTCGATGGCGGCCTCGCCAAATGGCTGCAAGAGGGACGGTCGGTCAGCGATCAGCCGGTGCGCCCGCAGCAGCGCCACTTCACGCCGCGGGTCAACACCTTCCTGGTGCGCGACTACGGCCAGGTGCGGGCCAATGTCGAGCGGCGGCGCGAGCAGTTCATCGACACGCGGTCGGCCGGGCGGTTCGACGGCAGCGCGCCGGAGCCGCGCCCCGAACTGCGCAGCGGCCATGCGCCGGGATCGCTCAACCTGCCCTACACCGCGTTCCTCAACCGCGACAAAACGATGGTTTCGGCCGACGCCATCCGCGCCGCGCTCGACGCCGCCGGCGTCGACCGCGACAGGCCGATGTTCACCAGCTGCGGCTCCGGCGTCACCGCCTGCATCGTTTCGCTCGGGCTTTATCTCATCGGCAACAAGGACGTGCCGGTGTTCGACGGCTCGTGGACCGAATGGGCGAGCCACCCGGATGCGCCGATCGAGCCGTCATGAGTGTGAAGATCCGCCCGCTCCGGGACGGCGATGTGGATGGCCTGATATCGCTGTGGGAGACCTGCGACCTGGTGCGCCCGTGGAACGATCCGCGCGCCGATATCGCCCGCGCCCGCGCCGCGCCGCAGGCGGAGATTTTCGTGGTCGCGGACGGCAAGCGGATCGCCGCCGCCGTGATGGCCGGGCACGACGGCCACCGCGGCTGGGTCTACTACCTCGCCACCGCGCCCGGGCGCCGCGGCGCGGGCCTCGGCAAGGCAGTCATGGCGCATGCCGAGGACTGGCTGAAATCGCTCGGCGCGGTCAAGGTCGATCTGATGATCCGCGCCGGCAACCCGGTCGCCGGGTTCTACGCAGCCGCGGGCTACGCGACGGAGGACCGCGCGGTGATGGCGAAATGGCTGGTCGCGCCGCCCGAACCGCCGCCGCCGGACTGCATCGCGGTGACGATCACCTACCTCGAGATGCGCGCGCCCCCTGCCCGGCCGCCGGCGCCGCTACCGCGCAGCACGTCGAAGATCGCGCTCTTGCGCGCGGCGAACCCGACCGTCGGCTTCTACCGCTATCTCTACAACGCGGTCGGCGCGCCGTGGCGCTGGTACGAACGCAACCAGCTTGCCGATAAGGACCTTGCCGCCATCATCGGCGACACGCGCGTCGAGATCTACGTGCTCTACTGCGACGGTGCGCCGGCCGGCTATGCCGAGCTGGATCTTCGCAAAAAAGGCGAGATCGAACTCGCCTATTTCGGCCTCATTCCCGACTATATCGGCCGCGGCCTCGGCGCCTACATGCTGGACTGGGCGATCGACGCCGCGTGGACGCGCGGCCCCGGGCGTGTCTGGGTGCACACCTGCACGCTGGACCACCCGGCGGCGCTGGCGGTATACCAGAAGGCCGGGTTCGTGCCGTACGACCAGGAAACCGTCACCATCGCCGACCCGGGCGTGCCCGGCCCCGGCTGACCGCGCTACCTGTCCCGAAGCAGCGCCGCGACCAGGTCGCCGATCGCCGGCGATGCCGTCAGGCCCGGCGATTCGATGCCGTACAGGTTGACGAGTCCCCGCACGCCGTGCGCCGCCGGGCCCTGGATGACGAAGTCCTGCGGCGGCGCGCCCGGCGGGACCAGCTTCGGCCGGATGCCCGCGTAATCCGGTGCCAGCGCGCCGTCCGGCAGGTCCGGCCAGTAGGTCCGGATGGCATCGTAGAACCGCGCGCCGCGCGCCGCATCGACTTGATAGCCCACCGCCTCGACCCACTCGACATCCGGGCCGAAGCGGGCGCGGCCGGCAAGGTCGAGGGTCAGATGCACGCCGAGTCCGCCCGGCTCCGGCACCGGGTAGATCAGCCGCCGGAACGGCGCCGCCGTCGAGAGAGTGAAGTAATTGCCGCGCGCCAGCCACTGCCGCGGCACATGCGCGGCCGGGAACCCGGCGAGCGAGGCCGCGACGGCCGGCGCCCCCAGCCCGGCGGAATTGACCACGGACCGGCAGATGAGCCGCATCGGCGCCGCGCCGCCGACCGTGAGCTCGATAGCGTCGGCGCCGATCGTGCCGCCCTCGACCGGGCTGTTGAAGGCGATCATCGCGCCGCGCGCCTCGGCATCACCCAGGTAGGCCAGCATCAGCCCGTGACTGTCGATGATGCCGGTCGACGGCGACAGCAGCGCGGCGGTGCCGCGCAGCGCCGGCTCCATGACGTGCAGCTCGGCGGCCGCAACGCGCTCGAGGTCGTCGACGCCGTTGGCCGAAGCGGCCGCGGCGACGCGCGAGAGTTCGGGTTCCTCCGCCTCCCCCGTGGCGACGATCAGCTTGCCGCAGCGCCGGTGCGCGACGCCGTGCTCGGGGCAGTACCGATACAGCATGTCGCGCCCGGCGACGCACAGACGCGCCTTCAGGCTGTCCCGCGCGTAGTAGATGCCGGCGTGGATCACCTCGCTGTTGCGCGAACTGGTGTGGGTGCCGACGGCGTCCTCGGCCTCCAGCACGATCACCTCGCGCCCGGCCAGCGCCAGCGCCCGCGCAATTGCCAGCCCCACCACACCGGCCCCGATGACGACGCTGTCGACAGTCTCGCGCATCAATTGAGCCCGCCCCCCTCACCGGAAATGCCGCTGGAATTGCCGCGGCCGCAATGCTTGAATGGCGCGCCCACAATCCGCGCCCGACAAGCGGCGCAAAGATAAGCGGAAACTCCATGAAAGACGATACCTTGCTGACCCACGCCGGACTCGACCCCGAGGCCAATTACGGGATCGTCAACCCGCCGGTGTACCACGCCTCGACCATCCTGTTCCCGACCCTGGCTGACTGGATGGCGTACAGCCAAACCCGGATCCGCTATGGGCGCAGCGGAACGCCGACGAGTTTTGCCCTGGAAGACGCCTTCATGGCGCTGGAGGGCGGCACCGGCGCGCTGTCGACGCCGTCGGGGCTGTCGGCGATCACGACGGTGTTGCTGGCCTGCCTGAAGGCCGGCGACCATCTGCTGATGACCGACAGCGCCTACGGGCCGACGCGCCGGCTCTGCGAGACGATGCTGAAGCGGTTCGGGGTGGAGACCGAGTATTACGACCCGGTGATAGGCGGCGGAATCGCCGCGCTGACGCGCCCGAACACCGCTGTGGTCTATGTCGAGTCGCCGGGATCGCAGACCTTCGAGGTGCAGGACCTGCCGGCGATCGCAGCGGCTGCGCACGACGCCGGCGCCACCGTTGTCGCCGACAACACCTGGGGCGCCGGCTACTACTGCAAACCGCTCGGCCTCGGCGCCGATATCGTGCTGCAGGCGGGCACCAAATACATCGTCGGCCATGCGGACACGAATATCGGCCTTGTGGCGTGGAAGGACTCCGATGCCCATGGCGCGATCCGCAAGGAATACGAACATCTTGGCATGTGCGCGGGCCCGGACGATATCTACCTCGCGCTGCGCGGCTTGCGCACCATGGGCGTGCGGCTGCAGCGGCATCACGAGAACGGCCTGCGGATTGCCCGCTGGCTTGCCGGCCGGCCGGAAGTGGCCCGGGTGATGCATCCGGGGCTGGAGGGCGACCCGGGGCACGCGTTGTGGAAGCGCGACTTCACCGGCGCCTGCGGCCTGTTCGGGTTCATGCTGCACACGGCGGACCAGACCGTGCTCGCGGCGATGCTGGACGGCCTGCACCTGTATGGGATGGGCGCCAGCTGGGGCGGCTACGAAAGCCTCTTGATCCCGACCTGGCCGAACAAGTCACGCAGCGCCACGCACTGGGAGGACAAGGGCCAGACCATGCGCATCCATGTCGGGCTCGAGGATCCGGACGATTTGATCGCCGATCTGGAGGCGGGTTTCGAGCGTCTGGGCAAAGCGGGGACGATGCCATGACGGCAACGGATATCCTTGCGGAGGTCACGTTCAACGCCGACGGGCTGGTGCCGGCGATCGCCCAGCAGCACGACACCGGCGAGGTGCTGATGATGGCGTGGATGAACGGTGAGTCGATCGCCGAGACGCTGGCGACCGGCCGGGTCTGCTACTGGTCGCGCTCGCGCGCCGCGCTGTGGCGCAAGGGCGAAACCTCGGGCCATGTCCAGACGCTGGTCGAGATGCGCCTCGACTGCGACGGCGACACGCTCTTGCTGCTGGTCGAGCAGACCGGCCCCGCCTGCCATACCAACCGCCGCAGTTGCTTCTATCGCGCGGCGCGCGACGGCGCCCTGGCGATCATCGCCGCGCCGGTCGCATAGCGGCCGGTCCCGATTGCCGGCCCATACCGGCGCGCAGACGCGCCGGCCCTGAGCGGGCTGCGGCGTTGCGAGGCACAAAGCGCCGCGGCGCCGCGGCGGTCGGGACGAGCGGATCGTTACCAGGCGCGGCGGCGGGCTATTCGTCCATTCGCCACATTTCCGGCGCGTGGTTCAGGCGCTCGATCAGGCGCTCGCGCTGCTGCTCCAGCGCCTCGGGCAGGTGCCCGTCGAACCGGTCGAAAAAACCCCTCTGGTCCTCCGCCTCGGCGAGGCCGGCGGCGCGGTCCACGGCGGTGAGGTCGAGGAACGTCTCGCGCGGGAAGCCGAGACCGGTCCAGTTGATGTCCGCGTGCCGGGGCATCAGGCCGAACGGGCTTTGCGCCGCCGCGGCATGGCCGTGCACCCGGTCGACGATCCATTTGAGCACCCGCATGTTCTCGCCGAAGCCGGGCCAGATGAACCTTCCGTTCCCGTCCTTGCGGAACCAGTTGACCCGGAAAATCAGGGGCGGGTCGGAAACCCGGTTTGCCATGTCCAGCCAGTGCCGCCAGTAGTCGGCCATGTTGTAGCCGCAGAACGGCAGCATCGCCATCGGATCGCGGCGGATCGCCGCCTGGCCGACGGCGGCTGCCGTCGCCTCCGAGCCCATGGTGGCGGCGAGGTAGACGCCGTGCGGCCAGTCGAAGGACTGGTAGACGAGGGGGAAGGTCTCACTCAGGCGGCTGCCGAAGATGAAGGCGCTGATCGGCACGCCCGCCGGATCCTCCCAGTCGGGTTCGAGGCTCGGGCACTCGCTGGCGGGCGCGGTGAAGCGCGAGTTGGGATGCGCCGCGAGCCGGCCGCAATCCGGCGTCCAGTCGTTGCCCTGCCAGTCGATGGCGTGCGAAGGCGGCGCGCCGTCCATGCCCTCCCACCAGACGTCGCCATCGTCGGTCAGCGCCACGTTGGTGAAGATGCAGTTGCGGCGCAGCATCCGCATCGCGTTGGGGTTGGAGTCCGTGGAGGTGCCCGGCGCGACGCCGAAATAGCCGGCCTCCGGGTTGATGGCGCGCAGGCGCCCGTCCGCTCCCGGTTTGATCCAGGCGATGTCGTCGCCGACGGTCGTCACCGTCCAGCCGTCGAAGCCCTCGGGCGGGATCAGCATCGCGAGGTTGGTCTTGCCGCAGGCGCTGGGGAAGGCGGCGGCGACGTAGGTCTTCTCGCCCTCGGGGCTCTCGACGCCGAGGATCAGCATGTGCTCGGCGAGCCAGCCCTCGTCGCGGGCCATGGCCGAGGCGATGCGCAGCGCGAAGCACTTCTTGCCGAGCAGCGCATTGCCGCCGTAACCCGAGCCGAAGGACCAGATGGCGCGCTCCTCGGGGAAATGGACGATGTACTTGGTCTCGTTGCAGGGCCATGGCACATCCGCCTCGCCGGGCGCCAGCGGCGCGCCCACCGAATGCAGGCAGGGGACGAAGTCGCCGTCGTCGCCGAGAACTTCCAGCACCGCGTCTCCCATCCGGGTCATGATCTTCATGTTGACGGCGGCGTAGGCGGAATCGGTGACCTGCACGCCGATATGGGCGATCGGCGAGCCCAGCGGCCCCATGCTGAACGGACAGACGTACATCGTCCTGCCGCGCATGCAGCCGTCGAACAGGCCCGTGAGGGTCCGCCGCATCTCGTCCGGATCGGTCCAGTTGTTGCTGGGGCCCGCGTCATCCCTGTTGCGCGAGCAGATGAACGTGCGGTCCTCCACCCTGGCCACGTCGCCCGGGTCGGAGCGCGCGAGATAGCTGCCCGGGCGCTTCTCCTTGTTCAGGCGGATCAGGGTGCCGCCCCGGACCATCTCTTCGCACAGGCGGTCGTATTCCGCTTGCGACCCGTCGCACCAATGGACGGAGTCCGGCTTGCACAGGGCGGCCATCCCGTCGATCCAGGCCAGCAGCTTCGCGTTGCCGGTCCTCGCCTTGCCCATTTCGCTGTCCTGGTGAAGCATGGTGTCCCGATCGATAAAATGCCGCCGCATCCGCGGCGGTGCGCTTGAGCCACCCGGCCCGCATTCCCTGGATGTCTCCCTGGTTGGTCGCGGATGGTAGCCAAGCAGACCCGGTCGGGAAACCCCAAACGCATCCCGGCTTCATGAAAAACGGTCGACAGCCGCACCCTGCCCGCCCCGATTGACGAAACGCCCGCGCCGTGCGTTAGTCTGGCCGCATGAGGAAGCGGCGATATATACGGGGCATTGCGGCTGCATTTGCCGGACTTGCGGCGCTCGTCGCGCCGCACGGCACGCCCCGGTTGCAGGCGGCCGAGCCATCGCCACTGACCGTATTCGCCGCGGCAAGCACCTCTGCGGCGATGAGCGAGGTCGCCGCGCGCCATGAGGCCGAGGGCCTCGGCGAGATCCGGCTGGTGTTCGCCAGCAGCGGCGTGCTCGCCCGCCAGATCGCCAACGGCGCGCCGGCCGACCTGTTCGTCTCGGCCAACACGCGCTGGATGGACTGGCTCGTCGCGCGCGGCCTGATTGACGGCTCGCCGGCCCCGCTGTTCGGCAACCGCCTGGTCGTGATCCAGCCCGTGGATGCGCGCGAAACCCTCGCCCTCGACGACAGCCTGCCGGCGCGGCTCGGCGACGGACGGCTGGCGATCGGCGATCCCGCTCACGTCCCGGCCGGGATCTATGCGAAAGAGGCGCTCGAATCGCTGCGGCTGTGGCGACAACTCGAACATTCGGCGGTGTTCCTGCCCAACGTGCGCGCCGCGCTGCTGCTGGTCGAACGCGGCGAGGCCGCAGCGGGCATCGTCTATGCGAGCGATGCGGCGATCAGCGGCAAGGTGCGGGTCGCCGCAACGTTCCCGCCCGAAAGCCATGCGCCGATCGTCTATCCGGCCGGAATCGTCGCCGATGCCCGGACCGACGGCGCCCGGGCATTCCGCCGCTATCTCCGGTGGCCGGAAGCGCAGGTCGTGTTCCGCCGCCACGGCTTCGCGGTCGACTGCCGGGGACCGGGATGCTGACGCCGCTCGAGATCGAGGCGCTGGGGCTGAGCCTCAAGGTCGCCGTCGCCAGCGTCGTCTTCTCGCTGCCGCTGGGCCTCGCCGCCGCGTGGCTGCTGGCGCGCCGCGCGTTTCCGGGAAAATCGCTGGTCGACGGCATCATCCACCTGCCGCTGGTGGTGCCGCCGGTGGTCGTCGGCTATGCGCTGCTGGTCCTCTTCGGCCGGCGCGGGCCGGTCGGCGCATGGCTTTACGACATCTTCGGAGTCACCATCGCGTTCACCTGGAAGGGCGCGGCGATCGCCGCCGCGGTGATGGCGTTCCCGCTGATGGTGCGGGCCATGCGGCTGTCGCTGGAGGCGGTCGACCGCCGGCTCGAATCCGCCGCGCGGACGCTCGGCGCCGGCCGCATCCGGGCATTCCTAACGATCACCCTGCCGCTGATGGCGCCCGGCATCCTGGCCGGCGTGGTGCTGGCCTTCGCGCGCGCGCTGGGCGAGTTCGGCGCCACGATCACCTTCGTCTCGAATATCCCCGGCGAGACGCGCACCCTGCCGATCGCCCTCTACACGTTGACGCAAACGCCGGACGGCGAGGCGGCGGCGGCGCGCCTGGCGCTGATCGCGGTGGCGCTGGCGCTGGCCGCGGTGATCGCCTCGGAATGGCTGGCCCGCAGGCTGGCCCGGCGCTTGGGGGGCGGCGCATGATCGAGGTCGATATCCGCCGCCGCCTCGGCGACACGTGCATCGACGCCGCCTTCACCGGGGCGGCCGGCGGCATCACCGCGCTGTTCGGCCGTTCCGGCGCCGGCAAGACGATGATCGTCAACATGCTGGCGGGGCTGGAACGGCCGGATTCCGGGCGCATCGCCGTGGATGGCGTGACGCTGTTCGATTCGGGCGCCGGCATCGAACTGGCGCCGGAGGCGCGGCGACTCGGCTACGTGTTTCAGGAAGGCCGGCTGTTCCCGCACATGAACGTGCGCCGCAACCTCGCCTACGGCATGAAGGGCAAGGACGGGACGGTGGCGTTCGACCAGGTTGTCGACCTTCTGGACCTTCGCCCCCTGCTCGACCGCGCGCCGCGGACGCTGTCGGGCGGCGAGAAGCAGCGTGTCGCAATCGGCCGCGCGCTGCTGGCCTCGCCGCGCCTGTTGCTGATGGACGAACCGCTGGCCTCACTGGACGGGCCGCGCAAGGCCGAAATCCTGCCCTTCATCGAGCGGCTGCGCGACGAGTTCGCGATCCCCATCGTGTACGTCACCCATGCGATGGACGAAATCGTGCGGCTTGCCGACACGCTGGTCATCGTCTCGGGGGGCGCGGTGGCTGCGGTCGGCGCCGTCGAAGAACTGATGAGCCGGCTCGACCTGCGTCCGCTGACCGGTCGCTACGAGGCCGGCTCGGTGCTGACACTTACCGTGCAGGGCCACGACGCGGACGCCGCTGTCAGCCGCCTCGCGCAGGACGGGCTGGCGGTCACCGTGCCGCTGCTCGACGCGCCGGTCGGCGAGAGCATCCGCATCCGCATCCGCGCCCGCGACGTCTCGCTGGCCTTGCGGCCGCCCGAGGATATCAGCATCCTCAACGTCTTCGCGGGCACGGTCACCGAGGTCAGCGACCGCAAGGACGGCCAGGTCGACGTGCTGGTCGATATCGGCGCAACGCTGTGGGCCCGCGTCACGCGCCTCGCGGCGCAGCGCCTGAACCTTGTGCCGGGACAGCAGGTCCACGCCCTGGTCCGCGCCGCCGCCATCGACCGCGGGAGCCTCGGGAGACGGGGCAAAAGGGTTGACGGGTGAAACGGCGGCAGGGGATAGCGGAAGGGTTAAGGCGACGCAGACGGCCTCACAATCGCCGCCACGTCACGCGTGCCATCACGGTACGGCCGCCGAATTCCATGGGGGCGCTGAGTTGCAGGCGGCCGGCGTCGGGGAAATCGAAGGTGCGGTGCTGTTCGCTGCCGGCCCAGTTGGGCACCGATGAGACCTCGAGCCGGTGGATCATCCGGTTCCCGCTAACCTGCCAGCGGCCGGAATAGGCGACGTGGCTGGAGAACGCCGCGGCCCGCTCCGCGACGTCGCCGCCGAACAGCGCGTCGGTCGACAATGCCGCGCGGTCGCCCCGCATGACTTGGACGAACATGTAGCCGTCGGGCGCATAGTGGAGCAGGCCGAGCGGCTCGCGGCCGACCGGATGGTCGATCGCGCCGCTTTTGTCCCGGTTTTCCCAAGACACGATCCGCCAGGTCCCGACAAAGCGCTCATCCATCGTCCCGCTTTCTGTGCCCCCACGGCCGCCGGTCGGTGCCGCATGCCCGCCGAATGCCCGGAATCTGCGACATCCCGCCGCACATAAGTGCTGGAAAAACCATAAAATAAATCCGGGAATTGATCTGGATCAATGTTCCTACACGAACCAAAGCGTAAAAAGAACTCCTCTAACCCTCTCTTACCCGCCAAAACTAACCGGGGAATGGTTCCAACCATTCCCCGGTCGTTTTTTTTTCCGATCGCGAATGCCTTCGCAGGGACGGGACTGCCGGAATCCGGCGCCGTGCCGGCCCCTACTCCGCGGCCTCGCCGTAGGCTTCCATCGGCGGACAGCTGCAGACGAGATGGCGGTCGCCATAGACGTTGTCGACCCGCCCGACCGGCGGCCAGTATTTGTCCTCGCGCAGCGTGTGCAGCGGAAAATAGGCCTGTTCCCTGGAATACGGCCGCGACCAGTCACCTTCGAGCAGCAGGTGATGGGTATGCGGCGCGTTGCGCAACGGGTTGTCCTTGGCATCCGCCTTGCCCGACTCGACGTCGGCAGCCTCCTGGCGAATCGCGATCAGCGCGTCGCACAGCCGGTCGAGTTCGCGTTTCGCCTCGCTCTCGGTCGGCTCGATCATCAGCGTATCGGGCACCGGGAAGGACATGGTCGGCGCGTGGAACCCGTAGTCGACCAGACGCTTGGCGACGTCCTCGACGGTGATGCCGCTGGACTCCTTGAGCGGCCGCAGGTCGATGATGCATTCATGCGCCACCAGCCCGTTCTGGCCGGTGTAAAGCACCGGGTAATGGGGGTCGAGCCGCTTCGCCACGTAGTTCGCGTTCAGCACCGCGACCTGGGTCGCGCGCTTCAGCCCCGCGGCGCCCATCAGCCTTATATAGGTCCAGCTGATCGGCAGGATGCTGGCCGAACCCCACGGCGCCGCCGACACGGCGCCGATGGTGTCGCCGCCGCGCGCCGCGGGATTGACGCCCTGGACCAACGGGTGATCGGGCAGGAACGGCGCAAGATGCGTCGCCACGCCGATCGGCCCCATGCCGGGGCCGCCGCCACCGTGCGGAATGGCGAAGGTCTTGTGCAGGTTCATGTGCATCACGTCGGCGCCGAGTTGCGCCGGGCGGGAGATGCCGACCAGGGCATTGAGATTCGCGCCGTCCATGTAGACCTGACCGCCGTGATCGTGAATAACCTTGCAGATCTCGACGATGGTCTCCTCGTAGACGCCGTGCGTCGAGGGGTAGGTGATCATCAGCGCGGCGAGTTCCGCGGCGTGGGATTTCGCGTTCGCGCGCAGGTCGTCCATGTCGACATTGCCGTGCTCGTCCGAGGCGACCACGACAACCCGCATCCCGGCCATCGTCGCGCTGGCCGGATTGGTGCCGTGCGCCGAGGACGGGATCAGGCAGACGTCGCGCGCCCCCTCACCCGTGCTTTCGAGGTATTTGCGGATCACCAGGAGCCCGGAATATTCGCCCTGGCTGCCGGCGTTCGGCTGCAGCGATACGGCGTCGAATCCGGTGATCTCGCACAGCATCTCCTCGAGCTCCTCGAACAGCTGCTGATAGCCCTGGGTCTGGTCGAGCGGCGCGAACGGGTGGATGTGGGTGAATTCGCGCCACGACACCGGGATCATCTCGCTGGCCGCGTTCAGCTTCATCGTGCACGAGCCGAGCGGGATCATCGAGCGGTCGAGCGCGATGTCCTTGGCCGACAGGAAACGCAGGTAACGCATCATCTCGGTTTCCGAATGATAGAGGTGGAAGACCGGATGGGTGAGGTATTCGCTCTTTCGGGCCAGCGCCTTGGGGATGCATTCGTCGATTTCGCCGTCGAGCGCATCGAGATCAAGCAGCGCGTCGGCCCGCGACGAGAACACCCGCCACAGCGCCACGAGATTCTTGCGCTGGGTCGTCTCATCGAACGTTATACCGAGCCGGTCGGCGTCGATGACGCGCAGGTTGATGCGCGATTCCCGGGCCCGCGCGGCGACCCGCCGCGCCTGTCCCGGCAACGACACCGTCACGGTATCGAAGAACGCGTCGGTGGCGACCTCGAAGCCCAGCCGCCGCAGGCCTTCGGCCATAATCAGGGTCAGCCGGTGGACGCGCTGGGCGATGCGCTTCAGCCCGTCGGGCCCGTGATAGACCGCATAAAGGGCGGCCAGCATGGCCAGCAAGACCTGCGCGGTGCAAATATTGCTGGTCGCCTTTTCCCGCCTTATGTGCTGCTCGCGGGTCTGCATCGCCATGCGCAGGGCGCGGTTGCCCGCGGAATCCACGGACACGCCGATGATGCGGCCCGGGGTCTGCCGCTTGTACTCGTCGCGGGTCGCGAAGAAGGCCGCATGCGGGCCGCCATATCCCATCGGCACGCCGAAGCGCTGGGAATTGCCGACCACGATGTCGGCGCCCATCGCGCCGGGCGGGGTCAACAGCACCAGGGCGAGCAGGTCGGCGGCAACCGTGGCCAGCGCCTTCTTCTCGTGCACTTTCTCTATAATCGGTCGCAAATCTCTGATATCGCCATAAGTTCCAGGATATTGCAGGAGCACGCCGAAGACCTCGTGCTGGTCGAGATCGGCGCGCGGATCGCCGACCACCACCTCCAGCCCCATCGGCCGGGCGCGGGTCCGCACCACCTCGATCGTCTGCGGATGGCATTCCGCGTCGACGAAGAACACGTCGGATCCGTTCTTGGCGATCCGGTGCGACATGGTCATCGCCTCGGCCGCGGCCGTCGCCTCGTCGAGCAGCGAGGCGTTGGCGAGGTCCATTCCGGTCAGGTCCATCACCATCTGCTGGAACGCCAGCAGGACCTCCAGCCGGCCCTGGCTGACCTCGGCCTGGTAGGGCGTATAGGCGGTGTACCAGCCCGGGCTTTCCAGCACGTTGCGCTGGATCACCGGCGGCATGATGGTGCCGTGGTAGCCCATGCCGATCATCGAGATGAACACCCGGTTGCGCCCGGCGATGCGGCGCAGCACCGCGTGGATCTCGCGCTCGGTCTGCGGCTCCGGCAGGGCCAGGAGTTGCTGGTCGGAGCGGATGGCGCCGGGGACCGCCTTGTCGACCAGCTCGTCGAGCGACTTGAGCTTCAGCAGCTTGAGCATCTCGGCGATCTGGGGATCGCCCGGCCCGATATGCCGGCGGACGAAGTCATCCCGCATTTTCAGTTCGCTAAGCGGTGGCCGCACTTTGGTCATCGTTCTCACTCCGGATTGGTCAGGCATATCGGTTTCCGAGCGACCTCATACTTCGAGACGGGCCTGGCTGCCCTCCTCAGCATGAGGCTCTACCGTTTGTGTCCTCATGCTGAGGGCCCCGAAGGGGCGTCTCGAAGTCTGAGGTCGCGCCGTCGTTCGAAGTCGAATGCATGCTAACCCCGGTAATAGCGCTGCTCGACAAACGGCATCCGCGCCACCGTAACCGGCAGCGCCTTGCCGCGCACGACGGCATTCAGCCGCGTCCCGGCGGCGGCGTGGCCGGCGGCGACATAGCCCATCGCCACCGGGCCCTCGACCGTCGGCCCGAAGCCGCCACTGGTCACCCGTCCGACCGCGTTGCCGGCCGCGTCCGTCAGCGCCGCGCCCTCGCGCACCGGAACCCGCCCCTCGGGAAGCAGGCCGACGCGCCGGCGCGCCGGGCCGTCGCGCATCTCGGCATCGACGATGTCCGCCCCGGGATAGCCGAATTCCCGCGCGCCGCCGCGCCGCCGGACCTTCTGGATGGCCCAGGTCAGCCCCGCCTGGACCGGCGTCGTGGTCTCGTCGATGTCGTGGCCGTACAGGCACAGCCCGGCCTCGAGACGCAGGGTATCGCGCGCGCCGAGCCCGATCGGCGCGACGCCGTCCAGGGCCAGCAGTTGGCGGGCGACATGTTCGGCGGCATCGGCCGGCAGCGAGATCTCGAACCCGTCCTCGCCGGTATAGCCGGAGCGGGTGACGAAACAGGCGACGCCGAACAGCTCGACCGCCGCCGCGGTCATGAAATGCATCGCTTCGGTCTGCGGGGCGATCGCCGCCATGACGGCGCCGGCCGCCGGCCCCTGCAGCGCCAGCAGGGCGCAGTCGGACACCTCCTCGATGTCGCATTGCCCCGACAGGTGGTCCCGCAGATGGCCCACGTCCTGCGCCTTGCAGGCCGCGTTGACGACGAGGAACAGGTGATCGCCGGCGTTGGTGACCATCAAATCGTCGCGGATTCCGCCCGCGCCATTGGTGAACAGCGCATAGCGCTGCCGGCCCGCGGCAAGATCGACGACGTCGACCGGGACCAGCGTTTCGAGCGCCGCCGCCGCGCCGGCGCCGTGCAGCCGCACCTGCCCCATGTGCGAGACGTCGAACAGGCCCGCCGCGCTGCGGACATGCCTGTGCTCGTCGAGGATGCCGGTGAACTGGACCGGCATCCCGTAACCCGCGAAGGGCACGATGCGCGCGCCGAGCCCGACATGGAGATCGTAAAGCGGCGTGCGCGCCAGCGTATCCGTTTTGGCGGGTCCGTTGTCACTCGACATCGATGCGTTCCATCTGCTGGGTCACATGATGTGCCGGAGTCCACCGGGCATCGCCGGCGGCCCGATCATCATGTCGGGCGTCGATGTTTCTTATACGAAACACGGCCGCCGTACAAGACCCCATGCCGGTATTTCCCGCCGGATCGGGTAGGTCTGCCGCCACCCGAACGGGGCTTGTCCGGGCCGCGTCTTCGCGCGACGCTGCCCCCCTCACCCGGTCGAGACCCAGAGGATAACCGCATCCTCGTCGCTGACCGAGACGCAGGCGTGGCCCATGTCGCTGTCGTAATAGACGCTGTCGCCGGCCGCGAGGACGACCGGCTCGTAGAACTCGGTATAAAAGGCGATGCTGCCCTCGAGGACATAAAGGAACTCCTCCCCCGGATGCCGCACCCAGCTGGAAAACGCATCGAACGCGCGCGCGCGGACCCGCGTCCTGAACGGGATCATCTTGCGTTTCGCCAGCTCGACGCTGAGCAGCTCATGCTCGTAGGTCGCGGTAACGCGCGGCCTGCCTCCACCTGCGCGGGTTATCGTGCGCCGGCCGGTGGCGCCGCTCGGCTCGGCCGCCTCGAACAGCTGCGGCAGTTCGATCTCGAGGCCCGCCGCGAGTTTCTGCACCACCTCGAAGGTCGGCGACATCTGCTCGTTCTCGATCTTCGAGAGGGTCGAACGGGCGAGGCCCGTGCGCCGGCTCGCGTCCTCCAGCGTCCAGCTGTTGCGGCGGCGGATCTCGCGGATCCGCTCGCCCAGCTTGAGCGGCTGTACCTTCAGCGGCCCGCTGCCCGAGGCCGCGCGCATCATGCGCCCGCCGCCGCCGTTCCGGTTCATCGGCGGCCGGCTCCGTGCGGCCACAGCGGTCGCGTCCGGCGGTGCCGGCACTGCGACAGGAATGTGCGGTCCACGATCATAAACATCGCTGTAGATTGTAACGATAATAGCGTATATTTCCTATCGGAAACATGCGGGATTGTCCACAAGCATGTTGCACACACCGCGGCGGACGGAGAGAATCCCCGATGAGCCTCAGCATTTTCGACCTTTTCAAGATCGGCATCGGACCGTCGAGTTCACATACGGTCGGGCCGATGTGGGCCGCCAACCGGTTCCTGCTGGAACTGGAGTCCCGAAACCTGATCGATGCGACCGAGACCGTCGAAGTCAGCCTGTACGGCTCGCTGGCGCTGACCGGCCATGGCCATGCGACCGACAAGGCGATCATCCTCGGCCTGCTTGGCGAGACGCCCGACAAGGTCGATCCCGACGCGGCCGATGCCCTTGTCGCGTCCGTGCGCGAGAGCGGCACGCTACGCCTGTACGGCCGCAAGCCGATCCCGTTCCGCGACTCGGAGCATCTGGTGTTTCACTACGAGACGCTGTTGTCCAGGCATTCCAACGGGATGCGCTTCATCGCCCGGGACGGTCCGGGCACCGCGATCCACGAGAATATCTACTACTCGATCGGCGGCGGATTCGTGGTCAGCGATGCCGATGCCGAGGCCGGCGGCGACGATCCCGGCCGCAACATTGCCCTGCCCTACCCGTTCGAATCCGCCGACGAGCTGCTGGCGATCGGCCGCGAGACCGGCCTGTCGATCGCCGGCATCGTCGTCGAGAACGAAAAGGCGTGGCGCGGCGAGGAAGAGATCTTCGACGGGCTGCGCAACATCTGGGCGGCGATGGAGGGCAGCATCCGCCGCGGCTGCCAGCAGGACGGCATCCTGCCCGGCGGCCTCAAGGTAAAGCGCCGCGCCGCCGGCCTGTACCGCGAGCTGGCGGAGCGGCCGGAGGCCTCGCTGAAGGACCCCCTTGCGGTACTCGACTGGGTCAATCTCTATGCGCTGGCGGTCAACGAGGAAAACGCCGCCGGCGGGCGCGTGGTGACCGCCCCGACCAACGGCGCCGCCGGCGTGATCCCGGCCGTCGTGGCCTATTACGACCGCTGCGTCGCGGCCTCGAGCCAGGACGGCATCATGACCTTCCTCGCCACCGCCGCGGCGATCGGCATGCTGTACAAGAAGAACGCCTCGATCTCGGCGGCCGAGGTCGGTTGCCAGGGCGAGGTCGGCGTCGCCTGCTCGATGGCCGCCGCGGGGCTGACCGCGGCGCTGGGCGGCAGCAACGAGCAGATCGAGAACGCCGCCGAGATCGGCATGGAGCACAATCTGGGACTGACCTGCGATCCGATCGGCGGGCTGGTGCAGATCCCCTGCATCGAGCGCAACACGATGGGCGCGGTCAAGGCGATCAACGCCGCGCGCCTCGCGCTGAGGGGCGACGGCACCCACTTCGTCTCGCTCGACGAGGTGATCGAGACCATGCACCAGACCGGCAAGGACATGCAGGTGAAATACAAGGAGACCTCGCAGGGCGGCCTCGCGGTCAACGTGGTGGAGTGCTGATCAGCGGCGCTTGCGCAGCCACCCGCAAAGAACTGGCGACCCCGGCAGGACTCGAACCTGCAACCTGCGGATTAGAAGTCCGCTGCTCTATCCGGTTGAGCTACGGGGTCGGCGCCGCCGCGGTCTCTGCAACGCTCTCAGTGCGTCCAGGGCTGCAGGCGGGTCCAGGCGAAATTGTCGGCGTACGTCTTCGACCGCACCCTGCGCTCCTTCGGCCGCATCAGGGTGTATTCGTAGCCGTGCCGCTCGGCATAGGCGACCGCCTCCTCGGCGCTGCGGAAGTGGAGTCGGACCTGCCGGTCGGTATCGCCGGAACCGTTCCAGCCCATCAGCGGATCGGGCCGCACCGGATCGGTCGGCTCGAATTCCAGGATCCAATCTTGTATCTTGCCGCGGCCCGACTGCATCGCCGTCTTGGCCGGCCTGAAAATACGAACACGCATATGTTCCGCTCCGCTGTTTCCTGGCAACGCGTATGTGGTCGGGGTGACTGGATTCGAACCAGCGACATCCTGCTCCCAAAGCAGGCACTCTACCAGACTGAGCTACACCCCGGCGGGCGGAAAATAGGGGCTCCGGCGGGATATTGCAATGCCGGTGCGGCGCCCGGCCCGGCCGCTGCGGCGGATCGTCGCCCCGGCCGCCAGCGGGATTCCGCGCCGCCCGCAGCGAAATCCCCCGGCGCCCCGCGCGGACGGGAAAAACGCGGTTTGGGTTAATCCTCAATTAACGGGTGTTTCCTATCATCGACCGGTTGCCGTCGCGCGTTTCCGTCGTTCACAGCATAAGAGACCGCCGCCCATGTCCCGCTATATCCTCCCGTTCCTCGCCTTCGCCGCCCTTGCCGTTACGGGCCCGTCGGAAGCCGCCGGCACCGGCAACGAGTCGATGCCCTGCGGCGATCGCGAAGAGATGCTCTCGCATCTCTCGCAGAAGTATTCCGAGAAGCCGGTTGCGTTGGGCCTTGCGACCAACGGCTCCATCGTCGAGGTGCTGTCTTCCAAGGCTGGCGACAGTTTCACCATCGTCTACACGACGCCGGCCGGGCTGACCTGCCTGATGGCCGCGGGCAGCAACTGGCAATTCATCGAGAAGCAGATCGAGGGCATCAAGACCTGACGCCGCCGCGGCGCGGCGCTCAGTCCGCGGTGCCGAACAGCCCGTGCTCGACGCGGTCGCCCGGCTTGATGCCGAGGCGCGAAGCGGTCCCGCCGTTCAGTTCCAGAACGCCGCGCACCGGCCCCCTCGACGAAATCGATTCGAGCGAATGCGGTACGGTGCGCGCCGCGATGCTTTCGATTTCGCCGTCGGCCCTTATGAACAGCATGTCCAGCGGGATGAAGGTGTTCTTCATCCACATCGAGGCGCGGCCGCCCCGCTTGCCGAAATCGAACAGCATGCCTGCGTCGGCAGCCATGCTGCGCCGGTACATCAGCCCCTGCGCGCGCTGTCCCGGCGTGGCCGCCAGCTCCACCGTGAATTCGTGCCGGCCCGATTCGCTGACGATGACGAGGCGGGAGGTGGCCAGCGTCGTGGCCAGCTGACTCTGCTGCGCCGCCGCCGCACCGGGCAGCCACAGTGCCAACAGAGTAAAGATTGCGGCAAAATGCTGTTTCATGGACGCTACTATAGCGCCACATGACCGCTTGCCAACCGGCCGGTCACAGCCCATAGTTCCGGCGACCCTCACCGGGGGGAGCCGGATGGTCGGCTGAGAGGTCCCGTCGCGCGGGACGACCCCTAGACCCGGTCCGGGCTGGTGGAATTGCCTTCGGCGATCCAGCAAACCGGTGAATCGGCTCCAGCTTTAACATGCAGAGTCGATTCACGCGATTGATCGTGAGCGCGATCAATCACGATCGGCTCTGTAACCTGATCCGGATCATACCGGCGTAGGGACGCGTGACTTGACCGCAGTCGACTCCACAAGGCCGTTTTCCATCTCCGTCCATGCGGCACGGCTGGCCTATGCCGGTGCGATGCTGTTCGATTCGCTGGACTTCGCGTTGGCCGCCGGTCAGATCACCTGCCTGCTCGGCCCCAGTGGCGTCGGCAAGACGAGCCTGCTGCGGCTGGTTGCCGGCCTCGAGGGCACCGGCACCGTGGCGTGCTCCGACGGCGGGAAGCTGCCCGGCCGCTACGCCTGGATGGCGCAGCAGGACCTGCTGCTGCCCTGGCTGACGGTCGACGGGAACCTGATGCTGGGTGCGCGCCTGCGCGGCGAGCCGACCGACCGCACCCGCGCCGCCGCGCTGTTGCAGCTGGTCGGGCTGGCGGGCCGGGGCGACGACCGGCCGGCCAGCCTGTCCGGCGGCATGCGCCAGCGCGCGGCGCTGGCCCGCACGCTGATGGAGGACCGGCCGGTGGTGCTGATGGACGAACCCTTCTCCGCCCTCGATGCGATCACCCGCCACCAGCTTCAGGATGCGGCCGCCGACCTTCTGGCGGGACGGACCGTGATGCTGGTCACCCACGATCCCCTGGAGGCGCTGCGGCTCGGCCACCGCATCCATGTCATGGCAGGGCGGCCGGCGCGGCTCGACGACGCGCTGAAGCCTGCAGGCGACCCGCCACGCGACCCGCGCGATTCTGAAATCCTCAAGCTTCAGGCCGAACTGCTGACCCGTCTCGCCTCGGCCAGGGCGGCGACCGCATGAGCGGCCGGGCCGGCATGCCCGCACCGCTGCGCGGGCTGATCGTGGCGGCCGGGCTGGTCGCCGTCTGGCAGGCGGTGGTCTGGCTGACCGGCGTGCCGCATTACATTCTGCCCGGCCCGAGAGCGGTGCTGGACGCGCTGGTCCGGCACGCCGCCCTGCTCGCCGAGAACGCCGGCATGACGGCAGCCGAGATTCTGCTGGGGCTGGCCATCGGCACGCTGCTGGGCGGCGCCAGTGCGGTGGTCATGGACTATGCGCGCGCCGTGCGGCGCTGGCTGATGCCGGTGCTGGTGGTCAGCCAGGCCGTGCCGGTCTTCGCCCTGGCGCCGCTCTTGGTTTTGTGGCTCGGCTTCGGCATGGCCTCCAAGGTCGCCATGGCGACGCTGATCATCTATTTCCCGGTCACCGCCGCCTTCCTCGACGGGCTGCGGCGTACCGAGCCGGGCTGGACCGACCTCGCCCGCAGCATGAATGCCAGCCGCTGGTCGGCGCTGCGCCATATCCGCATGCCGGCCGCCCTGCCCTCTTTCGCCTCCGGTCTGCGCGTGGCGACCGCCGTCGCGCCGATAGGCGCGGTGGTCGGCGAGTGGGTCGGTTCGTCGAGCGGCCTCGGCCATCTGATGCTGAACGCCAACGCCCGCGGCCACACGGATCTCATGTTCGCGGCGCTGGCCGTGCTCGCGGCGCTCGCGGTGGCGCTCTATTTCATCGTCGACCGGCTGCTCGTCCGTGCCTTGCCCTGGGTCGCGGAGTCCGGCGTCGAAGACCGAATCAACGCGTAAGGAGCCTAAAAATGAGTCGCACCCCCCTCACAGCCCTACTGCTTGCCGCCCTGCTTGTCGCTGGCAGCGCACCGGCCACGGCGAAGGAGCGCCTGACCGTCCTGCTGGACTGGTTCGTCAATCCCGACCATGGCCCGCTGATCGTGGCCCAGGAGAAGGGCATGTTCGAAGCGGCCGGGCTCAGCGTCTCCCTGATCGAGCCCGCCGACCCGAACCTGCCGCCGAAACTGGTCGCGGCCGGCAAGGCGGAACTGGCGATCAGCTACCAGCCGCAGCTCCATATGCTGGTCGCCGAGGGGCTGCCGCTGGTGCGCGTCGCGACGCTGGTGGCGACGCCGCTGAATTCGCTGGTCGCGCTGCGGGACGGGCCGGTGAAAGGCATCGCCGACCTCAAGGGCCGCAAGGTCGGCTATTCGATCGGCGGCTTCGAGGACGCGCTGCTGGGCCGGATGCTGGAGACGCACGGGCTGACGCTGAAGGACGTGGAACTGGTCAACGTCAATTTCGCGCTGTCGCCGGCGCTGATGTCCGGCCAGGTCGACGCGGTGATCGGCGCATTCCGGAACTTCGAGCTCAACCAGCTCGATCTCGAGAAACGTCCGGGCCGGGCATTTTACCCCGAGGAGGAAGGCGTGCCAGCCTATGACGAACTGATCGTGGTGACCAACCGGGCACTACTCACCTCGGATGCCATTGCCCGCTTCGTCAAGGTGCTGGAGGCGGCCACGCAATACATCGTGAACCACCCGGACGAGGCCTGGGAGGTGTTCCGCGCCAGCGCCCCGAAGAAGCTGGACAACGAGCTCAACCGCCGCGCCTGGCGCGACACCGTCGCCCGCTTCGCGCTGCGCCCGGCGGCGCTGGACCGCGGCCGGTATGTCCGCTTCGGCGCCTTCCTGCGGCAGCGCGGGCTGGTCGAGACGCTGCCGAAGGTGGAGACCTACGCGGTCGAGCTGGAGTAGAATTCGGCGCCGGCTTTCGCCGGCAGGTCGCCTGTTGGTCACCCTCACCCCGCCCCTCTCCCATCAAGGGAGAGGGAGATTTCGCAGCAAGTTCAATGCCCTCTCCCTTGATGGGAGAGGGTTGGGTGAGGGTGACGAAACAAGATTCGCCGGCCAGGCCGGCGGCAATCTTCCCGTCTCCATTGAAGGAGCAACAAGCGCTACTCCGGGTGTCGGGCCGCAACAAGGTCGCGGTCCTCGACTCGCCGGTTTCCCGGCCCGGCGTTCGGCGCTAACATCGGCCCCGCGATTCGCGACAAGCAGGAGCCGACCATGACCGACGCCACCCAACCAGCTCGCCGCGGGCCCTTGCCGCTGCCAAGCCAGTGGCCGGTCGCCATCGGCGCGCTGTTGGTGATCTCGTATGGCATCGGCGCCCTCGCCGCCTACGGGTGGCAGTTCGGCGCCCTGTTCGCCATCGGCGGCCTGCTCGGCGCCGCGCTGTACCACGCCGATTTCGGCTTCACCTCCGCCTACCGCAACGCCATGGTGCGCCGGGACGTGGCCGGCGTGCGGGCGCAGGTGCTGATGGTCGCGCTGGCCGTCGTCATCTTCGCGCCGACCCTGGCCGGCGGCGTGTCGGCGACCGGCATCCGGGCCTCGGGCGCCCTCGCCCCGGCCGGCCTGGAAGTGGCCGTCGGCAGCTTCATCTTCGGCATCGGCATGCAGCTGGCGAGCGGCTGCGGCTCGGGCACGCTTTTCACGGTGGGCGGCGGCAGCACCCGCATGGTGGTCACCCTGGTCTTCTTCTGCCTCGGCGCGTTCCTCGCGACGCTCGCCTGGGACTGGCCGCTCTGGGCCTGGTTGCGGGCGGACAGCCGGACCGTTTCGCTGGGCGCGACCTATGGCTGGGGCGTTGCCACGGTCGGCCAGCTGGCGCTGCTCGGCGCGGTCTGGCTGGCGCTCGGCCGCTGGGGCCGGTACCGCGAACAGAAGCCGGTATGGGGAGGCGGCCTGACCTGGCGGCGCCTGCTGTCCGGCCCCTGGCCGCTGCTGCTGAGCGGCGCCCTGCTGGCGCTGCTGAACTGGCTGGTCCTCGAGGTCACCGGCCACGCCTGGTCGATTACCTGGGGCTTCACCCTGTGGGCCGCGGAGGTCGCGCAGTGGTTCGGCTGGGACCCGCAGTCGAGCACGTTCTGGGCCTACCAGGCCAAGACCCTGGCGCGCGGCGTGATGCTGGACGACACCTCGATCACAAACGTCGGCATCATCCTCGGCGCGCTGATCGCCGCCGGGTTCGCGGGGCGGTTCGCGCCGGTCCTGAAGGTTCCCGCGAAAAGCCTGCTCGCGGCGGTCATTGGCGGGCTGCTGCTCGGCATGGGCGCGCGCATGGCCTATGGCTGCAACATCGGCGCGTTCTTCTCGGGCGTCGCCTCAGCCAGCCTGCACGGCTGGATCTGGATCCTGTTCGCGCTACCCGGCAACTGGCTCGGCGTCCAGCTGCGGCCGCTGTTCGGGCTTGAGAAGTAGCGGCCGGCCGCCGTCTGCTATCGGCTATCCGTCGCAGGCCGAGGGCCCGACTCGCGGAACAACCCCATGCAAAGGGGTTTTCCGCGGGTTTCAGACGCTCTGCTCCCTAAACGAACGGCAGGTCGGCGACAATGGCGGGGCGCGCGCCGCCGGGAGTTTCCACCTCGACCCGGCTGCCGGCGGGCCAGAAATCGCGGCCGATCATGGCAATGGCGATGTTGGTCGCCAGCCGGGGCGACCAGACGGCCGAGCGGACCTCGCCGACCCGGCGCCCCTGCCCGTGCACCGGCCAGGGCTCGGCCGCCGGCGGAGTGGCCGGGCCACCGATGCGCAGGCCACGGATCCTGCGGGTGATGCCTTGTGCCGCCGCCGTCTCCAGCGCCGCGCGGGCCATGAACGCGATCGGCCGGTCGAGGTGGCAGAACCGGTCGAGCCCGCATTCGAACGGGTTGTCGCCATGCAGGATGTCGTTGCCGTAGGACAGCAGCGCGCCCTCGATGCGCTCGATCAGATTGGGGCAGCCGGGGCCGATTCCGAAGGGCTGGCCGGCCTCCCACAAGGCGTCCCAGAGTTCGAGGCCTACGGCCGGATCGTCGGCATAGGTTTCGAACCCGCCCTGCTTGCTCCAGCCGGACCGCGCGACGATCAGCGGATGGCCCCGGAAGCGGAGCGTCTCGAAACGGAAGAAACGGATCGCGCGGACCGCGTCGCCGAACACCGCCGCCATCACGTCGTCCGCCTTCGGCCCCTGCACCGCCAGCGGGCAGATATCGGGCTCGCTGACGGCGAGGTCGAGGCCGAGGCCGTACGCCAGCCCCTTCGCCCACAGCAGCACGTCGGAATCGGCGATCGACAGCCAGAAGCGGTCCGCCGCCAGCCTGAGCACGACCGGATCGTTGACCATGAAGCCGCCCGCGTCGACCAGCGGCGCATAGAGGCACTGGCCGATTGCCGCCGATGACAGGTCGCGCGGCGTCATCAGCTGCGCCAACCTGGCAGCGTCCGTCCCGCGCAGCTCGACCTGGCGCTCGCCGCCGACGTCCCAGAGCTGCACGTGGCTGACGAGATGCCGGTAATCCTCCTCCAGCGAGCGGAAGCAGACCGGCAGCAGCATGTGGTTGTAGACCGTATAGGCGCTGACCCCGAGCGCCTCGACCCGGGCCGTATAGAACGACCGCCTTGTGCGGCGCGAGGTGGCGAGACTGACCGGCATGGCGGGGTTCCTCATCGTTGGCGCGGCGTTCCGGGCACCGGCGCGTGCGGCAGCGCTACCGGCCCCCGGTATCACGCCCGCCGCCCCGCCGCCAAACACCGTTGCGACACGATGCGGCGCGCCTGCGACAGGCGGGCGGGCCGTGGGCGCAAACGCCATGCCAGGGGCGGCGTGGATTGCGGCGAGAGGACGAGGGGCCGAAGCGGAGATATTGCCGGGTTGCGTATTGCGTCGCCGGACCTCATCGTTACAACGAAGAGGCGTAAACAACGAACGATTTCCCCTATTCTCGCGGAATAACCCGTCGTAATCTGGGACGTCCCGGTCGAATGCAGCTGCTGGCGGACATCTGCCCTTCAGCTTCCCGTGACCGGACCAGACAATCAGCACATCAGGAGGCACATTAGCATGTTCCGTTTGAGCGCCGCAGTTGCCCTTGGCTTCGCCCTATTCGCCGCGACCGCCTGGGCCGCGGATCCACCGCCGGCCCCGAACGGGATCGAACTGCCGAAAGGCTACAAGGACTGGCGGGTCATCGCGATTTCTCACCGCAGCGACAACGACACGATGCGGGTCATTGTCGGCAACGACGCCGCGATCGTCGCGGCGCGCGGCGGCAAGGTCAATCCCTGGCCCGACGGCGCGATCCTCGGCAAGATCGTCTGGGGCAACCGGGCGGATGAGAACTGGGAGCCGGCGACGGTCCCGGGCGCGTTCAAGGCCGCGGAGTTCATGATCAAGGACGCCGCGAAGTATGCCGAGACCGGCGGCTGGGGCTTCGCCCGCTGGCTTGGGATGGCGCAGAAGCCTTATGGCGAGAACGCCGACTTCGTGCAGGAATGTTTCGACTGCCATACGCCGGTGGCGTCCCGGGACTACGTCTTCACGACGCCGATCGCTTTGCCTTGAGGCATATCGGGGCGCCGGGCACGAGACTGTAACCTGCCGCCTCCGCGGCGTTGGACCGGTATTTCAGTCCGTTGTACAAATGTGATCGTGCGCCGGAATTTCCGGCCCCCGAAACCAGGGAGTGAGAATCATGCCCTTCATGCTCAAGATCCAGTGGGACCTGAAGGACGGCCGCGAGGCCGACTTCAAGGCGAACCAGGAGAAACTGTGCCAGGTGATGGCCGACGACCATCCGGGCGTCATCTGCTACCACGTCGACTACCCGTCCCAGGGCGTCAGCCAGTGGACCGAGATCTACGCCACGAACGAGAGCTTCAAGGCGCATCTCGCCAATGAAAAGGGCAAGGCGCCGCTCGGCGCCTGCATCGACGCCAGCGCCAAGATCACCTGCCGCTGCTGGGGCGATCCGGACGCGGGATCGAAGGAAATCCTCGCCGGATTCGGCGCGACCTACCAAGAGACGGCGAAGAACGCCTTCGTTCTGCACCCGCGCGCCGACAAGGACTCGCCGGTCTAGGGCGAAATCCGTAATGCCGGGATCGGCTGAACGGCGCAACCTCATACTTCGAGACGGCGCTTCGCGCCTCCTCAGCATGAGGGCACAAGCCTTGGAGCCTCATGCTGAGGAGCCCCAAAGGGGCGTCTCGAAGTATGAGGTCGCATCACTGGCCCGCCGTGGCTGGTGTCGTCGCGGCCGCTGTTCGGGCTGGAGAAGTAGGGGCGCCCACGCCCACCGGCTTGTGGCCTCTAAGTTAGAATGCTACAAAAAAGGGCTTTTGTGTCAAATGCCGGATACCGGCTGGCGCCGGCCGTCCGGCGGAAAAACAAAAAAGCATATCAGGGAAAATTCGACCAATGAGAAATCCGAAAATGGGCGGAATGCCCAGACTTCTAGGCATGAGCGCCGGTCTGGTGTTGATGCTGGCACCCGGTTTCGCCGGAGAGGCGCTGGCCGAGGGCAGCCGCTACGACCTGCCGCGCGATTATCGCTCCGAGATCAGTTCGGCGCGGGCCTATTTGGACATGATGAACGAAAGCGCGGTGCTGATCGACGTGCGCCGGCTGCGCGAATACGCCGCCGGCCATCCGCAGAACGCCTACAACGTGCCCTATCCGCATATCGTCGATTCGAACGACCAGGATCCGCAGGTCCTCTATAACGAAATCTACTCGATTGTCGGTGACGACTGGGACACGCCGATCATGACGCTGTGCCGGACCGGCTATCGCAGCGTTCTGGCCGCCAACATCCTCGCCAACCCGGCCGCACACGGGGTCGTCGGCAAGCCGTACACCAATGTCCGCAACATCTGGGAAGGGTTCGTCGGCCGTTACCTGGAGGCAAATGTGGACGAACTCGGCACCGCCTATCTCCAGGCCGTCGGCCAGACGGGTCTCGTTGGCTCCGGCCGGCACGGCGTGGTGGACTCGCTGTTCGACCACGAGTATCTCCACCACAACTACCTGGACCTCAACAACAACGACATGCTCGACGCGGACAGCGCGGATGTCTGCACCCACACACGCGATGCCAACCCTGATAAGGATGGCTGGCGGAACCACCAGGCCCTGCCCTGGACCAGCGCGATCGACGCGAACCTCGCCTATATGGGGGATCCGGGACTGTATCCCGACTGCACGACGCCCTGATCCGGGCGGCATTGGCGAATGGGGAGCCGCAAGGCTCCCTTTTTTTCGGCCCCGGCGTAGCCTGAATGCCGCCGTCGCACTCGGTAACGTTGCAGAGGCGGAGGCACGGCATCCTGCAAAACGTCACCTCGATCACCAATGTCGACTCCATCCAGGGTGCGCGGATCGCTGCCGGCTTCGCCAACCGCTACGCGCCGACCCTCACGGTGCCGGCAAAAGCCTGCTCGCCGCTGTTCGGGCTGGAGAAGTAGGGACACACTCGCGCTCCGTCATTGCGAGCGTAGCGAAGCAATCCAGAGACTTACGCAGGCTGGATTGCCGCGGTGCTTCGCGCCTCGCAATGACGATCGATGATCACGCAACATCCTCCTTGTCGTTACGCGCCTCTCTCTGGCCGTCATTGCGAGCCACAGGCGAAGCAATCCAGAGTCACTCGTGCCAATCTGGATTGCCGCGGCGCTCCGCGCCTCGCAATGACGATCGATGGTCACGTCGCGTCCAGCCCCGTCGCCTCGCACCCGGCTTTTTCGACATTGCTAGCGCAGTGAAGCAATCCAGCCTCCCGGCGGGTCTGGATTGCCGCGGCGCTCCGCGCCTCGCAATGACGGCGAGGATGATGGCCTCACCCCGCCACCGGCGCAGGCTCCGCGATCGGCTCGCCCGCCTCGTCGCCGCCGTTCCGCCCCTCCTGCTGGCGGCGCCACATCGCGGCGTAGGCGCCGTCCCTCGCCAGCAGGTCAGCGTGCCGGCCGCGCTCGACGATGCGGCCCTCGACGAGTACCAGGATCTCGTCGGCGCCGACGACCGTGGAAAGGCGGTGGGCGATGACCAGCGTCGTGCGATTGGCGGAGACCTCCTCGAGGCTCTTCTGGATTTCCTGCTCGGTGTGGGTGTCGAGCGCCGAGGTTGCCTCATCGAAGAGCAGAATCGACGGCTGCTTCAATATTGTGCGGGCGATGGCGACGCGCTGCTTCTCGCCGCCCGAGAGTTTCAGGCCGCGCTCGCCGACCCGTGTCTGGTAGCCGTCCGGCAGGGCCATGACGAAATCGTGGATGCGGGCGAGCCGCGCCGCCTCCTCGATCTCGGCCGGGCTCGCATCGGGGCGGCCGTAGCGGATGTTGTAATAGATCGTATCGTTGAACAGCACCGTGTCCTGCGGCACGATGCCGATGGCGGCGCGCAGGCTCGACTGGCTGACATGCCGGATGTCCTGGCCGTCGATGCGCACCGACCCGCCGGCGACGTCGTAGAAGCGGAACAGGATGCGGCTGATGGTCGACTTGCCGGCGCCGGACGGCCCGACGATGGCGACGGTGCGGCCGGGCGGCACGGTGAAGCCGACGTCGCGCAGAATCGGCCGGCGCGGGTCATAGCCGAAATCGACGCCCTCGAAGACGATCTCTCCGCCGTTCACCTGCAGTGCCGGCGCCCCCGGATCGTCCGCGACCTCCCGCTCCACCTTCAGCAGCCAGAACATCGCGTCCATGTCGGTCAGCGACTGGCGAATCTGGCGGTAGACGAAGCCGAGAAAGTTGAGCGGCATGTAGAGCTGGATCAGGTAGGCGTTGACCAGGACGAAGTCGCCGATCGTCATGCTGCCGTTGACGACCCCCGCCCCGGCCATGGTCATGATCGCGACCAGCCCGGCGCCGATGATGCCGGCCTGCCCGACGTTCAGCATGGCAAGGCTGACCTTGCTGCGGATCGCCGCACGCTCGTAGGCTTGCAGGGCGACGTCGTAGCGCCGCGCCTCGTGCGGCTCATTGCCGAAATACTTGACCGTCTCGTAGTTCAGCAGGCTGTCGATCGCCTTGGTGTTGGCCTCGGTGTCGCGCTCGTTCATCTCGCGCCGGAACTTGATGCGCCATTCGGTGACGATCAGCGAGAAGGCGATGTAGCCGAAGATCGTCACCGCCGTGACCAGCGCGAACCAGATGTCGAACAGGCCCCAGAGGATGCCGCAGACCAGCAGGATCTCGAGAATCGTCGGCACGATGTTGAAGATCATGAAGTTCAGGAGGAACTCGATGCCCGAGACGCCGCGCTCGATGACACGGCTCAGGCCGCCTGTCTGGCGGTCGAGATGGTAGCGCAGGCTAAGCGCGTGCAGGTGCTCGAAGGTGCGCAGGGCCGCGGTCCGCATCGCCCGCTGGACGACCTTGGCGAACACCGCATCGCGCAGTTCCCCGAAGGCGACGGCGAACATGCGCGCGAGGCCATAGGCGACCAGCAGGCCGACCGGCAGCGCGACGATGGCGCCCGCCGTGCCGGTCAGGATATCGACCGCCTGCTTGTAGAGGATGGGGATGTAGACGTTGGTGAGCTTGGCGCCGACCAGAAGCAGCATGGCGACGACCACGCGCCCGCGCAATTCCAGCGAGCCGCGGGGCCAGAGATAGGGCAGCAGCGTTGCAAGCGCCCGCCATTCGTTGCCCCTGCTCGGCCGCTCGACGGATTCCCTCATCAGTTTCGGTTTACGCATGCTCCCCCGGACCGTTTCGCCGGCACGCCGCCGACCGTGCGCCACCCCCTAGATTTAGGCGAAACGGCGCGGATTGCCAGCCGGGAATGCCGAGGCGGGCAAAGCAGGATCAGACGTAGTAGAGCAGCAGGTACGCGCCCAGAAGCAACGCCATCCACAGCGCGGTGCTGCCAGTCTGCCAGGTGCGCGCCAGCACGCCCTGCGGCCCGTGGTGGCGGTAGATGCCGGCGATGAACCGCTGGACGCGCACCTCGAGACGGCCCCATAGGCGCCAGTAGGCCTGCGCGCCGCGATAGCTGAATTCTTCCGCAGAAACCTTGAAGAACTGGCGATAGAACCAGTCGAAATCGAGGCTGATGGTCAGCGTCCGACGCATCATCGGCAGGCAGACGAAGAACGCCAGCCCGGCGAACAGCAGCAGCTGCAGCATGTTGACCACATGCGGCGCGGTGTATGGCACGTAGTCGACCGGATGCGGCAGGATCGCATAGAGCGGCCCCGGAAACACGCCGAGCGCGATGCACAGGAAGGCGAACAGAATCATCGCCAGCCGCATGTTCCAGGGCGGATCCTTCGGCCGCAGCCCGGAATCCTTCTGGAAGAAGACGAACCACGGGAACTTGATGCCCGCGTGCAGGAACACGCCCGCCGACGCCGCGGCGAGCAGGAACCACACGACGGCCAGGCTCTCGTCGACCGCGGCCTGGGAGATCATCGACTTGCTGACGAACCCGGAGGTCAGCGGGAAGGACGAGATCGCCAGCGCGCCTATGATGCCGCAGACCGTGGTCAGGGGCATCGACTGGAACAGCCCGCCGAGGTCGGAGCACTTGCGCTTGCCCGTCATGTAGAGCACCGATCCCGCCGACATCAGCAGCAGCGCCTTGTAGATGATGTGTGTGAAGGCGTGCGCGGCGGACCCGTTCAGCGCCATCTCGGTGCCGATGCCGACGCCGGTCACCATGAAGCCGACCTGGTTGACGATGCTGTAGGCGAGGATGCGCCGCATGTCGTTTTCCAGGAGCGCGTAGATGATGCCGTAGAAGATCATGTAGAGGCCGACGAAGACGAGGATCTCGGCCCCGGGAAAGCCGCGGATCAAAACATAGACTGCCGCCTTCGTGGTGAAGGCCGAGAGGAACACCGTGCCGCCGGGCGAGGCCTCCGGATAGGCGTCCGGCAGCCAGGCCGACAGCGGCGGCGCCGCGGCGTTGACCAGGAAGCCGATGAGGATCAGCCATGTGCCGAGGCTCTCCGGGCGCATGGCGGCGAAATCGGTGCCGCCGCCGGCCGCCACATGCGCGGCGATCCCGGCCATCAGGATGACGCCGCCCAGCAAATGGATCATCAGGTATCGGAACGAGGCCTTCCAGGCGTTCTCGCTGTCGGCGGACCAGATCACGAGGGTCGAGCCCAGCGCCATGATCTCCCAGAACACGAACACCGTGATCAGATCGCCGGCGAAGGAGACCCCGATCGCCGCACCCGCGTAGACGTAAGCCGCGACCAGCTCGAGCACACGGCTCTGGCGCATCGCGAACAGGGCGCCGGCGAATGCCATGATCGCAAAGATCGTTGCGAACAGCCGGCTCAGCGCGTCGACCTCCAGCGGCTCCACGGCGAGACCGAGGAATGTGCCGCTTATCAGCACCCCGTCCGGCAACTGCCACACCAGGCCGAGCGCGGCCAGGGGCAGAACCAGAACCAGGGTCATCCGCCAGGCGCCGCGCACGAACGGCAACAGGAACGCCCCGACGATGAGGACCAGGCCCGGATGGAGCGCCTCAATCGTCATAATAGGTATCCGCACGCTTCAGGAAAATGCCGAGGAGCTTCGCGAACATCACCATGCCGACGCAGGTCGCGAAGCCATACCAGGAATAGAAGAACGGGGTCCCGTCGATACCGAACTCCGCATGCGGGTGAATCACGAAGTCGAGCAGCGCAACACCGGCGAGCACGACGATGAACAGGATCCACAGCTTGCGGATGTTTTCCGGCCGGACCAGCCAATGCTTCTGCTGCGACGACGTGCCGGGAGCGTCGCTCATCTTACCCTCCAATCATAAGCTGCCGGGCCAGCGACAGCGGCAGCTGCGGCAGGAAGAAGAACAGAATTGTGCCGGCGGCCGTCGCCGTCAGCGCGATGACGATCGGCAGCGGCGCCTCACCATGCGCATGGTCGCCGGCGTCGCCGGGCGGCTCGCGGAAGAAGGCCCTGTAGACGATCGGCACGAAGTAGGCCGCGTTGAGCAGCGTACTTGCGACAATGACGGCCACCGCCGTCATCCGGCCGGATTCCATGGCGCCCTGCAGGATGAACCACTTGCTGGTGAACCCGACGGTCGGCGGCACCCCGATCATCGACAGCGAGCCCACGGCGAACGCGCCCATGGTCCACGGCATGCGCCAGCCGATGCCGTCGAGCTGGCTGACCTCGGTCTTGTGCGCCGCCGTGTAAATCGAGCCCGCCGCAAAGAACAGGGTGATCTTGCCGAACGCATGAGCCGCGATGTGCATCGCCGCGCCAACCACCGACAGCGGCGCCAGGATCGCGGCAGCCATGATGACATAGGACAACTGGCTGACCGTCGAATAGGCGAGCCGCCGCTTCAAGTTGTCCTGCCTGAGCGCGATGATCGACGCCATGATGATCGTAAAGCCGGCAACATAGAGCAGCCAGCCGGCCTCTGCGGTGTTCGCCAGCAGATCGACGCCGAACACGTAGACGATCACCTTGACGACGGTGAAGACGCCGGCCTTGACGACGGCCACCGCATGCAGGAGCGCGCTGACCGGCGTCGGTGCGACCATCGCCGCCGGCAGCCAGCGGTGGATCGGCATCAGCGCCGCCTTGCCGATACCGAACATGTACAGGAACAGCAGCAGGCCGATCATACGGCCGTCGATCGCGCCCGCGTCGAGCGGTCCTGCCAGTATGCCGCCTGGCGTGAAATCCAGGGTCCCGGTCACCTGCCAGGTCATCAGCACGCCGAGCAAGAGGAGACCGATCGAGGTCGCCAGCAGGAGTCCCAGATAGGTGCGGCCGCCCTGGATCGCTTCCGGCTTGCCGGAATGTGTGACCAGCGGATAGGTCGACAGCGTCAGCACCTCATAGCCGAAGAACAGGGTCAGCATGTTGCCGGAGAATGCGACCCACATCGTGCTGGAGATCGCGATGGCGAAACACGCATAGAACCGGGTCTGATTGGCCTCGTTGTTGCCGCGCATGTAACCGATCGAATAGATCGAGTTGACGATCCACAGCGCCGAGGCGACCAGCGCGAACAGCATTCCCAGCGGTTCGACGGTAAAGCTCAACGAGAGACCGGGGAAGACCTCCCACAGCGTCACGCTCGCCCCGCCGATGGCTTCGAACAGCCACAGCGCGCGCAGCACTGTGACAAACAGCAGGCCCGCCGCCGCGAGCGTCGCCGCCTCGCGCAGGTTTGGCCAGCGCCCGAACACCACGATCGGCAGCGTGACGAGTGCGGGTATCGCCACCGCGTAGATCATCAGCTGGCCGAGATAGTCTGCCGCGGCCGCGCCGCTCATGACGTGCCTCCCAGCAGCCGCGCGGCGGCCTCGAGCGCGGTCCCGGCGGACAGCCGGGTGTCGATACCGAACCAGACATTGGCGAGGACCAGGAGCCAGGTCGGTAGCAGCATGACGAGCGGTGCCTCGCCCGTCGGCGCCGTCTCCGGAGCCGCCCGGAAATACGCAACCTCGACCAGCCGCCAGACATAGATGACGGCCAGCAGCGACGAGAGCAGGATCAGCCCGGCGAGCCACCAAAGGTCGCGCTCAAGCGCCGCCTGGATCAGATACCACTTCGAGACGAACCCGACGGTGGCCGGGACGCCGATCAGGCTCAGCCCGCCCGCGACGATCGCCGCCATCGTCCATGGCATGCGGCGCCCCAGCCCGGCCATGTCCTCGATCTGCACCGAACCGATGCGCCAGAATACGCAACCCAGCGCAAGGAACAGGGCCGACTTCATCAGCGCGTGATTGAACAAATGCAGCATACCGGCGGCAACGCCCAGAACACTCGCCAGGCTGATGCCGAGTATCATGTATCCGATCTGCGCCACGCTGGAATAGGCGAGCATGCGCTTGGCGTCGCTCTGGAAAATCGCCACTGTCGAGGCGGTGAACATGGCCAGCACCGCCAGCACCATGAGGATCGAGCCCAGCGGTATCAGACCGAACGAGAAGTCGGCGCCAAAGACCGTATAGAAGATCCGCAAGAGCACGTAGATCGCCACCTTTGTCGCCGTCGCGGCGAGGAAGGCGGTGACCACCGAGGGCGCATAGGTATAGGCGTTCGGCAGCCACAGATGAAGCGGGAACAGCGCGAGCTTGAGCGACAGGCCGACGGTCAGGAAGGCGAAGGCGACGCGCACGCCGCGGACGTCCTCCAGCGTGCCGAGGCGCTGTGCAAGATCGGCCATGTTGAGCGTGCCGGTCGCCTGGTAGAGCAGGCCGACGCCGATCAGGTAAAGGGTGGCGCCGATGGTTCCCAGGATCAGGTACTGATAGGCGGCATACAGAGCCCGCCGGTCGCGCCCGAGGCTGATCAGGATGTATGACGACAGCGACGAGATTTCGAGGAACACGAACAGGTTGAAGGCGTCGCCGGTGATGGTGACGCCGAGCAGGCCGGCAAGGCACAGAAGATAGGCGGCGTAGAACAGGTAAGCCCGGTCTTGGCCGATCTCGCGTGCGACACTCTTCGGCGCGTACAGCATTACCATCGCGCCGATCGCAGCGACGATCAGCACGACGAAGGCGTTGACTGCGTCGAGCCGGAACTCGATGCCCCAGGGCGGCGCCCAGCCGCCCAGCTCGTATGATAGCGGCCCGCCGATCAGGACCTCGGCCAGAAGCAGGCCGGCGATGGCGAATGTCACCCACGAGATCGCCAGCGCCGCCAGCCAAGCGAGGCGCGCACCGCGCAGCAGCACGCAGACCGGCGCCATCAACAGCGGCAGGACCACCTGTAATGCGGGGAAATGCAGCGCCAGCATCAGTCGTCGCCGCCCATGGCGCCGAGGTCTTCCTCCTCGACGGTACCGTAGGCCTCGTTGATCCGCACGACGAGGCTGAGGCCCAGCGCCGTGGTGGCGACGCCGACCACGATGGCGGTGAGGATCAGCACATGGGGCAGCGGATTCGAATAGACTGTCACGCCTTCGACAATGATCGGCGCCGTGCCGCCGGACACCTTGCCCACGGTGATGTAGAATATGAAAACCGAGGCCTGGAAAATATTGAGCCCGACGATCTTCTTCACCAGATTGCCGCGGGCGATCACGATGTAGAAACCGGACATCATCAGGAAAATGACGATCCAGTAATTGTACAGGCCGAGATACGCCATCGGTCCTACCGCCCGCGTCCGGCGAATCCGAAGAATATGGCGATCATCACCGAGGCCACGGTGATGCCGACGCCCAGCTCGATCACCAGGATGCCGAGATGCTGCCCGGCCACCGGATCGGCGCTCAGTGCCGAATAGTCCAGATAGTTGCCTCCCTTCTGCATGGCCACCAGTCCGGTGACGCCGTAGAGCAGTGCGCCGAACGCGATACCGCTGCGCACGGCCCAGGCGGGCGCCACCCGGCACGCGACTTCGACACCGAAAACCAGCGCATACAGGATGAAGGCGGATCCGAAGATCACGCCGGCCTGGAACCCGCCGCCCGGCCCGTAGTCGCCGTGGAACTGGACATAGAGGGCGAACAGCATGATGAATGGAATGAGCAGCTTGGCGATCACCCGCAGGACCAAATGGTGGCTCACGGCTTGCCCCCTTCTTCCCCGTCATCCGGCATCTTGCCCCTGCTCGGTTTGGCCGCCGAAAATGCCAGCAGGACGCCGATGCCCGCGGTGAAGATCACCATCACCTCGCCAAGCGTGTCGAATCCGCGATAGCTCGCCAGCACGGCGGTGACGATGTTCGGCACGCCCGTCTCGCGCTGGCCATCGGCGATATAGCGGTCGGCAACGTGGCGGTGCACCGGCGCCTCCGGGTCGCCGTAATGCGGCATGTCGAGGCTGCCGAAGACCAGCGCTGCCCCGGTTACCAGCACGACGAAGCCAATCATCGCGGTGTAGAGCGGATTTCGGCGGGTCTCGTTCTCCTGGCTGGTGGTCAGCGACAGCGCACCGAGGGCGAGGACCGTCGAGATGCCGGCACCGACCGCGGCCTCGGTAAACGCCACATCGACCGCATCCAGGACGACAAGAAGCGAGGCTGCCAGCAGGCTGTATATGCCGCCCAGCATCACCACCGCGAACAGATTGCGCAGCCGCACGACCATGAATACGGTCAACGCCATGAATGACAGCAGGACGATGTTGATCAGCTCTTCGATGGCCCGTCACTCCTGTCGATGGTCTCGCATGCCGTTCCGTCCCGCCGCTTCGGTTGGACGCCGCCGGACCACACCGCGTTGGCCAGCGCATAGGTCGCCGTCGGGCTGGTGAACAGGATGAACAGCAGGATAAGCAACAGTTTCACGGTCACGAGCGTGAAGCCGGCCTGCACCGCCATGCCGGCGATGAACAGCCCGGCGCCCAACGTGTCGGTCATGCCGGCGGCATGCATGCGGGAATAGACATCCGGCAGGCGCAGCAGCCCGATGCCGCCGGTGAGCACGAAGAAGGACCCGCCAATCAGCAGCAGCCAGCTTATCGCGTCCAGCACCGGTCCGATCATCACTTCCCCTCCCCGGCGCGGCCGAGATCGCCGTAGCGGAAGAATTTCAGCACGGCGATGGTGCCGATGAAGTTGATCAGCGCATAGACCAGCGCGATGTCGAGGAATTCCGGCCGGCCCATCAGGAAACCGAGCACGGCGATCATCAGCACCGTCTTGGTGCCGAAGGTGTTCACAGCCAGTATCCGGTCGTAGAGGGTTGGCCCCATGAAAGCGCGGAGCAGGGCCAGCAGCATGGTGATCAGCAGCGCGGCGGCGGCGGCGGCAAACATCACTCCCCCTGCCTTTCGCTTGCCGGCTTGCCGATGCCGGAGGCCTCCAGCCGGGTCACGCGCCGGTCCATTTCACCGGTGGCGAGGTCGTCGCCGACCTCCTTGGCGATCGCGTGGACCAGGATTTTCCCGTCCTCCAGGGACACGCTCACCGTGCCGGGCGTCAGGGTGATCGAATTCGCGTAGATCACCTGGCCGAGTGCGCCGGGCTGGCTGGTCGGCAGCAGGAACAGCGTCGGCGATATCGGCAGCGACGGCGACCAGACGCGCTTCGCGACATCGATATTGGCCTTGACGATC
>Ga0224512_10000342_pt1 | contig 50354 bp, 38 predicted proteins | sample SF_May12_sed_USG_4_FD_169103 | JGI IMG/M metagenome (GOLD analysis project Ga0224512, IMG submission 169103) | Sediment microbial communities from San Francisco Bay, California, United States - SF_May12_sed_USGS_13 | ecosystem: Environmental > Aquatic > Marine > Sediment | place: USA...
CGGCTTCAACATCAGAGTGGCGCCGACCATAGGCCCGAACGGGCTTCTTTACGGTGCCTTCGAGCTCAGCGGAGTTTTTGCGATGGAGCCGCTGACGGGTACCGTCATATGGTCGAACCCCGGCAATCCCGCGATGACCGACAAGGCCAGTGATGCTGTCGAGATGAAGTTCGGGCCGTCTGGTCCCGGCCAACCGGTGGATCAGATCTATGCCAGCATGGAGGGCCAAAGAAGTTTCTATGCCTTTTCAAGCAGCGGCGACCAGCTCTTTACCGCCAGCCTCGCCAACTCCAGGGGGTCAGCCGAGGCCGCGATCGGCTCGGACGGGACCATCTACGGTCCAAGCAGCCTCGGGCTGACCGTAAAGGCCATCGACCCGACCGACGGGAGCACGCTGTGGCAGTACTATCCGGGGGACTGGGCCACCGGCACCCTAAACGTCGAGATCGGTCCGGATGACACGCTCTACTTCGTCGGCAGTTCGGCCAAACTGGAGGCATACGATCCCCACTCCCAGTACCGGAAGTGGCAGTTCTTCGATCCCGGCTACAGTCTGGGCCGACCATCGGTTACCCCCGACGGGGCGACCCTGATCCTCGCCGGGAGCGACACGAGTATCTACGGCTATCCCGGGTTCGTGAAGGCCTTCGCGAGCCGGAACGGGCGGGAGCTGTGGACCGTAGACCTTCCCTTCCAGCTCAACCCGGGCTACAGGGTTTACGGCGTACATCATCCGCGCATCACACCGGACGGCACCACCGCCTACGTGAGCACGCTTACGCTGGCCGAATGGCCTCTCAATCAGGACCCGCACTCGTTTGTATACGCGATCGATATTTCGTCCGCGAAAGGCGGTGGCAAAGGCGGAGGTGGTAAAGGTGGCGGAAAAGGTGGAAAGGGAGGGAAGTAACGGGATGGCAATATCTCCTGTGTAAGGGCCACAGCTGACTTCAGGCCAGACTCGGAGCCGGTGAGAACGGGTCTGGGCTAGCTGGTCGCGTTGATTGCACTGCGTCGGCATCCGTCTCTGGTCGTTGCTGTAGCGTTTAGATTTGTACTTCAATACTCGAAGAAGAGATTTGCAGGAACCGTTGTTATTCCTGACATCGTCGTCATCGCATCTGGCGTTAACTCCGGACTAATGCTTGTTGGCTACGTTGTGGCATTGGGTGTGACCTGGTCACGCAGCGACTCACAATTCGATTCATCGGCTGCTTCAGGTCGCAACGCAGCCTGTTGAGAAGTCCGAAGTAATATGACGGCTTGTGACCCCAAAGCGCCGTAGAGGATGACCGGCCAACTGACAGAAAGCTTGACCCGTGAATAGGGTTGAGCAGGTGATGGGGGGCTGAAATGGAAACGAGAAAGGTCGCACTAGGTACAGTCGCCTATACCGTCGGCACGTTCACACTTGCCGTGGTCTGGCACATTTTGTTGTTTGAGAACCAATATCGGAGGTTCGGCTACATTGAGGGCGAACCAAACTTTGCCATCGGATTCGTTACGATTCTGGCGCAGGGTGTACTTCTTTCACTACTGTTTCCGATGTTCAAAATCGCTGGAACCGGAATTATTCGCGGACTCAAGTTTGTGGTGCCGATAGGCGCGTTTTTCTGGACATCTCATGTGCTCGCGTTTATCGCAAAACAGACAATCCAGGACGTCCCACTGTTCGTGATGATGGAAACCATTTATCTAGGGCTACAGTTCGGGCTGTTCGGAGTGCTCATAGGAGTCATCTATCGCGGTGACAGTTCAACCTGATGGGCGGCATCTGGCCGGAATGCGACGACTGCAAAGTTCAGGATATAATTTCGGCTAATAACGCTTAGCGGTCGCTGGCTCGGGCGCGATCGGACGCATCTGGTCAATGTCTGGATGCTTGCACCACTACCTTTTGCCGCTTCGAACTGCAGGAGTACAACAATGAGCTACATCGATGGATTTGTGATAGCAGTACCAACCTCGAATAAGCAGGAATTCACAGAGTACGCCAAGTTGGTCGACACAATATTCACTGAATATGGTGCAACTCGGGTTGTCGAGTGCTGGGCTGACGATGTGCCCGAAGGGAAGGTCACCGATTTTGGCAAGGCGGTTCAAGCGACAAAGGATGAATCGGTTGTGTTCTCTTGGATCGAATGGCCGGACAAGAAAACGCGCGATGCCGCTATGAACAAGATGATGTCGGACGACTTAAATGACGAGCGCATGGACCCAAAGAAGAACCCCATTCCGTTCGATGGTAAGCGCCTGATCTTCGGCGGGTTCAGACCGATAGTTGAACTATAGAATCCGGGGATTGGTCGACGCCAATCGTTGAGACCATGCTGTCCTTATCCAGGGGGCACTTGTTACTGTCGGTTTGGTGGTCTTTCGAATTATCAGCGACCGCTGTTGGCCTACTGCCGTCGGTCGCCTGGAATGAACTACAATTTCTGCTATTGACCCAAAGGGGACTTCAGTTTGTCGCCAAAGTAATGGATGATCAGGTCACAATTCCAACTCTGTGAGCGAGGCGCTATTCAGATGAACTTTCTATCAAAGTACAATGACCACACGTATGCCGCGCTGAGAATCGTTTCCGGCGCGATTTTCACATTTCATGGCGTTCAAAAGATTTTCGGTTTCTTGGCGGAGTACCAGCCGGCCGTCGGCTCGCAGCTGTGGATAGGGGGCATGATTGAGTTGATATGCGGCGTCCTGATTGCGATCGGCTTTCAGACACGCTGGGCTGCATTTCTTTCCAGTGGCACCATGGCGGTTGCCTACATTCAGTATCATTGGAGCTTCAGATTCGGCCCTGAGTTTTTTCCTGCTATCAACGGTGGCGATGCCGCAATTCTCTATAGCTTGGTTTTCCTGCACATCGCCTGCCACGGTGGCGGTAAATGGGCTCTGGATAGAGCCAAATAACCGACCCCGCCGACCAAAACCAGTTTCCGCTTCTGGCCGTGACGCGACGGTCGTCGGGCCTGAGCTATAATTTCTCCTACTGACCCGATGCTGACATTCCAATATCGAACGAAGAAATGGCAGAGCATTTATTTGAGTACCTCAGAAACCTCGATCTTCCTTGCGACTACGCGATATTTGGCAGCGGCCCGCTCTTAGTACGAGGTATCATCAAGGCCAGTAATGATCTAGATGTTCTTTGCGGCCCCGAGGCTTGGGGTGAAGTCTGCAAGAAAGGCAAGAAAATTCGCCTCCGAGATTATGGGTTGGACGTTGTTTCGATGCTGAATGACCGAATTACCTTCGGCACTCATTGGGGCATCGGTGACTTTGATACTGCCGCACTCATTGAATCTGCCGAAGAACTTGAAGCACTTCGATTCGTTCGCCTGGAGTACGTCGAAGCGTATAAATTGATTAGATTGAGTGACAAAGACAAGCAGCACCTAATTGCTTTGCGTGAATATCTGCAGAACAACGAAATCCGCCATACGGCAATACAATAGGCGTCCGCTACTGGCCGACTGCCGTCGGTCGCCAGGAACCTGAACGAGCGACTGGTATTGAAAAGAGCAGACGTTCAAACGGAGTTTTCAAAGTTTTGGCCTTCGAATGACTGCTTCACATCGCATAGCCGGCGATCGAACAAACTGAAGTAAGATGTCGGCTTGTGACCCTATGTATGGACTCCTCCAACCTAATTTCTTAGGTTGGAAGGTCGACCAAAACCCTATTGGAGTCCATACATGTCGTATTCAACTACAGTTGGCGTCGATCTTGCAAAGAACGTCATTCAGGTCTCGGTAATATCTAGCCGAGGCAAAGAGCTTTTTAATCGCTCGCTCACTCGCAAGAAGTTTGCGGAGTTCCTGGGTAAACAGGAGCCATCACTCGTGGCCGTTGCCGAAGCGGCACGCCGGCCGAACATCAAAGATGCACCGATGAAGACGGTGGAACAGCAAGGGCTACAAGCTCTGCAACGAGCGCGGGAGCTGCTGATCCAGGAGTGTGTTGCATTATCGAACCACCTGCGCGGCATTCTGCTCGAGCTTGGCATCACCATTCCTCAGGGATTTGCCTCACTGCTGCGCGCGCTGCCTAAAGATATCTCCTCCGGCCTAACCTACACCGGTTTGAGGCCATAGAGCCCTTTGACCCTTAGAGGAGCCGGGGTGCGTATACATAGTGGGCCAGGAGATAGCGTCTCCACATCAAGGCCGAATATACAAACGCGTCTGAGTTCTGATCGGAAAATCTGTCTGCTGGACTGGAGGAGTCCATGTACTTAGCGGACGGTCACGCCTGATTGCAACCAATAATCATTCAGGCGCTGTCCAAGTACTCTTCCGCATCGACTGCCAGCGACCTTACGTATTCATCATGGTCGAGACCGCATGCTCGGCAGGACGCGGTCAATGTGGCTCCCTCCTTATCATTCCGCATGTACATGGAGAAAGCTGGATTCCCGCCGGGTAGGTTTGGATCGCAATAGTATCCTCTGGGATTGCATCCTGGACAAGCCATGATTGAGTAGTTTCCGACGTCTTCGTCTACGACTCCGCGTATGTGGTCCAGACGGTGAGTGCCGACATTGAATATTTTTTTCGAAGGAATTCCGCGGTCCTGCTCCCCGATTCGATAAATTCCGCCGTGAACGGGACATCGCAATTCATCGTCCGCAAAGGTCATTACTTCTCGACAGTCCTCATATCGAGGACACCCGTAACTCCACAATGCAGGGTAAAACTCTTCTTTAGGTGTGACTTCGTAACCGCATTCATCACAACTACGAGATTGATGTTCGTATGGATGTCCGCAATTTCGACAGACTTGGACACGATTTCGAATACGAAAAATACCCCACGCCAACATCGCCACTGAAAGAGCGAGAAATTCCCATACATCATATAGGCGCTTGAGGGTCTCAATTACACCAACTTCCCAGGCGTCAATCACGTCCTCGACACCGAACCACACAGTCGTCCCCACAAAAAAGACACCAGAGGCGAGGATTAATGAAGGCGGCAGCAACCCGCCTCCGTGCCGGCGCGGCCTTCCGCTTAAGGTTCTCCATGCGACGGACGAAAAGAAGAATGTTAATGCAGCAGATAGGACAGTCATCACCAGCCAAATTGTCGCGTCATTATCGCTCCATTCTCCTTGAACAACGAGGATAAGCGGTGCGGCCGTGACGACCGCGAAGATGATACTCAGAAAAGCGGAAATAACGCCGAGAATAACCTCAAACAAACGAGGTGCTGCCTCAGTGTACTTATTGGATTTCATTCTTCGCCGCCAGGTGATTACGTTTTTCGACCTAAGAAGAACCTTTTGAAAGTAAAGCGGACATTTACAAACCTACCACACCGACGCCTGCTATTGGCCGTTAGCAGGCTTCCACCATTTCCCCGAAGCGCACGCTCAAGCGGCCGTACGGGAAAAAGCAGACGCTCAGCACGGCAGCCTCTTGCCTTGGCTTTCCGTATTTGTCTATCAATGAAACACCAATTAATACCGGTCGCGACCGCTTTTCGCATTAGTCAGGCGTAACACCACGAAGGCAGCGGTCGCAGGTTCGCACCGAGGGCGACGCTCCCACGCAGTCGAGTTCGCCTTAAGTACATCTCCGAATTGACACAGGTTCTTTGCCAATCCAATTTGGTGAAACATCGGACAATGGCAAATCTGATCTTAATCAGGCATTCAGAGCCGCGGGTTTTCGCTTCCTGCGAGACGTCTCTCGCGACGTCCCCTGGAACCCAAAGGTCGCCGGGCTGCGATGCCCCGGCGGAAGGGTTTCGATCGGATTGACTTGGTCGGTGTTGTCTTGACCTACGGTTCGGGCGTTCCGTCCGGGAGGTAACGATGAGAGCAAACCGCAACTCTTGGAGGATGGGGGAAAACGGTCTCATCATCGCCGGCCTTGTTATCAGCGTTATTTTCTGGTTGCTCGAGGCGAGCAACCATGTACTGTTTTTTGCAGATTCCGACCTCTTTGAGGCCGTATTCGCGCCGACCTGGCATGAACTCTGGATGCGATTGGCCGTAGTCGGGGCGTTTATGGCTTTTGCCATCATTGCGAATCGCATAGTCAAGGCACGTCGCCGGGCCGAGGATGCCGCCACCCGGGCGCTGACCGAGGTCGATCAGGTATTCGAAACCGCTGCCGACGGAATGCGAATAGTAGGCAGGGATTTCCGCGTGCTCAGGGCAAATGATACCTTTGCCAAATTGATTGGCTTGCCCAAGCACGAAATCATCGGCAGGAAATGCGACGAAGTATTCTGGGGCGACAAGTGTGATACGCCCGGATGTCCATTGGCCAGAGTGCTTGATGGTGACCAATACGTCGAGTATGACGCCGATAAGGTACGTCCGGACGGGACGTCAGTGCCTTGTATCGTTTCAGCCACTCCTTACCGACATCCGGACGGTACGATTATCGGCATTGTTGAGGATTTCAAGGATATCTCGGAACGCAAACGTGCAGAAAAGGACCTGAAAGAGTCCGGCGAGCGCTTACGAGAGTTGACTGCGCACCTGCAAAGCATACGGGAAGAGGAACGCAGTCGAATAGCGCGGGAAATACATGACGAGTTAGGCCAGGTTCTGACGGCATTGAGCCTGGACGTGCGCTGGCTGCGTAAGCGATTGCCAGAAGAGCTGGGCGAGTTGCGAGAGAAAACCCGCATGATGGGTGGACTCATCACTGCAACGGTCAATTCCATAAGTCGGATTTGCTCGGAGCTGCGACCCGCTATTCTCGATGATGTCGGGCTTTCCGCCGCTATCGAATGGCAGGCGGAAGAGTTCACCTCCAGAACGGGAATCGCATGTAACATCAAGACCGAGCCTGCGGAAATAAAGTTATCCGAGGAACTGTCAGTCGCCATCTTTCGAATCTTCCAGGAAACGCTGACGAATATCGTCCGTCATGCAAACGCCAGCGAGGTAGATGTTCAGCTGCAGCTGACACCGAGAGTCTTTTCGATGCGGGTCAGTGACGATGGCGTAGGAATAGAAATTGCCGTGCCCCAAAAGGTGCACTCCTTCGGTCTCTTGGGTGTGAAGGAAAGGGTGCGTGGCTTTGGCGGAGAGTTGACGTTTTGCACAGGCGACAAGGGCGGCGCATGCCTCGACATCGTTATCCCGACCCCGGAACTTGCGGCAAGGAATAAGGAAGTACACATGCCCGCTGCACACGTTTCGCAGAGGCCATAGCATAATATCGCTGGCTGCGCCGTTACCTTACTGTACAAGACCCTTGAAGAATGCGTAATGGGTAAGCTCGGCATTGGTTTTCATGTTCGTCTTCTGGAGAACATGGGCTCGATGTGTGCTAACGGTCTTTACGCTCAGGCATAATTCGTGCGCAATTTCCGATACCGTTTTGCCCGACGCTATCAACAGGAATATCTGGTACTCCCGGTCGGACAGCACGTCGTAAGGCTCTTCGTCACAGTGACCCGATAGATTCGCCGCGAGCCGCTCTCCGAGATTCGAGCTGATGTATCGACCGCCACCCAATATTTTCCTCACCGCCGCGACAAAGTTTTCGGGTGCGCTTGCTTTGGTCACATATCCGGCCGCGCCGGCTTTTATCATCCTCACCCCGTATTGGCTTTCGTCAAACATGCTGAGTATCAGCACGGGGAGATCCGGCCATTCCGAGTGAATACTCTTGAGAACGTCGAGGCCGTTCCGATCCGGCAGTCCTATGTCCAGGATAAGGGCGTCAGGTTTGTCATGCCGGAGGCACTCGATGCCCTCCCGGGCGGTTCCCGCCTCCTGCACTTCGACGTTGCCCAGCTCGTCTTCGAGGACAGCGCGTAAACCGCGTCGGACGACCGCGTGATCGTCTACAAGCAGGACCTTATACCTTGGCACAGTACTGACGTCGCTGAAGTATTGGTAAGAATCAGTTTAGTCTTGCGCTTATCGCGCCGCAACAAAGGCGAGGGGCGGCCACAGCACAGGCGCCGCCCCTCGAGACGGAGTCCGGCCGGCGGCGATTCCATCCGCTGCCGCCCGGACCGCGCCTGGCTGCCGTCATTCATGCGTAAACTCCGGCACGTCAAACGGATACCCGGTGACCACCCAGGCCTCGATGCCGCCTTCCGGGTTGACGCCCCAACCGACGATCCGGTCGCCGAGGGCCGAGAGACCCGTGGCTTCGTTCAGGATCCACTGGGATCCCATGCCAGAATATTCGGCAGCACCGGTCTTGATGAGGATGTACTCGAGGTCGTACAGGTAGCCGATCTCGTCGTCTTCCAGCACGGGGTTGCCGGTCCACACGAAGGCCTCCGACGGATAGAGAATGCTCTTGCTCTTGCCCACAACCATCAGGTCGCCGGCCGTCGAACCGATCTTGTAGGCGACGCCAGTGGCAACGCTGTCAAGCTTCTTCTTGGAGAGGCCGCCCAGGGGCTTGGCCACCCACTCGCCGGTGGTGCCGTCAACGAACCAGATGCAGGCCTGCGGGCCCTTCGGGCTGTCGCTGCGGCCGGCGATAATCAGGCCGTCAGGCGTCATCGCGTAGGCTTCGGCGAACTTGCCGCCATCAAGATTCGGCAGGACCACGCTCAGCAGAGTAATCGGGTCGGTATTCGGATCGATAACCTGCGTGACGAATGCGCGGTTGCCGCGCTGGGTGCCACCGTAGCCCGCGATGATCATTCCATCCGCGGACACGGCTTCGGCTCTTGACCACTGGAGTGTCTGCTCGGTGTAGACGGAGTCCGTGATGGACAGTGTCTTGATGACCGGCAGGAGGGGATCAGTCATGTCGGCACGGAACGCGAGTGGACCGCGCTTGTTATTGCCATAGCCCACCATGACTATCCCGTCGGTCGTCACGTCCATCGCCTGCATCTCGGAGATGCCGCCGCCGAAGTCCGGAATGGTCGCGTAGTCCCCTTCGTCGACCGAATCCAGCACTGGCAGCAGCCATTGAACGCCGTAGGAGACGGTGCCGAGGGTATACGTTCCAACCGGCGTCGAGCCGCCCCAGTCGAGGTTCAGGTTGGGCAGGTCATAGGCCGGCAAGTAGGCCATATCGGAGGACGCATACGCGGCGCTTGGCCGCGAAGGCGCGATAATGCCGATATCTTCCTGGACCTGCAGCTCGTTGTAGAGTGGCGGCAGCGCGTCATCGGTGGCTATGGCCCAATCGATGTCGGAACGCCACGCACGCTCGAAGTCAACGACCACGGTGGAGCCCACGGCCGTCTTGCCGTCGCGGGAGATGCCCAGCGCCATGCTGGAGTCGTGCGGGCCATCCATGTGCCCCCACCGCCAGAAGAATAATTCGGCATCGGCGGGCGGCGGCGCTGGCTCGTCGCCCGGCGGTTTACCCGGTGTGCCACCTTTGGCGGCCCACACTGTGGTGCCAGCCAGCAGCAGGAGCGCGCCGGCCACAATGGTAAGAATCAAATTACCTCGTTTCATGATTTCCTCCTCGCGCCTCAATCCGAGACGCCTCGGTAGTCAACTCTGCGGAACATGATGTCGCTGCCCTGCTCACTCTCTTCGAGCCAGATGCTGTACATCCGTGAGCCATCAGGCGTCTGGCGAAGCTGGGCCCCACCCTGTTCGGGCTTGTCCTTTGCCAGCGCATTCCAGCCGTCCTGAGGCTTGCCGCTTCCACCTTGCGGGGTCACGACGACGCTTTCATAGCGCTGTCCCTTGTCCCTGGTTCGGCTGTAGTAGATATCGAGCGGCATCTGCGGGTACTCGATGCCGTCCGCCAGCTGGTTCTGGTTGAACTCCAGGCCGAACGCGAGTTGGTAAACGCTCGAATTCCAATTGTCTTCGGCGTAACGAACAACGCCATTGGTCTTGATCGTTCCCGGCGTCTTGACCAGCCGCGGCTCCAGCACGCTGGTACGGTTGTTGCGCAGGTTGGAGACGTTGCGCGGCGGCTCCGATTCTCCCGCCCCGTACGCTGTGGTGACCACTTCCTCATCCCAGGTTACGGTCTGAGTGTCGTAATCCTCGATCGGAACTCTGAAGACCACGTTGTGATCGATCTCCGAGCCGAAAGGATCGGTCGTCCACGACTGCCCGCCGTTGAAGGAGCGCCGGACGTAGAAGTCGTACTTGTCGTTCGCCGCTCGGCCCCAATTTGGCGTCCAGCTGTAGCCGATGAGCAGGTCGTCGCCGTTGATCGCTCCGCGATGCGCTTTTGCATCGAGGCGCGGATGCTTCGCCGACGAATCTGCCAGGTTGGCCGGGCTCCAGCTCCACCTGAGCATCTTGACGGGTTTCTCAGGATCGAACGGATCCTGCCACTCGAGGGTCGGCTCTACGCTGCTGATGTTCTGGACACCAGGCACGAAGTTGCCGAAGGCATAGGGATTGCCGCTCGGCGAAGCGACAGCTCGTCGCATAAAGATGTCTGCCGGCTTGCCTTTGCCCTCTTCACCCTGGCGGTAGAGCGCTACGAGCACCGTGCCCGAGGGTCCCTTCCTGGACTTGGGCTGGCTGATGAAGCGCACCCGCCGTGCGTTTTCGTATGCAAGCTGCGGCTCGCCCTTCCAGTCGAGCAGCAGAGCGCCGAACTCGTCGACCACGTAGACCGGGTTGCCGGCTGCGTCGGTCTCCGGCAGGTTCAGGATGCCACCGCCACCGACCAGTTCCGGATTCCGGAAGTCGAAGCTGTGGTAGATGACGTTCTTGCCCTCGTCGGGCTTGTACTTGGCATCGTGCTCATCCTCCGAATCTGTGTCACAGTCGTGTTCCTCATTGTCCGGAGGGATGCCCACACCTTTGCTCTCCTCGTAACCGACGATGGCCCACGCACTCTTGGTACCGTCGGGCTTCTTGTACGGCTGCAGGAAAACATTGGCACGGGACGCACCGGTGTTGCCGTCGAGCAGACGACCGTCGGCGGTCACACAGACGTTGTGCACTTCACCCTTGGGGTTGGTCTTCTCCACCGTGTAGGCACACAGCAGATTGGTTCCAGGTGCCGCGGCCGTGCCGATGCCTTCGAGGGCGCCACAGTACCGGTGGGTACCCTGGCCTTCCTCGTCGTAATCGTGCTCACCGCTGCCACCGGAGGGATCCATGTTCTCCAGGCTGCAGACGTCGTTGTCGGAGACCCTCACCGGCAGGGACATCGGCACCAACGCTTTGACGCGTCCGGCCAGATCGGGATCCCAATCCACAAAGTCGCTGTCGTGGCCGGGCCCGCCTGCGGGGTAGTTGTAGTCTACGGTGCCGAAGTCGTCGAGCGTGATGTAGCTGTACCAGATGTCGGTCTTGTTGCTCGAGCGTGCACCGCTCCACCCGTCGCCAGGGCCTTCACCCTCGCCCGGCCGCAGCCCTTTCGGATCCTCCTGCCAGACGATCGCGAACGCGACGTCGGTGCCAGCTCCTGCAAAGAGCTGATAGGCATCGCGCCGACCGGAAGTGAGCCGTTCGGGCTTGAACCACTGAATGTTGCCATTTGGCTCGATTACCGCGCGAGCCGTCCAGACGCAGCTGTAGGGAATCTCGCCCATCTCGGGAAATTCTTCATAGACCACCGACCGTTGCGGTCCGCCGACGCCGAACAGGTCATCCTGCCAGTAAACGTCATCGCCCATGTAGTCAGCCGTGCAGAACGTACCTTCGTCAGTTTCGCGGCAAACGTCGCAGGGATCCGGCAGCCCGTCACCCGTCGTGTCAGGACAAACGTTGATGGCATAGCCGGGCCGCCCGCCGTGGCAGTACTTGTCAGTCCAGGCTACAAAGATCTTGTTGTCTTTGACCTTGAGCATGGGTTTCCAGGACTTGCCCGGATACCCGAGCAGGGACGACTTGTCGGCGGTTTTCGAGAGGTTCCTGCGCTTCCAGGTGTCGCCATCGTCTCTTGAAATGGCGACGAAGACGTCGGCAGAACCCGTGCCCTCGACTTCGTCGAGGTAAGAAACCACGATGGGCTTGGCTTCGAATCGCTCTTCGATGACCTGGTCGTATTCATCGTGGTAGACCACCGAGGTCGGGGCTCCATCCGCCCGCAGCGCCGGAACGTATATCGGCACGATCTCGATCTTAGCCTTGTCGCTCTTCATTCCAGGCGTCTTGGAGAGATTTCTCTTCATGAGATTGCCGGCCTTGGTCCCGGCGTTGAGGTTGTCTCGCGCCTCCTCCTTCGTGACGGCCATCAATTCGACGTCTCCGGCACAAGCCGCGAGCGTTGCGTCGATCAGTGCGCCGACTGCGTAGTCGTCAGCGAAGAAGTCTTCCGGCGCCGGGATTGGAGGCAGGCCGGTCATCGCGCTGTTCAGGCAGGCGATCACCGGTTCGGTGATGTTGATCGCCCCTTGCGCCGGGTTGCCGTCTGCGTCGAAGCTTTGCAGCAGCCGGGCCACGTTGAGTACTCGATCGTCATCCAGGTCGGCACCCTCGAAGAGGCCAGCCGGCGAGATGGCGCGGTCACCCAGCGCCTCACCGAGAAAGAGGTTGCCCACGAAGAAGGCAACGTGCTCATTCGGCAAATACCAGAATTGACCGTTGTCACCGGTTGTCCCGGACTGGGTAACAGTCTCATACGCCAGGCCGTTCACGTTGGCGTCAACGAAGTGCCCTGGCTCGACCTTGGCGAGTGGATAGGTGACGTAGAAACCCCAGCCAATCGCATCGCCCGTGCTGCCGGGATACCGGTCGAACGCGGCTACGTTCTCGGCATAAGTGGTTTCAGGCAGTTTCTCCCAGACCTCGTTCCCGAACTCGTCGAACGTTCTTAGATGGAGGTCTGCCGCGATAACGATGTAGCGGTTAGGGGGGCATTTCTCCGGAATTCCCCAACAAATGTTGGCTTGTTCTCTCAAGACGTCCAGCGGAATCACCTCCAGATGTTCGGTGGCGAGTTCCCCGGTCTCCTCGAGGTACAGGGTCTGGTAATCGAAAAGCCTCAGTCTCGGTCTTCCCTTCTTGTCGAGAATGGCGGAAAAGTCGGCCGGATCTGCGACGACGTGAATCGCCACTTCCTCGATCCTCAGGCCTTCACCGGGATTGATGGAGATTTTCAGGTCATCCTTGGTGTTCCAGATGGCTGCATCGCCGCCCGAATCGTGCCAGACCTGCGCGAGATCTACATCGTTGTAAACCAGGTCGGCTTCGACCGGCCAGGTCAAATCCTGGTCCGCGCCGACACTGCCGGCCAGCAAGCAAAGCACCGGGAACACCACCAGTACAATTGATTGCGACTTGAGTTTTGCTAGACACATAAGTGCATCCTCCTGCGAAATCACCGCGTTTCGAGCCGGCGCCTGCTACCGCGAGCGCTGCCTACCCCCGCGATGTTGTGTTCAAGGTTTTGCTGTTGTTGCGGGAGGAAAGCAGGTTTGCATTCCCCCTCGCCGTAGCAACGATTTCTCTGGTGGCTGACTCACCTCCTTTTCGGATCAGGCTCCTTTGTTTCACAAGCAGTTGTTCAAACAGACGCGCAGGAACATCTTGCTTGCCAGGATCGAGGTGCCGTCATAGGTGCCTTCGGACCTGACGATGCTGTCGATATCGACAAGTGCGAAGAACTCATCGGCGTCGATTTCCACGTGCGCGGCGTTCTGAAATACCGTGTTCTCGTCGGATGTCACGGTGACCCCGAGCATCGTGATGCTCGGTCGATCGATCGATTCGACCAGCGCCTTGAGCGTCACCACGTCGTGCGGGTCGTCACGCTCGAGCCGGGTCGCGATGACCAGATCGCCGTCCAGGACGGCACGAATCTCGAGGCGGTCGTTGATGGCGAGGTCTTCGAACCCAAAGCTTGGCGGGCCGGACGCCGTGTGATCGCGGAACAACGTGAACTGGTTCGTCTGAACGTCGATGCCGAGCAACCTGACCACGTCGTAACCGGCGAGGAGGTCTTCGACATCGGCCTTGATTTCGACCAGCGACGGCAGGTGAAACACGATCCGTTCGGCCACGAGCACGCCAGTGTCATTGAGCGTGCCGTCGATCGACACCTTGACATCCAGTTCCAGGGTATCCACGGTCCCATTCACGTAGACCGTGTCTAATGTGGTCGTAACCGCCTGGCCATCGACTTCGAAGTCGATTGCCGAATTGAACGCGGTCACATAGCCGATCAGCTCGTACAGGCACTCGCCGGCACATAGCCGGTACCTGTCTCTGTCCCGATCACGTGCCTGAACCATGTTGGCCAACATATGGCCGTTCTGGATCATGGCCGTGCTGGTCACCTGGACGTACATGCCATTGGCGAGGTCGGCGCCGCCCAGCTCCAGCATGGCTGCGGAGTAGTCACAGGATTGCGTGCCGATGCGGAAGCGTTGCTGGCCAATATCGAGATCAGCAATTTCCCCTTTGACCTGCATGGTCATGCCCGCTGCAAATTGGTTGGCGGTGCGATGCACGTAAGCCGCCTGGATCTGCTGCTGGTGTTTCCACAGACCGCTGACCTCGACGACATGGCCGACTTCGAGGTCCTCGAACGTCGCGTCTTCGAATACCGTGAGTCCGTCGACGAAGACCGTTCGGCCCAGCACGACGAAACTTCCCGCTGCCCTGTCGATACTCGAGACAGGACCCTCGGCGTCATCGACAAACGTGATTTCGTTGGCCCGTGTAACTCCGGTCGTGCTGTCTATCGTGCCGCCAATCGACACGACCATGCCGATCTTCAAATCGGAAACGGTTCCCGGTTCGTCATCCATTGAGACGATCGCGGCAGCGGTGTCGAACTCGACACCATTAGCGGTCACGCTGCCGAAGCCCGTGATCGGGCCGACCACGACAACGTCGTCTGTAGCGACCACGGGCAAGGGAGTGGGAGCTCTGTTCGGATCGCTGTCGCCGCAGGCGGCGGCAACCAACAACACGAGCCCTGTAAGAATTCGGCTGCTTTTCATGATGGACACCTCCTTTCCACCCATGCGGTATGCGGTTCGCTCATGGGGAGTCTATTGCCCGCATGGCACGGGCAACATGAGACAAAAGCTGAATCGGATATCGGATCGGAACCGATCAGATAGTCGGTGTTCGTCCTATGCAGGGTTGGGATTTGAACGATCTGGGTGAGCGCCTTCGCATTCGGCCGGCATTGGGTGTTCGCTGCTATTGACCTCATTCGCGCCGGCGGCGCAAGAGCTGCGAAAATCCGTTGATATCGTGTTTACCCCAAGTCCGCTACGGTTTCGTGACCTACGCTTTGCTATATTCCTGGTGATGCGTGCGCGCAATCTAATATTCTTAACTACCCTGATGTTCTGGGCATTGGCCAGCGCTGCCGAAGAATCGAGGAACGCAGGGTTGTCCCGGCAGGCCTGTGTGGGCTGTCATGGCGAGGACGATACCGGCAGGGCACAGACGGGACCGCCACGTGGCGCTGCACTGCTGGCGCCGATGAAGACGGAGCTCAAACAAGCGCTAATGGCCGGAATGCAGAAGGGACCCTCGCACGCAATCAGTGTCTGCAAGGTGCAAGCCCCCACAATCGCAGACTCTCTCTCAGTTGGGGGCGTTAAGATTGGCCGCACGAGTCACCGACTTCGTAACCCGGCAAACCGGGCTCCAGAGTGGGTCAATGTTGTGCTGCAAGCGTACCTGGACGAGGAAAAGGATCACGCGCCACAGGTGGTGTCATTGGCGAACGATCGGGAGGGCTACGTCGAACCGATTATGATCCAGCCAATCTGTCTCGCCTGCCATGGTAGAAATCTGGCTGCCGACGTTGCGACGCAGATAAACACGCTGTACCCGGAAGATGAGGCAACGGGATTCGAGGTCGACGAGCTGAGAGGGGTTTATTGGGTAGAGTATTCCTTGGCGGAATAAGGTTCGCAATTACCGACGCTTGCGCGAAGGCCGACTTTCTCCGACACACCCGATTAACGCCGCCAATCCGGGTTGCCCTCGGGAGGCAGGGGTCGTCCCGACAGATGCACGGCACCCTTTCTCGAAAGTTGATCTGTGTCACGTTTTCGGCCCGACTTGCCTGGCAGCCACGCCAATCCGTGACTTTATCGGCTGAAACAGTCGCCCGAATATCCTAGCGTTGCGCCCCTGGCTGCTGCGATTACGACAAGGGATGTCTCAACGATGCACGGATTCGGCCGAATCGCTCTCATTTCTGCTGTGCTTGCCACAGCCCTGACTGGCTGCGGCGGTGGCGGCAACTCGTCGTCCCGGACGGGATTCAACCCGGAGCCGCCGGTGATCAGCAGCGATGCCAGCCTGGCCGAGTTGACCGCTTCGGCGGCTGACTTCGATCAGATCTTCCAGCCGACGATTTTCGACTATACCGGCACGGCCTCGTACCTCGCCCGTACTACCGCAATCATGGCCGCGCCGACGCATGGAAACGCGACATTAACCATCAATGGCATCGCCGGCTCGCCGGGTGAGCCGAGTGGCCCGATTGACCTGCTGGAAGGCAATAATGTGATCACGGTGACGGTTACTGCCGAGGATGGAGTCAGCAGCCAGTCCTACACAGTGGATATGGGTCGAAATGGTGCAAGCGCACTTGCGCCGCGATGGTTTATTAAGGCGGCTGACAACGGCGCCGACGACCGCTTCGGCGCGCGCGTCGCCATCTCGGACGGCACACTGGCGGTCGTTGCAGGCGGTGAGGACAGCGCAGCGACAGGCGTCAACGGCAACTCGGCCGACAACAGCGCCGACAACTCCGGTGCCGTCTACGTGTTCGGGCGCGATGCAGCCAGTACGTGGACGCAAGAGGCGTACATAAAGGCATCGAACACCGCAAACTCTGATGCATTCGGCCATGCGATTGCATTGTCCGGCGACACGCTCGCCGTGAGTGCGTTTCAAGAAGACAGCGCAGCGGCAGGTATTGACGGCGACGACTCGGACAACAGTGCTATTGATGCCGGCGCGGTTTATATATTCACACGGGATGTGACCGGAATCTGGTCACAGCAGGCCTATCTGAAAGCGTCGAATACGGACCCCGTCGATGGCTTTGGTGTCTCCGTTGCGCTCGACGGCGATACGTTGGTGGTGGGCGCGAGCTACGAGGACGCTCTGGTGTCTGGCGTAGACGGTAATCAGGCAGACAACAACGGGCCGGATTCGGGCGCCGTGTACGTGTTCACCCGGGATGCAGCCGGCCTCTGGACGCAGCAGGCCTATCTGAAGGCATCGAATCCGGACGCGGGCGACCGATTCGGCGGGGCGGTCTCACTTTCGGGCGATACGCTGGCGGTTGGCGCGGCTTATGAACGGAGCAAGTCCACTGGAATTGATGGTAACCAGGCCAGCAACAGCTGGTCCGAGGCAGGCGCCGTGTACGTGTTTACACGTGACGATGTCGGCGACTGGAGCCAGCAAGCGTATTTGAAAGCGTCCAATACCGGCAGTGGCGACCGCTTTGGCGATTCACTGGTCCTGTCGGGCGACACACTGGTCGTCGGTGCACCGCTGGAAGACAGTGCGGCTCGAGGTATCGATGGTTTTCAGGCCGACAACAAGGCGCTTAATTCGGGTGCAGCCTACATATTCAGTCGAGATGTGACGGGCAACTGGAGTCAACAAAATTATTTGAAGGGCTCCAACACGGACAGCCAGGATCAGTTCGGACATTCAATCGCGCTCGATGGCGACCTGCTCGTTGTGGGCGCATTCGAAGACAGCAACGCAGTCGGCGCCGGTGGCGATCCATCGGATAACAGTGCGCCGAATGCTGGTGCGGCCTACCTGTTCGAGCGTGACGCGATGGGCGCGTGGAGCCAGATCGCTTATCTGAAGGCATCAAACACTGATGCCGGAGATGAATTCGGCTCGGCAATCGCCATTGACGGCAACTCACTGCTTGTTGGTGCGCCGCTGGAAGACAGTGTAGCCACCGGCGTTGGCGGCGACCAGACAGGCAACGATTCGATCGACTCGGGCGCCGTCTATCTCTACCAATAAGCGCCCATTCGACGGTAAACCTCAAGTGCGGTTCGCTCATCCTGACTTCTGCCATCGAAATTTCCCTATTTGCTCCTGATCCTGCAGCCAAGCTCAACTGCAGGGAAAAGCCGCCGTGGTAAGTTCTGGTATTCACCGATGTCTCTGCACATTTCTGTTGTTGCTAATAGGGAGCGTCGCATCTGCCGCTGTCGATATCGATGATCTTTGGGTTGGCGCCGAGAACTTCCCAGGACCGTGTATTGGTCTGGCCCGCGGACAGCCGGCAGCTGGTCGGGAGCGGTATCGACATGACAGGCGGCAACACGTTGCGAGCGACCGATACCTTGTTCCTGTCGGGCCTCGCCAGTGGCGGCACGCTTATGCGGCAGCGCGGTCGGCCACGAAGTTCTTCGCCGCAAAATCCCAGTTGATCAGGTTGCTCAGGAATGCATCGATGTATGCATCGCGCTTGTTTCCGGATGTCAGTAATCGGACAAACAGATGAGATCAAGGAGCGCTTCTACGCGATCTCACCCGAGCGGCGACTCAAGCATCCGTCGGTCGTATTGATCACAGACACGGCTCGCTCGAACCTTTTCGCTGCGTAGTGGTGGCATATGGGCGTTGGGTGGGAGCAATAGCCAATCCGCGGCTTTGACTACCATTACTCGCGGTCAGCCTTTTCTCTCTGGCGCATCGGCATGAGCGTCATCGCCGGGAGGGTTTGATCATTGTTGCGTTGTTTCGCGCCCCGAGCCCTTACCGGGCGTGCACTTGGGCCAGGCACAGTTCAAACGGGCCGTCCCGTTTGTCGTAGATCATAAGGCCCATGCCCGTGATCTGTCGCGTATCGAGCGGCGGTCCATCCAGCTGATACCCCCGGAACCTGGGAACGAAGCGTGAGAAGGGAATTTCGACCACGCGCCATGTGTCACTGGCGGTGTCGAAATCCGCCCAGTAACTGACCTGCTCGCCACGCCAGCGCGCGGCACTTGTCAGTCGCCAGGTGTAGCGACGGCCATCGCCTCTTACACGTAATCGGATTCCGGCGTGATTCGACAAATCCAGCTGCATGGGTTTCGTGCGGATCGAGCTGAAACCGCCACCATTCGTGTTGGTGTGACCGGTGAAGCACAATTCCCCTCGTTCCAGCTCGAAATCGCCCTCGCTCCGTCCCCCCATGACGTTGTCATTCACCACGTACCAGCCCAGGTCGGAACTGCTCGCGGTGAAGTCGGTGAGCAAGAGTCCTCCATCAGAATGAGAGTCGGATGCGTCTAGCGGCGTGTCGGCAGAAGTCATCAGCAGAACTCCAAAGAATAACGAAAATGTTGCCAGGTACATCCTGCTAGGGCCCGTAAGCCGGCAACACGTTTTTCAGGTGCGGAAGCGACATGTACCACTCCCGGCAGGTTGTTGAGGCCTGACCACCCAATGTCACTGTGGTACGCATCGAGCGGCTCAGTGCACTGGCGTATAGCCGTTGATAGTAAGGCATGGACTGGACATGAAAGGGCAGTATTTCTTCGAACGATCGGTCGGTGTCAAAAGTGTCGACAAACGCGTCGTAGAATCGGCGCAGCGCGTCGGAAACGGATTTCCTGGCGATCAGGCTAACCGAAGGTGTAATCGTCCAGGTCATATCGCGTTGCAGTACGAACTCACCGACGAAGCCTGCGCGCCGTTCGTCCGACCATTCTTCGGGTGCGATCAGGCTCAGTGACCACTGCCCGTCTATCCAATAAAGGTAGTTCGAACGCTCTGCGACCGGCCGGTACTTGAACGTCGCAGACAAAGCGAGCATGGATGTGAACAATTCTGCCAGCACCTGTTGCCGCGGTTTCGCCACGATGTTACGTGGTTGACTTCGGTACCAGTCCAGCAAGAACCCGCTGACGCCTTTGCCTTCGGGGTTGCCGTCAGATTTCGGCGCTATCGCGCAGCCGACCGATTGTTTCGACCTGCCGTGATGTGGTGTGATCGACATGAATGAGCTCATCAGTTGGGCGGTAAATTTCTTTTCCTGGTTGACCGGCACAGACAACACGTCGTGGTCGAATTCAGGCAAAGCCGGACAACGATTGTGATCTATTCTGACGATCGGCGTGTAACAAGTCGTAACAGAAAGCGTCGTGACCACCTGGAGTTAGTATGCTTCGCCTGCCATGAACAATAACCTGTCCTGATCCTGAGAACGGATGTGATTCCTTGCTTGTAATTCTCGGCAATCAGCTTTTTCCCCTGCAGCACCTGCCGCCGCCGGACAGCACGCCGGTCTTCATGGCAGAGGACGCAGGTCTGTGTACGTACGAAAAACACCATCAGCAAAAGCTCGTGCTTTTTCTGGCCGCGATGCGCGCTTATGCCGAAGAACTGAAGGCGGCCGGGTACGAAGTGCATTACCTGAAGCTGGACGCTACCGATAGCCGTCCATACGAGACCAAACTCGCAATGGTGATGAAGCTCGTTGGCGCAACCGATCTGCAGTACTTCGAGGTCGAGGACAAAGCAATGGAACGGCGACTTGCGGAATTTGCCGCAGAACACCAGCTGACCCGCAAGGAACTGGCCACGCCGATGTTTACGTGCACCCGTGAGGCTTTCTCCGAATATGTCAGCGGGAAGTCACGCCTGCTCATGGGCGACTTCTACAAGTGGCAACGCCGACGACTCGAAATTCTCGTGGATGAAAATGGAGAACCGCAGGGCGGTCGCTGGAGTTTCGATACCGACAACCGCAAGCGACTGCCCAAGAGCGTCGTGCCGCCGGACGTGCCGTGGCCCGAGCCCGACAAGCACGTCGCCGACGTGATCGAGATCGTGGCGCGTGCGTTTTCGGACCATCCCGGATCGGCCCGGGATTTTCGCTGGCCGACGACGCGTAAGCAGGCGATAGAGTGGCTCGACGCTTTTATCGAGCAACGGCTGGCGCAGTTCGGGCCTTTCGAGGACGCGATCACATCTCGATCCGCTACGGTTTTCCATAGCATGCTCAGCCCGTACCTGAATCTGGGGCTTCTGACGCCCATGGAAATTATCCGGAAGGTCGAAGTGTGCGCCGATGACGTTCCGCTGCAGAGCCTGGAGGGTTTTGTTCGGCAGGTAATTGGCTGGCGCGAATTTGTGCGCGGTGTGTATCGGCAGTTCGGCGAAACGCAGGACGCAAGCAACTTCTGGTGTCATGAGCGGGAATTGACCAACTCATGGTACGACGGCACCACCGGCATACCGCCGCTCGACGATACGATACAGACCGCCCAGAGACTCGGGTGGACGCATCACATTCCGAGACTGATGGTACTTGGCAACCTCATGACCCTTTGCGAGATTCGGCCGCAATCGGCGCATCGGTGGTTCATGGAGATGTTCGTTGACTCATCGGAGTGGGTCATGGGTCCGAACGTATACGGCATGGGTGTCTTCAGTGATGGCGGCATCTTTGCGACCAAGCCCTACATTTGCGGCTCCAATTATCTTCTGAAAATGAGCGACTATTCGAAAGGGCCTTGGTGTGACACGGTCGACGGGCTTTATTGGCGCTTCATCGACAAGCATCGCGACTTTTTTGCCACGAATCCACGATTGGCACTAATGCCTAAGGCGTTGGACAGGCTTGACAGCGAGAGGCGAGATCGAATCTTCCAGGCAGCGAAAAGCTTCATCGCCCAACACACGACCAGCGCTTGATCGATCAAGGAGCGATCATTCCGATGAATAGCCTGTTAGCTCGACATAGCCCCGACCCTCGACTGGCAGCTGATCGCGTTTTCCCTCCACGTCCACCGCGCCTTCCCAGTAGCGCACTGTGGTGAAGAGTTCCTGGTCGCTGATGACCGGGGTCACTGTCAGCTCGAGGTCGAAGCGCGGTATTCGCAGGAGCCAACGGGATGGGTAGACGCCGCCTTCGGGACTCGTCCAGTTGTCGAGCACGGTAATTTCGGCATCGCTCGCCGTGAGGTGCGAGGCGGCGCCGTGCGCATCGACAAAGGAGCCAGCGCTAGCCGGGTCCCAGGCGCCGTCTTTCAAACGCAGCCCGTAGAGCATCAACTCACTGCCGTCGGCAAGCTGCAGCGCAAACCAGTCCCAACCAACCTGGTCGGCCGCGAGTGCGCTCGTACTCCACTCGCGATCGAGCCACGACAAACCGGACACTGTGTAGTCGCGCTCACCGATGCGCAACTGGCCTTCAGTCTGCATGCGCGTTATCGAGTAGTAATACGATGCATTCTCCGGATCAGCCGACTTCTGCGACAAACCGTCAATACCGTTGAGGACGGGCGGCTTTAATGCCGTCAACTCGAGATCCACGGCGATGGCGTCATCGCTTGCGCGCAAGCGCCAGGCTTCCGTGCCCGCTTGCGCTGCTATTTCCCAGTCGTTGATCCAGACGCGCAATGGCGCTGCTTGCGCGCCGGCAAGGCCGACCGCACCCCGCGAGTAGCGTTGCGCAACATAGAAGCTATCATCCTCGGCATCCGTGACGGCGAGGTGGGCGACATAGGCCTGATTCGTGCGCCAGGCCGAACTGGATGCGGGCACGGTCGGCGCGAGCGAAAAACGAAAGATCGTGAGTTCGAAACCGAAGCGCCGGCCGGCTTCGTCATCGAGGTTGCCAGTGACGTACCACCACTCGTTGCGGAATGCGGGGTGCGGTCCGTGATCGTCCGGAAAGGCGAACGCCCGAGGCTCCAGGGCTCTGGCGAATCGCGCGTCCGCAGCGCTGCCCAGGAGGTCCGCAAGTTGTGAGGGCGGCTCTGCAGTCTCGTCCGAATGCACCTGACCAACAATGAGGACGGCGAGGAGCGCAATCATGCGGAATCGTGTTCCCGCCATACTATTCCTCACGCATCGCAATGGCGGGCTGGCTTCGGCCAGCGCGATACGCCGGGTAGATTCCTGCTAGCAGCGCCACCCCCATCGCAAACGCGACGGAAACCAGCAGGATGTCCGGGGCGATCGACATATCGATCTGCCAGCCGAAGGCGCGTCGATTGATGACCTTGATGAGTACCCAGGCCATGACGATACCGAGTGGAACTGCGGCGAGACCGCTCAACAGGCCAATAATGCCCGTCTGCGCCGTGATCATGCCGCCGACCTGCGTACGCGTCATGCCGAGCGCGCGAAGTGTTGCGGACTCGCGGGCGCGCTCCAGTTGCAGCGCGAGCATGGCTGACAGAATACCGATGAAAGCGACACCAAGGGTGAGCCAGTAGAGAACGTTGGTTATCACGAAAGTACGGTCGAATATACGCATCGACTCCTGGCGCAGGCCAGCCCTGGAGGTGACGTACAGTGCCTGCCAGTCGTTGCTCAGTGCTTCGACCTGTTCGACGATCTCGTTGGCGCTGACCTCGTTGTGAAGGTAGAGGCCCAACGAATCGATGGTGTCGTCGTCGTAATGGCGCAGGTATGTTGCGCGGCTCATCATGATGCCGCTCGCATTGATGTCATAGCTCTGAAACGTGGCCGCGACCGAGAATTCCCGCGGGCCGCCACCGGTGGGCAGCACAATGCTGTCGCCCGCACCGACGCCATGCTGAAAGGAATAGGGTTCGGATACAAGCACCGCGTCGGCGCTCTCCCACGCGGGCCAGACCGCGGCAGGGTCTGCATCGAGAATCTCGGTGCCGGCATAGCTTGCGCGCGGCATCTCGAAAACACGCAGCTGAGTCTGGCCGTTCGCGTCCTCGACCCAGGCGCGCTTCCGCGTGCTCACGGCCTCAACGCCATCGAGATCGCTGATGGCCGCGACTAACGCCGGATCCATGGCGCCGCGCTGTGCGCCGGCATATACATCGGCCTGAAGCGTTTGCTCGAGCCACTCGCCAACCGAGCCTCGAAAGCTGTCGACCATGATGCTGACGCCGATAGTCGCCGACACGGCAACGGCCAGCGCGACGATCGCGATCCCCGTGCGCGCGATGCCCGATGCGATGCCCGCTACAGCCATGCGCGCGGTGGTGCCACCCAGGGCAGCGGCCGCGGGAGCCATGCCAATCGCAGCGAAACGCACGACTAATGGCACGCAAAGCGCAAAGCCCAGGATCATGAGGAACACGGCCGTGAGCCCCGCCACGAGGTCTTTGCCCGAGAAGACGATCAATACGACGGCTGCGATCATCAGCCCGATACCGGTCAGGGTAACGGTGGGCAGGGCACGGCGCGCCCGTCGCTCGAGTGCCGAGCGCATCATCGCAAGGCGAGGTTGGTAAGCGGTTGCCTCGATCGCCGGCAAGGCGGCGGCCAGGAGCGCAGCGCCGACTCCCGCGACGAGGCCCTTGGCCACAGAGAATGCGTCGACGCCGACGCCCGTCACGTTGACACGGAAGTACAGGTCGTTGATCGTGCGCGCCACGAGGTGGAGGAGCTGTTCGCCGAGCATGATGCCGAGCGCAACGCCGAGTATGGCCGCGACAAGACCGAGGAGCGCGGCCTCAATGAGGATCATCGCGAGTAACTGGCGACGCGTAAGCCCGAGCGCCCGAAGCACACCGATAAGCGCGCGGCGCTGCAGCACAGAAAAATTCACGCTATTGAATATGAGGAACAGTCCGACGAGGAGCGCAAGCAGGCTCATGGCCGTAAGGTTGGTCATGAAAGCCTTGCTCATCTCGGACGTAGAGCGCGTGCGGCCGGCCGCGGACAGCACTTGTGCACCGTCGGGCAGCGCGGCCTCGAGAGCTGACAAGGTAGCCTCGTCATTATGATCGATGCGCACGTCGACGCGGGTGAGCCAGCCGGCTCGGCCCAGCCACTCCTGTGCCGTGGCGATATCGGTGACGAGCAAGCGGTAAAGGGCATTGTTGCCGCCATCGGGAAAGACCGCCAGCAGCTCGGCTCGCCGCGTTTTGCCGTCTGCGAGCAATTCGAAGACGTCGCCGACAATGAGTCCCAGATCCTCCGCCGTCTGTTTCGAAGTCGTGACGGCGCCAGGCGTGAGGAAAAAATCGGCGAAGAAGGTGCTGCGATCCGATGCACCCGCGTCACGTGTATGCGCTTCGCCCGTGAAATCGCGAATCTCGCGCTCCGCAAAGAGATCAATACCGAGTACCGATAGTGTCATACCGTCGATCGTGATCGTGCCTTCGACGACAGGCGCGATTGCACGGACGCCATGGTTGACGCGCAACTTCGTGTAGACGTCTTCTCTGACACCGCGCGGTCCGCCGATAACCTGGTGCGTCGCTTTGCCAGTGATCGTATCCATCGATAGCAGGAAGGCCTTGCGAGCGCTGGCATTGGCGATATCCACGGCGACGATAACGGCAACGCCTATGCCGATGCCGAGCAGAGCAAGGGCCAGCTGCCACGGGTGCCGCAGCAGGTAAGAAAAGCTCGCGCGGTAGGTGACCGGTATCATCGCCCCGTGCTTGCCTCGAGCTGGCCGTTGTGGAGCTCGAGCACACGATCACAGTGCGAAGCGACGTGCATGCTGTGCGTGGCGATCAGCATCGTGTGTCCTCTGGTGCGAACAAGTTGGTCGATGAGTGCCAGCATGGCATCTGCCGTAGCGTCGTCGAGGTTGCCCGTTGGTTCGTCAGCCAGCAGTACGGCCGGTTTATGACACAGCGCTCGCGCAATCGCGACGCGCTGTTGTTCACCACCCGAAAGCATGTCCGGAAAACTTCCGGCCCGATCGGCGAGGCCCACGGCGTCGAGGAGTTCGTTGATGCGCTCCGACGCTTTGACAGAGTTCACATTGTTCAACTCGAGGACGAGCCGCACGTTGTCCGCTACGTTCAGCGTTGGCACGAGGTTGAAGGCCTGGTAGACGAAGCCGATGTGCTCGCGGCGAAACAGTGTACGGCCGCGTTCCGCAAGTCCTGTCAGATCGATGCCTGCAGCGCTTACGGTACCGGCATCTGGTGCGTCGATGCCGCCGATGATGTTCAGCAGCGTCGACTTGCCGGATCCGCTCCTGCCGCGAAGTGCCACGGTCTCGCCGCGGTGAACATCCAGATCGATGCCGTCGAGCACGATGTGCTCGCGCTCGCCTTCATGAAAGCGGCGACAGACGCCGCGAGCCTGGATTGCCAGTGGTTCGGATACCATGCGGCTACTGTGAGCTATTCGGCCAACACAGGCAACGGCGTCTTGTAACAAGTTATTTCGGGGTGACCGGCGTTAGTAAACGCGGTGCCTGGCTACCTCACGCCCAATCGTTACAAAACGAAACACACTTTGGCGTCGCGAGCATGCACTATTCAGGTATACCAAACCGGAATTGCATGCTTATGAGCCAGTTGATCGCCCGACATGCTGAAACGTTCCAGCTTCTGTTCGTCATTGCTGTCGTTGGCGCAGCCATCCTGTTGTCGGTTGCCCTCAAGCCGGAACAACCGGCGGCGTATCCCGCAATGCCGGCACAGCGCCCATTCACAAATTTCTCTGAATCGGAGTTTTCGATGCGATTACTAATAGGGTTAACGGTACTTGTATTTTCTGCGACGGCATCTGCTAGCGAGCCGCCGCTGCTCGACCAGAATTTCAGGCGGCTCGCTGCCGACGAGGTAGTCAATCTTGCGGATGCTTACGCAGGCAAAGTCCTGCTGATCGTCAATACCGCCTCGAAATGCGGCAACACCCCGCAATACGAGGGGCTCGAAAGCCTTTATGAGGAATACGGGCAAGACGGCCTGGTGGTGCTGGGTTTTCCTTCAAATGATTTCCTGGGTCAGGAGCCGGGTACGGAGGAACAAATCCAGGAATTCTGCCGCCTGACGTACAGCATCAAGTTTCCGATGTTCGAGAAAACTCAGGTCAAGAAAAGCGGAGCACATCCATTTTTCGACCAGCTGGCTGCGGCTGCCGGTACCTACCCGACCTGGAATTTCCACAAATACCTAATCGGGCGCGACGGTAAGTTCATCGCGGCATTCAGCCCACGCACGCAGCCATACGACGATGAGCTGGTTGCGGCAGTCGAGTCGGCGCTCGGCATTTAGTGTCCCACGGTCGAATTGAGCGCGAAGAGCAATCTGCCGAGCAAACCGTGCGGCTTGCCGTTTAGCTGGCGGCGCAAATGGATCAGGGATTGGGACGCTGTGAAATACTGTTCGCGTCGTTGTCGGCGCTGGAGAAGAATCAATGCCCGAAGGGCCTGAAATACGTCTGGCAGCTGACCGGGTGGCGAAGGTTTTGGTTGGCAGGCCGATTGCCGAGGTTACCTTCGGGCTACCGGCACTGCAGCGTTTCGAGCGCCTGCTAACCGGTAGTACCGTCACGGGCGTCAATACCCGCGGCAAAGCCATGCTCACGAGATTTGACAACGGCCTTACGCTCTACAGCCACAATCAACTGTATGGACGCTGGTACACCACCCGTCGTCCGAGCTTTCCCAAGACGAATCGCTCGCTGCGAGTCGCGCTGCACACAGAGCGGCACAGCGCTCTGCTCTACAGCGCCTCGGACATCGAAGTGCTTACCGACAAGCAGCTGTCGCAGCATGCATTCCTGGGACGTATCGGGCCGGACATCCTTGCGCCAGAATTGACCGTCGAGCAAGTTGCAATGCGCCTCGAATCAGATCGATTTCGTAACCGTGCACTGGCCAGCCTCTATCTCGATCAGTCATTTCTGGCCGGCATTGGCAACTATCTGCGCTCAGAGATTTTGTGGGCCGCCGGCGTCGAGCCCTCAAGAAAGCCCGCCGACCTCTCGTCAGCGAAGCGCAACAGGATCGCCAGGAATACGCTGCAAATCAGCCGCCGGTCTTACCGCACGCGCGGTGTAACGGTTGCGCCGACTCTTGCCGCTCGGCTTAAAGCGAATGGCCTGACCTACCGGCAGCGTCGTTTCTGGGTGTTCGGACGTGAGGGCCTGTCATGTCATCGCTGCGACACGCCAATTCGTCGCAGGTCAATGGGTGGCCGAAACATCTTTGTTTGTTCAAGCTGCCAGCCGGCAGATTAACGTCCGCAGCAATCGAGGCTCCCTGTCTGATGAGGCTACTTCCATCTCTGCACGCAAACGCTAACGTCGCCGTAATCGGCGCCAGCGGCGGCATCGGTCGTGGCTTCGTCGAGTTGCTCGCGGCCGACAGTGAGGTTCAGAACGTTTACGCGTTTTCACGCTCGCCAGTCCATTGGCCAGCAGCGAACGTTCACGACCACCGTATTGACATCGTCGACGAGGCGTCAATTGAAAACGCGGCCGCGATGGCATCGGCGAACGGACCGCTGGATCTCGTTATCGTTGCCAGCGGCATCCTCCACCGCGATCCGGTGATCCAGCCGGAAAAGAGCCTGAGCGATTTGAATTCGAGGGCGCTGACCGACGTACTTGCGGTCAATACAATCGGGCCAGCACTGGCCGGCAAGCATTTTCTGCCGAAGCTGCGACGCAAGCATAAGACCGTGTTCGCCGCGTTGTCCGCGCGCGTGGGCAGTATCAATGATAATCGCCTTGGCGGCTGGGCTTCCTATCGAATGTCGAAAGCGGCACTGAATATGTTCGTTCGGACGGCGTCGATTGAGCAGTCGCGGTCTCTTCCGGAGTCCGTTGTCGTGGCATTACATCCAGGCACGGTGGAAACTGCCTTATCCTGTCCTTTCACAAGGCGGCTGGACTCAAGGAAATTATTTTCGCCAACAAATGCCGCCAGGCAACTCCTGCACGTCATAGATGAGCTGAAACCAGCGCATTCCGGCGGATTCTTTGCCTACGATCATGCCCGTATAGATTTCTGATTCAATGCGCGGATCTCTGGTGGACCCGGCAAACACGAGAGGCTTATTGCCTTCGCGGTTTGACAGACAACAAATCGAAAAGGCCATTGCGCCAGTCTTTGGCTGCCTGAACCACGAAGAATTGCCATGGGGTCTCGGGCGAAACAATAGCCGGGCGGAGAGCGATACTGAGCGGCTGGCCAATCCACTCGCACACGTTCGCGGCAGTGAAGAACCGATCACGGAAACTGCGGTTGAATTTCCTCTGCCGATGAACGCGCTTTGCTGTTATTGCCGGAGTCCCGAAAGGGATGTCCATGAGCAAACAGCGTGCGAGATCATGTATTGTCAGAAGATTCCAGGAGCATCGAATGAAACTGTCCATCCGGGCCAGAGCAAGTGTCTGTGCCATCGCGATCGCAACCACGCCGGCCTGCATGTCGGTGCAGTCAGTTGCTACTGATCAGGACCAGTCCTTCGTGGTGGCCGACCGGCATGTGCAGGAAATCGCCGACCTGAAAACGAGTACAGCGGTAAGGAGCGCGGTCGAGCATATCGTTGCGCTTGAGTCGGATCTGATTCGGGACCTGATCGAGCTCACCGAGATTCCGGCGCCGCCCTTCGGTGAAGCAAAGCGGGCCGCTCGCTTTGCGGAACTGCTGCGCGACACGGGTCTGACGGATGTTTCGATCGACGCTGTCGGAAACGTCATAGGCCGGCGCCCGGGCCGAACGGGAAAACGCGTCGTTGCCTACACAGCACATCTGGATACGGTCTTCCCGGAGGGTACCGATGTCACCGTTCGGGTCGACGGTGATACGTTGCATGCGCCAGGCGTCGGCGACAATTCGCGTGGCCTGGTCGTCATATTGGGAGTGCTTCGGGCATTGCAGCATGCCGGCCTCGAGACCGACGCAGACATTCTCTTCGTCGGCAACGTGGGCGAAGAGGGGCTCGGAGACCTGCGCGGCGTCAAGCACCTGTTTCGCGAAGGCGGCCCGAGAATCGATGCATTGATCGCCGTTGATGGCGGTGATACGAGTCGCATCGTGTTTGGCGGCGTCGGCTCGCACCGATACCGCGTCACGTACAGAGGGCCTGGCGGTCATTCCTGGGGTGCCTTCGGCACGGCAAGCCCACACCATGCGCTGGGTCGGGCGATTGCCGCTTTTGTCGAAGCTGCGCCATCTGTTACGCAAGATGGCGAGAAGACCAGTTTCAACGTCGGCCGCATCGGCGGAGGAACGTCGATCAATTCGATCGCATTCGAATCCTGGATGGAAGTTGATTTGCGCTCCGGCAGTCAGGACAAACTCAACGAAATCGATGCGGTTTTTCAGGCCGCTGTACGGACTGCGCTAACAGCAGAAAACGCAGCGCGACGGGAAGGTCCCGAACTTGCCGTTGACGTTGAACGAATCGGTACTCGTCCGGCGGCTCGCGGCGATTCACACTCACCACTTGTGCACCGCGCCGCAGCCGCCATGCAGGCGCTGGGAATCGAGCCAGATCTCAAGATATCGTCGACCGATGCGAATCACCCGATTGCGCTGGGGATTCCGGCAATTACGATGAGTCGCGGCGGAAATAGCGAGGACGCACATTCACCCGCCGAGTCATGGCAAAACAAGGACGGTCATCTGGCGATACAGATTGGCTTGCTGACCGTCCTGGCTGAGGCGGGTTTCGTGCGCTGACCATCGTTTGTCAGCTATAGTTTCCTGTATGCCGACCGGTTCATCTAAGAGGATTCAAACAAGACCGCTGTCAGGATTGCACCTGTTGCTGACCTACGAGTGCAACTACGAGTGCGATCACTGTTTTGTTTGGGGTGGGCCATCGCAAACCGGTACGATGACGGTCGACACCATCAAGCACATACTCGATCAGGCCAAAGCGCTCGGAAGCATCAGGTGGATTTATTTCGAGGGCGGTGAGGCGTTTCTTTATTACGAGACCTTGAGCGCCGGCGTTCGAATGGCCGAAGACGCCGGCTTCAAGGTCGGCATCGTTACCAACGCCTATTGGGCGACCTCGGACATCGAGGCCGCGAAGTGGTTGAAGCCGTTTGTTGGCCCGGTCGAGGATTTGTCGATCAGCAGCGATGTCTATCACGGCAACGACGACGTCCCGGAACTCACTGAAACCGCGCGCCGTGTCGCAACAGAACTCGGCATGCCGGTGGACTTCATCACGGTCGCCGAACCCGAGGCCCTCGAGGTGCCGGCCGCCGCAGGTCAACTGCCGGCTGGCCAATCGGCCGTTCTGTACAGAGGCCGCGCCGCGGAAAAGCTCGCATCGCGCGTCGAAGCAAAGCCGTGGGATCAGTTCACCGAGTGCCCGTGGGAAGATCTGCGCGAGCCAGAGCGCGTGCATGTCGACCCGTTCGGCAACCTGCACATTTGCCAGGGCATTTCTATCGGTAATCTGCTTGAGCGGCCGTTACCAGACATCATGGCTGACTACGATGCTGACAAGCATCCAGTCGTCGGCCCGTTGCTTGCAGGCGGGCCCGCCGAAATCGTTCGTCGATATGGCCTTGCCCACGAGGACGGCTACGCCGATCACTGCCATCTTTGCTACAAGGCGCGGTGTGCGCTCAGAGAGCGCTTTCCCGAGGTGCTGACCCCGGACCAGATGTACGGTACAAGCTGACCGGGGACATTCTGCTTTTTATTGGTCGCACTCGTCCCGGCGACCACATCCGCCGCACTTCATCGACTTCGTCTTCGCATCAGGATCGTGTCGCGACAACCACACCTGGAAAACTGCCCAGAGCGCGCACAGCAAAACGATGGCGAGCAGAGAAAGAAGATAGCCAGTCATCATCTCAGTACAAATCTCTCAGGCCGAACTGAACAACCCGGCAAAACCCATAAACGCCATCGACAAAACGCCAGCGATGATCAGGTTCATCGCGGTGCCTTTAATTAATTTCGGGATGTTCGACAACTCCGATTCTTCGCGCAGGCCGGCAAGCAGGACCAGCGCCAGCGTAAAACCGATACCGGCGCCGAGCGCATAAACGATGCCTTCCCAAAAACCGTAGCCGCGGTTGGTCGCGAATATCGCGAGACCCAGGATCGCACAGTTCGTTGTAATCAACGGCAGGAAGATTCCCATCGCGCGAAATAGCGCGGGGCTCAGTTTCTTGATCAGCATCTCGATAAACTGCACGGTACTCGCGATGACTACGATGAAGCAGATCAGCCGCAGATACGGTGCATGAATCAACACATACGTGTTGAGTACCCAGGCGCACACCGCAGTCACCAGCATCACGAACGTTGTCGCAAGCCCGAGCCGCGCCGAGGTTTCGAGCGAGCCGGACACGCCAAGGAACGGACACAAGCCGAGAAAATAGGTCAGCACGAAGTTATTGACGAGCAACGCACTGATGAAGATCCAGAGAAGGTTGTCCATTAGTTACCACCTCTCTCTGCCGCGGCGACGTCTTCCAGGAACTCGTCCTTCTTTAGCCTGAACCAGTTGAAAAACAGCAGAATGACGCCCAGCGTCAGGAAGCCGCCCGGCGGCAGGATCATGATCACCCAGGGCTCGAAATTCTCGCCGAAGAGCTTCATCCCGAACAGTGCGCCGTCGCCGAGTATCTCCCTGACGGAGCCGAGCGAGAGCAGCGCGAGCAGGAAACCGCTCGCCATGCCCATCGCATCCATTACTGCGAGTTTCGTCGGGTACCTCGATGCAAAGGCTTCTTGCCGTCCCAGGATCAGGCAGTTCGCCACGATCAGGGGAATGAACGCACCGAGTTCCTTGTGCACCGCCGGCACGAGCGCGAGCAGCGTATAATCGGCAATGGTCACGAAGGTCGCGATGATGATGATGAAGCAGGAGATGCGTACCTGCTTCGGAATCAGGTGACGAAACGTCGATACGAGGAAGCTCGATCCCACGAGCACGAAGAAGGTTGCCATTCCCATCGCAATCGCGTTGATCGCCGAGTTGGTGACGGCGAGCATCGGGCACATCCCCAGAACCTGGACGAACACAGGGTTGTCGCGCCAGATGCCCTTGATGAATTCTTCGTGGAACTCGTTCTTTTTCATTGGTCTGCCTCGGTTCCAGCAGTCTCTGTCGCTTCGAGCCTCGGCTCAGACCCTGGCTCCGGCAGTTGCGCCGACCAATCGGCGTGGGTCTCGTTGATGATTCTGACAACGGCCTTGGAAGAAATGGTTGCACCCGTAATCGCGTCAATCTCGTTCGGCCGACTCTTCGTGCCTTTCTTGACCGCAACGATCTCCGGCTCTACGGACAAGGCACTGAAGCCGCTGACAAATACGGCATCCTTGTAGATCTTGTCACCCAGCCCCGGTGTCTCGCGGCTCTCCAGGATTTCCATGCCGACGACGTTTTTCTCGTCTGGCCGGTAACCATAGAGCAGTGCGATCGTGTCCTGAAACCCGGGGCCGGCGCCGGGCATCGCATAACCCACGAATGCGCTGTGTTCATCGTAACCTCCGTAAACAACGGGCTCATCCTTGTCCGGTCTATCTACTGCGACGAGTTCGCCATCCCGGTAAACGAGCGCCTGCATCTGGCTGACGCCGGGCAGTACCTTGAAAACCGCCTCGCGCAGCTCGCGAGCCTTGTTCGCGGTAATCGTCGGTAACGTCGACTCATAAATGCCGATGATCGCAATGCCCGATACCAGCCCGGCGATTGCCAGCGTCAGCACGAGCCGCATCGAACCGGAAGCGCCGCTGTCCGTGGGTGCGTTCATTTCGAATCAGTCCCGCGACCAAACACCCGCGGTTGCGTGTAGCGATCAATCAGCGGGGTTGCCGCATTCATCAACAGGATCGCGTACATAACACCTTCGGGCAGGCCGCCGAACACGCGAATCAACATGACGAGGACACCGACACCGATGCCGAAGATCCACGCTCCGCGTGGTGTGACCGGTGAGGTAACCGGATCGGTTGCCATGTAGATCGCCCCGAGTAACAAACCGCCCGAGAAGACCGAAAACAAGGGCGAGGGGAAACGCACCGCATCAACGAGGCTCAAGATAGCGGAGAAGATCAGCACACTGAGCAGGATGCTTGCCGGTATGCGCCAGTCGAGGTCCCGCCTGAGCCAAAGATAAACGCCGCCGAGCAACAGCAAAAGGCCGCTGGTTTCCCCGAGCGATCCGCTGATCTTGCCAAACATCAGGTTTGTGAGCGGCGTAACTTCCTGCTCGAATTTCATCATGCCGAGCGGGGTTGCGGCGGTGACGCCGTCGACGGGTGCCTGCATGAATGGCAGTGCGAGATTGCCCGCGTAGACTTGGAAGAAGCCGCCGTCACTGACCGCTGGCACCCAGGTGGTCATCGCGATCGGAAATGTCGCGAGCAGAAAGGCACGGCCGAGCAGGGCCGGATTGAACAGGTTATGACCGAGGCCGCCCCAGATCACCTTGCCGAGGGCGATGCCGACGAAGCCTCCAAGAAATGCCATCCACAACGGCAGGCCGGGGGGCAAGGTGAGACCAAGTAACAGTCCCGTCAGTATGCCGCTGGCGTCTCGAAGCGACTCGCCGCGAGCTTCCTGGCTCGCAAACAGCCACTCCGCCATAACCGCGCCGGCAATGCAGGCGCCAAGAATCAGGGCCGCGCTGAGACCGAAGAACCACATCGATGCGGCCGTCGCTGGCGCCAAGGCATACAACACGTCACGCATCGCCTTCGGCGTGGTCATCCCCTGGCGCAGCAGTGGCGCATGGAACAGCAACAGATCCGGGTCGGTTTTCTTCACGCGTCGGGCTCCTTGCGGCGTGCAAGGTCGTCTTTTGCCGTGCGAATGAGCTGCACGATCGGGATATTCGACGGGCAGGCAAACGTGCAGCAACCACATTCGACGCAGTCAAAGACGTGGTACGCCCGCATCTCATCGAACATGCGCGACTTGGACAAACGCGCCAGTCGCGATGGGTTCAGGAAGTACGGGCAGGCTTCGAGGCATCGGCCACAGGAAATGCAGGGGTACTCCTTGCGCCTGGCCGTCTGCTCCTCGGTAAACACGAGGACACCCGAGCAGCCTTTCAAAATTGGCACATCGAGGCTGGCGATGGGGCGACCCATCATAGGCCCGCCCATGATGATCTCCCGGCTGCCCGGCTTGAGGCCACCGCAGAATTTGACGACGTCCCGAACAGGTGTCCCGAGCGGCACAATCAGGTTGGCAGGGTAGCTTACGCCCGGACCCGCCACGGTCACGACACGTTCAATCAGCGGCATGCCGCGCAGGAAGTAGTCTGCGATCGCGACGATAGTGCCGACGTTGTTGACGTTCACCTCGACATCGCGCGGTAACAGCCCGGCAGGCACTTCCTTGCCGAAGACGCTCTTGATCATCATCTTTTCGGCGCCCTGCGGATACTTGACCTTGAGCGGGACGACACGCACCGGGTCACCCGGCCGGATATGATTGCGAATGATCTCGATTGCGTCGGGCTTGTTCATCTCGACGCCGATGACGGTTTCTTCGGCACCGAGCTTTTGCCGCACGATCTCGGCGCCTTCGAGCAGCGCTTCGGGCCGCTCTACCATCAGCCGGTGATCGGTAGTCAGGTAGGGTTCGCACTCCGCACCGTTGATCAGCAAATGCCGGATCCTGATGCCGTCGGGCACCGAGAGTTTCACATGAGCAGGAAACGCCGCACCGCCCATGCCGACGATGCCGGCGATCTGTACGGCTTCGATGAATTCCTCGAGCGTCAGAGACTGCCAGTCCACAGCGGCGCTGGCGTCGACCTGCTGGGTCGCGAACGGATCTGCTTCGATCGCGATCGCGGGCGCAAACCGTCCGTCGACACCGCGATAGTCTCCGACCTCCCTGACCGTGCCGGTGACAGGACTGTGCAGGCCTGTGGATACGAAGCCGCCCGGTTTTGCAATCAGCTGACCGCGTTGAACACGCTCTCCGGCTGCAACGATAGCTTTGGCTGGCACGCCGATATGTTGTCCGAGGGGCATGACGTAGTGCTTGCCGAAGGGCACGCGCTGGATTGGCAAGTCTGCGGTCTGCTGCTTGTGATGAGCCGGATGCACTCCGTGCTCGAAGTTGCGGCGCAGGAAGCGGAGAGCTTTCATCGCTGTCAGTCCCGCTTCTGCGATGCCAGCTGCAGCAGGCGGCTGCGGATCTTGCTCGCAATCTCGGCCTGTGTCTTCTCCTGGATTTGCCGGATCTCTGCAGCGGATGCTTGTTTCTGAGCATCGAGCGCGGCCTGGTGCTCGTCGGCGAGCTGCGCACGGATTTCCTGCTCGAGTCGCTCGGTAAACGGTGTGACGATGCCGGCGAGCTCCTGCAGCGTGCGCCAGTTCGCGAGACACTGGTCGGCAGTATCCGCAAGCACCTGCGAAACAGCGTAACGTTTCTCTTCTTCATCATCGCCAGTCGCGATATACGGCGTCTTGCCCTTGCGACCCTTCGCGTCCAGTTGCAGCCACTCGTCGAACGGCGTGGGTGCCGCCGCTTCTGCGGTCAGTGGCTTGAATGCCGAGGCAAATCGTTCTTGTCCGAGCGCCCAGTCGGCCAGCGTCAGAAGTCGTTCCCCGTCCTGGCCCGGCGCGAGCGTGTCGCCCGATGCGGGGTTGCCGTCAAGGCTTATGCGCAACCCGAATACACCCTCGGCGTTGGGGTCATAACGGAACAAGGGTAATGCGCGGCTCGCGACCGCGAGTCGCGCCTGGGCAATCGTTTGCCCGCTCGGGAAGCCATGTCTCGACGGACTCGGGGCGTAGACCTGGATCAGGGCGGGGCCCTCATAGCGCAGTGCCTGCAGCATGCTCTCGCCGAGGTGCACGGGATCGGCGATCGATGTCTGTGCAACAAACGCGTTGCGTTGCGCCAACGCCAGTAGCGCGAGATGTCCTCGTGGGTTGTTGCGGCGCACCTGGCGATCCCCGACGTCCAGCTCACTGAGAACCAGCACCTTGACCGGCAGACCCGAATTCAGCAGCCAGATTAGCTGGCTCAGCCCCTGCCCGGCGAGCATCTCGTCGCTGCCGAGCAGCACGAGCGGTGGACTGACGTCCAGCTCTTCGTCACTCAGATCCTTCCATTGCAGGCTCGCGAGCGCTTCGCGCTTCCAGTCGGCGCCGTCGGGCTGATCGATTTCAATGCGTGCGAGACGCAGCAGACGGATCAGTTCGGTAGTCTCGTCCAGGTGTCCCTCGACCAGCCCCGCAGCGAGCTGTGCGGCGTCACCGGTCATATCGACGAGTACCGGTGCCTGGAACGGATTATGCGGAAACGCGCCGGCCCAGGCGGCGGTGCTGCCGCCGGCGACGGTCAGGCCATAACGGGCGCGGCCGAGACCATGTTTGCCCTCAACGAGGCGATGCTGTGCCGCTGTAATACGGTTGGACAGTTCGATCAGGCGAAGCAGATGGTCGGTATCAATCGAGTGGTCGCCGCTTGCATTGCCGACGCCCTCGGCCAGGTCCTTGAGATCGACGCGCGGACTCGTCGTGCGTTTCAGCTTCTCGGTGACCGCATCAAGATCTTCCACTGCCAGCGTGCTCGAGAGTGTTTCATTGATCAGCGCGGAGACTGACTCGCCCGCTTCGGCAAGTGATTTCGCAAAGCGTTGCACGATAGGTTGCTGATGGAACTCGGTCGCGGACAGGATCAGCCTGACCGCCATTTTCTCGCCAGAGCCGGCTTCCGCGGGATCGCCGCCAGCAAGAGCGAACTGGCAATAGCGCGATAACAGGATGGCCGCCATCTTGCCGACATCAGGGTGTTCGGCAACGCGTTCGAGCGACTCCGATGGCGTGTCAGGGGTGGTCGAGAATACCGACCAAAGTTGGCGGGCTTGCTCGACCGAAACCGCGTCCTGACCGTTGATGAGCAGTGCTTCGGGCTCGCAAGCGCTGACACAGATACCGCAGGCCTTGCACGCTTCCGGGTTGATCACGACTGACAGCAGTTCCGCGCTGTCTTTCTTTCGCGCCTCGGCAGCAGAGAAAAACGGTTCCGTGACGGCGACGGGCAAGGCACCGAGCGCCGCAGTAATCTTCTCGACACCTTCCTGAATCGCCTGCTTGCGTTCTTCCGGAAGCGGCATCTTGTCGTTCAGCCAGGCATAGGCGTCTTCGAGCAGCTGGCCAAACGTCGGTGCCACCGCATCACTTTTCCTGGAGCTCGAGACAATGCGCGATGCCAGTTTTGATGCAATCTGGCGCACGGGCTCTGCGCCGGTGCGGCTTATGCCCGCGTCGATGAGAGCTGCGGGTGTCGATGCGACGACGCCGATCGCACTGTCCGGGCAGTGCGTCCAGCACTTGCCGCAGCCCGTGCACAGCGTCGGGTCGAAAGTCGGTAACGTGCCGCCTGCGTTGCTGGTGTCATTAAAGGTCGAGCTCAGCGGCGGCATCGTACCGGTGGCGAGAAACGGGTCCGCCGTCAGGCTATCCGTCCGGCCGTCACGGTAGAGCACGCCGGTCTGGTCCCAGAAGCGGGGCAGGCTCGCGAAATTGTCGTCGTTTCTGCCGAGATGGCGGACCGCTGCCGGTGCCTCACCTTGCCAGCGATCCGGTGTGCCGGCCGCGGGGACGTTGTGGCTGTCGGCTTCGACAAGCTGTTCGAGGCCGGCCTGGAAATCGGCCATGATCTTGTCACTGCGATTTTCGTCGTCAGCGTCGATCAGGCTGTTGCGCGCGGCGATTATCCGGCGCGTCTTGTGGTCGAGCAGCCCGGTTTTGATCAGGACACCGAACAGTCCGCCAAGCAAGGCTTCCGTCCCCACGGCGTCGTTCTCCAGCGGCACGCGAAAGGTCCTCGCTTCGCTGCCGATGACTATCTCACCGCGCACCACGTCGACCGTGACGTCGGCCACAAGGTCATCGCCGGGGTCGTGCAGGGTTTCATCGCCGCAGGTGAGCCAGTCGGTATCGGTAGCTGACCAGCGCTCCCATGTAAATCCAGGACGGGAGCGTACCCGTCCGCCTTCGAGTGCGTGGAGCAGCGCAGCGGTCGTGCCGAGGAGTCCAATGTCACCTTTGCCACGGCGTATTGCGATCGTCAGCGAGTTCTTCGGATTCGGTACCGATGCGTCTTTTGCTGCACGGATGCCGGATTCGGCGGCGTTCGGATAGGCACGGCGCAGTGCGTCGAGCAGCACTGCGCGTTTGGGTTGCTCGCCGGACGTATCGTCGAAGGCCAGTCCCAGAAACAGCGGTGCTGTCAAATCTGTATCAGCACGCGTGCACAGCTCGACGAGGTCTGTAACCCGTAACGGCAAACCGCCAACACCGTAAACGACGGGGGAACAGCTCGCGGGTCGTTTGCCGCCGAGGCGATCCATGCTGGCGCGAAGTTCACGCGTCAGCGGTGGCTCAGCAGCCATCGCGGCATCGGTGCGTTCGAGCACGAACACGCGGTCTCGCCCCTCGAGTGCAGCGACGATGTCGGCGCCCGGGAACGGTCGCAGTGTGTGAATGCCGACGACGCCCACCTTGATCCTGTGTTGATTACGCAGGCAATCCGCAGCTACCCGCGCTGTTTCGACCGCGGCACCCTGTGCCACCAGTACGGTCTTCGCATCGTCAAGCCGGTAACGGGAAATCGTGTCGTAGTGTCTGCCGGTCTTGCGCGCGAAGAGTTCGAACGATGCGCGTAAAGAGTCTTCGACGAAAGCATCGAAGAACGGCCGGCGCGCCAACGCGCCGAGCGCGAAGCTCTCTTTTTCGAACAGGGCGCCGATGAGCACGGGTTCGTCGAGGTCGTGCCAGGCGGGAACGCGCCGGCGCATCTCACCGAACAACAGTTTTTGCGCCGCCGTCGGTGCCACTATTTGCTCACGTGCCGCGCCTATGAAACCGTTGACCTGGGCCGGCGACAGCAGCCGCACGTCCTGGACGGCAAGCGCGGTTTGTTCGCCGTCCATGAGAACCATGCCGGGCAGTAGCGATTCTTCGGCCACTCGCCTCGCGATGTAAGTGAAGTCGACAGCCTCTTGTACATTGCTGGCGAACAGCAGGAAGAAACCGGCATCCGCGCTCAGGTGAACCGTCTCGTGGCCGCTACCGAGAGCCGCACCGTGTGCTGCCGCCGCGCGTGTCGCGACGTGCAATACCAGCGGAGCGTGCTTGCCGGCGGCCGATATCAGGAGGTCCTGTGCCGCGCCGATATCAGTGCCGGACAGGAACGCGGTCGCGCGCCTGCCGGCCAGCGCCAGGCCGGTCGCTGCAGCGACGATGCCGCGGGGCCCCTCGGTGGTTTGTGCCGAGAGTGCTTCGCCAAAGAGATTTGTGCCGCCCTGGTCGAGTTCATCCAGCCAGACGGCATCGGAGTCGGCGGATGGCAACGACCCGCCCAATACGGCGTGGCTGGCCATGCCTGCCTCTGACAATGCGACGGCGCTGTTGCCGTCGAGCACGCAATTCAGTCCCTCCTCGCGAATGTCAGACCCGGCCGGCGCACCGAACACGTCACGGTACCAGCGGATCGCGATGTTACGCAGACCGGCCATCAGGCTGTCCCCGCCTTTCTCGATTCCTGCTCCTGAAACTGTTCGCGCTCGAGCCAGACGATCGACCGTGTGGCACAACGAAAGGTCGCTTCCGGTCTTGCCTCGCCGCCGCTGGCGTAATTGATAACGGGAAGGTTGCCTTGCATGGTGATCAGCCCGGGTGCCGCGTCCGCGACGCACTTGCCGCAAGCATCACAGGCGACCTTGCACAGTCGCGTTGCGGCCTCCCCGGCCAGCGGGATATTGCATTGCACATACAGCTTCTGATTGAGTGGCACGAGTTCGAACAGGTCCCTCGGGCAGGCTGCGACACAATCCGGGCAGGCGCGGCATTTCTCGGTGTCCACTTGCGGAAGGCCATTGGCGTTCATGTGGATAGCGTCGAATGTGCAGGCGGCCTCGCAATCCGCCAGCCCGAGGCAACCCCAGGCGCATCCTTTGCCACCGCCCGACACGATGTCCGCCGCGCGGCAGCCCTCGAAGCCCTGGTATTCAGCAATCTGGTGGGCCTGCAGGTGGCCGCCATTGCAGCGCAAGCGGGCAACCAGCTTCTCGGCACGGCCCGCATCGACCTCGAGATACTCGGCAATCTGCTCGATGGCCTCATCGGTACTCACGGTGCACTGACCGGGATCGACTTCACCGGCCACCAGTTTTTCTGCGAACGGCAGGCATCCGGGCTGCCCGCAGGCGCCACAGTTGGTTCCGGGCAGCAAGTTATTCGTGGCCTCGATGCGAGGGTCTTCGTCGACCTTCAAAAAGCGCTGCGCGATCGCGAGAATCGCGCCGAAGAACAGGCCGATTCCTACCATTATGGCTGGCGCTACGAGCAGACTGTTCATCAGTTAAACGGTGCGGCGCGGGCGATCAGTTCATCGAGGCCTGGCTCACTGGGATCCAGAGGCTTGCCCGGATGGATGCACTTGGCGGGACAGATTTCGGCTGCCGCCACGAGATCGGCATAGGAGCCGGCCCTGGGATCCTTGATGATCGCCTGCTTGTCGTCGTTGTACGCAAACATCATCTTGTTGATGCTCATGCAGTCGTCACAAGTCGTACACATCGCCGTGTCGAGCCAGGGTTCGTCGAAACTGATCTCCTCTTCGGCCTCTTCTGCTGCCTCGGGCTCCGGCTCAGGGGCCACCTCCTCAGCCGGGGCACCCGTCACTGCCGGCGCCGCGGCCGGCATCGAGGCCAGCGGACCGCCACCGGCGACCATGCCTGACAGGTCGGCGCCCATCAGCACGTCGACGAGTTGTCCCATCGCCTCGCCGGCGGCTTCCGAGCGAGCACTTTCCAATTGCTCTTGGTGTTCTTTCAAAAGTTGTTCGCGTTCAGCGTCGATCGCCGCCTGTTGCTCCTGGATGATCCGGTCGATCGCCTGTTCGACGTAGAAGTTCTGGATTCCGGCCAGTTCCTGCAGCGTGTGCCAGTAATTCAGCCGGTCGCGACACGCGAATACGAGGGCGCGCGACACCACGAGCCGGAGAAGCACACCCTGATCGTCAATTGCCCAAATCGTCGGTACCAGGTGGTCGAGCCGTTCGTCCCCGGCCTGCAGATATTGATCGATCGGTACGAGGTCGTCGGACTCGAAGCCAGCGGGTACCGTTCGAAAGTGCTCGTGCAGTCCCGGCATCAACAGCGCGTAATCGGCGAACGTAAACGCAAGGTCCATCTCGGTAAGTTCGCCTTCGGCGTTGCGGTACTCGAGCTTCTCGACGGGCCAGTCGTTTTCGGCCTGCGGGTTGCCACCGAAGCTGACGCGCTCAGCAGCACGGTCACCGGCATCCGGATTGACGAGAATGAACGGGTGGGCGCGACTCTCCAGCGCGGCACTCGCGACGAACCAGGCATCGAGCAGCGGTTTCCTGGTTTTGGTCTGGGTCCCGCGATTTATCAGGTGCAAACTCGCGCGATTGCTGTCCAGCGCGCAGAGAAACCCCGCTAACAAGTCATCGTGGCGTGCGGCAGAGGTTTGCGCGACAACGACCTGGCGATGCCCAATGCCGAAGTAGGCGAGCTCGAATCGATACGAGTCGAAGGGGTCCTCGCCAGGTTTCGCGCCTGGATTATCGTAGGCACGGACCCAGCTGAGTATGTGTACCGGCATACGCGACCCGAGCAGATGCGAGAACGACGGCAGGCCGTCGCCCGCAAGGTAGTCCGCCGATACCAGCGCCACCACGCGGGTAACGAGCTGGATCTCTTCGTTCGAAAATACCTGCCAGTCGAAACTGGCGAACCAGGAGTCGTGTATTGCCGGATCGTAGTTGCCGTCGATTTCAAGTGCCGCGATTCGGAGCGCGGCAAACAAGCGTGCGAAGCGAGCGGCGTCGCGTTTGAAAACCTCGGCAGCCTTCGCACATGGGTCGTCGCTCTGAACCAGCTCCAGCTCGGGCAGCCTGGCGAACCAGGGATCGTCCAGTTGACCGACGAACCTGACCAGCACGGGGCCATCCTCCCAGTCCCGCAGGTCTTTGAGCGCGAGTTCGATTCTGCGGAGCCGCTCAGCCGGCATCTCCATCGAGCCGTGGGTGCGCTGATCGAGTATTCCGGACAGTGCGTCGGCCTCGAAATGACGCGACCCCGGCCCGACGCGGCTCGTGACACTTCCGGGTTGGTTCGCGTCCGCTGACTTGGCCTTTTCGACATCCAGCAGCGATTGCAGTCCGTGAATGCGTTTGTCGATCTGCTGGCGAAGTTGCTTACGGCTTTGGCCATGGCGGTGTCGAATCGCATGCAACATCAGGTGCAGCGACACGCGCGGTCCGTAAGCGAGGAATTGCGCGCCCTCTGCTATCGTGTCCGCGAGTCTGTCGAGCTCGGCACCCAGTTTTTCCCGGTTCGCCGGATCCAGATCGAGTTGCTTCTGCAGTGCCGCCGCCGCCTTCGCAAACAACCCGGGGGCATCAACGGGATCAGGACCGTCCAGATGCTGCCGCAGATAGCGCTCTATCCACGGCAGATTATCCTTCAGAATCCTTGCGTCTTCGGCCGCGGGCGCGAGCGTGTCAAGTGCCTCGGCAAGCTGCTCGCTGGCAGGTCTTGCGAGTACCGGCAGGGTCTTGCCGTCAGGGGGAATCAGGTACAGCGGATACTGATAACGAATGGCAGACGCATCGCGGTACGGATTCAGCAGGGCAGGCAAAACCGCGCCAGCCGGTTTTGTGGTATTCGCCGCGGCCGCGGGTTCGCCATAGTGGAAACGGCGGAGCAGGTTGATTACATCTGCGTCGGCACCCCCGTTTGTCCCGTCCGTGGCGAGCGTGTCGTCTTTATTTTCCGATACGGAGTTCATTATTGCTCCGGGCTAGATCGCGAAGTGATCCAGTGCCTTGTTCATTCCCGCCAGTTTGTCATCGACGCTCATCCCCAGGCCGACCGAAGACATCAGGTCGTAGCGGGGCGCATCGGGATTGTGATAGAGAATACCCAGCGGCAGGGCGGACTCGTCCTGCGCCAGCGCGCGGGCGGCAGCGAGATCCGACGGGTCATGCTCGGCGTGGTTCGGGAACAGTCGCTTGAGCGCATCGTCGACCTGCACACCTTTCTCGTGTGTGATCAGTTTCAGTCTCGCCGGATTATCCTGCAGGGACTTGCCAATCGATTCCACGTAAACCGGGCAGCGCTGGATAATCCGCACGAAGCTGGTGCCCTTGTGCTCGTGCGCCTTCTTGATCACCTCGTGCCGGAGCGGTGCGTTCCAGTCGACGATCTGGGCGACAAAAGAGATATTGGTAACGCCAAGCGTCACGGACAGCGGATTCAGCGGGGGCAACAACGCGCCCGACGGATGGGTGTTGGTCGGCACATCCAGAGGCGTGGTCGGGGATGTTTGTTTCTTGGTCAGTCCGTAAATGCCGTTGTCGAATACCAGCAGCGTGATATCCATGTTGTAACGCAGGGCGTATATCCAGTGGGCGGCGCCAATCGAGAAACAGTCACCGTCGCCGGTTGCAACCCACACATCGAGGTCGGGGCGCCTCGACTTGATGCCGCATGCGACCGGCAACGCACGTCCGTGAAGGCCGTGAAACCCGTAGGTGTTCATGTAATGCGGCAGGCGGCTCGAGCAACCGATACCGGATACGGCTACCGTCTTCTCAGGCTTGATCTGGGCGTCCCGGCAGACCCGGTGTACCGCGGCCAGGATGCCATGGTCGCCACAGCCGGTGCACCAACGCGGCTCCGCACCGCAATAATCCTGTAACGTGAAATATCGATCCTTGACCTCGAGGGACCAGTCACCTTTTAAGCCGAACATGCTTCTGCTCCTTCTGTCTCCGTGAGATTTGCGTCAATGACCCTGCCGATGGCGCCAGGCTGCAGCGGGTGACCCGGAACCTTGGACCAGCAGCCGATATCCATCAGCGTATGCGCCCGCAGTACGAGTGCAAGCTGCGAATAACGGCGGTTTTCCTCGTTGATCAGCGGCGCACCGGGATCGTCGCTGTAATTGATCTCGATGGTCATGACCTTCTTGAAGCGCGAAAAAATCTCCTTCAGGCCGGGCTCGAGGGGCGACAGAAATCTGAGATGCGTCGAGGACACTTTCTTTCCCTGTGCCCTCGCCAGATCGACCGCTTCCTCGATGGCCCCCAACGTCGAACCCCAACCGACGATCAGCAGGTCCCCGCTGGGATCACCATGGATCTCGGGGGGCTTCATCGTTGCGCCGAGCGCCGTCAGCTTGCGGCTGCGCATATTCATGCCTTCCTGGTTCGACGCGGAGTCGTATGCGATCTTGCTGTCGCGGTTGTGTGCAAGGCCGGTCAGGATGTACTCGCCGCCGCGCATGCCCGGGATAGGCCTGTCTGACAGACCTGTAGTCTCGTCCCAGTCGTATGGCGACACGTCCTCGTCCCAGGCCGACTGGTCCAGTGGTGCGGCAAACCACTCGTCAGTCACTTCGGGCCGTGCAATCGGTTGAACGCCGGTGGCGAGATTCGCATCCGTCAACATGATCACCGGTGTGCGGAATGACTCGGCCAGCTTGCGCGCCATGACGACGAAGTGGAAACACTCCGAAATCGTGGCCGCAGCAATAACGATTTTGGGTGAGTCACCCGGCGCGCCATAGAGGCTCGCAAGCAGGTCTCCCTGTTCGACTTTGGTCGGAAGACCGGTAGACGGGCTGCCGCGCTGCACGTCGATAATCACGAGCGGGACCTCGGCCATGACCGCGAGGCCGATCATCTCGGTCTTCAACGCCATGCCGGGGCCGGATGTGATCGTACAGGCTGTCTTGCCGGCATAGGACGCACCGATCGCAAACCCGATCGCCGCGATCTCATCCTCGGCCTGGTGGACGAAACCACCGGTCAAACGAAAATCTTCGGCAAGATAGTGAGACGCCGAAGTTGCCGGCGTGATCGGATACATCGCGACCATCTCTATGCCGGCAGCCATGACCCCCAATCCGGCTGCCGTATTGCCATTGATAACCACGGCCGACTCCATGCGATATTCCTCGGCCGTGGGGATTTCGATTTCGTAGTCCAGGTTTTCGCGCGCAAAAGCGTAGCCGGCGTCGAACAAGGCATGGTTAATCTCGATGACCTTCTCGCTTTTTCGTCTGAACGTATTCGCGATTTCATTCTTGGCCATGTCGGTATCGCGGGAAAGAATTCGGCAGAGCATCCCGAGCACGAACATGTTTTTGCCTTTGCGAGGGTCGGGTACGAGTTTGAGACATTCCTTCTGGATCGGCAGTTCGTGCACGACCAGTCCCTGCGCGCCGAAATCGGCGAGCGCCTCCTGATACTGCTTGCGGATCTTTTCATCGGGATCTTCGGCCCACATGCTCTCAAGTAAAACGATCGTGCCTTTTTTGTAAGCGCCGTTATCGATGCGGGAATAAAGCACCTGCTCGTTAAACGCGACGACCATGTCGGCTTCGTTGCCCATGTTGGTCACTTCTTTCGATCCTACGCGAACGCGAATGCCGCTGGCGCCCTGACGTTCTCGCGCGGGCGGCTGGATCTCGGCCGGTATGATCTCTACCGTCCAGACACCGTTACCCATCTTGCCGCTCACCAGCCCCAGTACCTGTCCACATTTCTGCGCACCCTCTCCGGAATCGCTGACGATTTCGACGATGTACTGGTCCAGCTGGCGAAGACCATGCTGCGTTTCCCCGGATCCATCCTGGTCTTTGGCCAGGGGCGCAACGGTACCGGAGCGCTGACTGGCCTGTTCGGCACGAATCTTTTCGATTTCATCGCGAAATTCCTGGATGGCGGCCCAGCGCGCCTCCCGAGCCGCTTCGATGTCGTGCGTATGCAGCGAGCGCCGCATGTCGTAGCCGAGAATGTCACGAAGCGGCCGCGGCACGGCGAGCTTCACCCACCAGGTATTATCCCGCTTGAACAAGTACTTGGTGTCGCCTGCGATCTGTGAATTTGTCATGCTCTGGTCCCTGCCGTACCTGCTGTTGAAAAACTGTACCTTTTCGCTCGTGGGGCGTTTATTGCATGGGGTCTGAGGCAAGTAAATAGGTATAAACATCCGTGCTATAGGTGCTTGTTCGCGAGTGTTTTCTGCGCTTCGGCAAACGCTTGACAGGTGCCCGGGCCTGCCGCCAGGCCGGCGACCGGCTACAGGCGATCCCTGATCTGGTAGTACAGTATGCCGAGCGCAACCATGGGTTTGCTCAGCATATGCGCGCCCGGAACGGTAACCGGTCTGATGTTCGCGAACAGGTCAAATTGTTCCAGGGTCCCACCGATTGCGTCCGCCATGATGCGGCCGGCCAGGTGTGTGACATTGACGCCGTGGCCCGAGTAGCCCTGGCAGTAGAAGACGTTGGGGGAAACTCGACCGAGCAGTGGCACCCTGTTGATCGGAACGCCGATGCTGCCGCCCCAGGCGTAGTCGATCGCGACACTGGCCAGTTGTGGATAAATCTTCAGCATTCTCGGCCGCAGGTTCTTTCTTATGATCTGCGGATCACTGCCGAAATAGTTGCAGCGGCCACCGAACAACAGCCGCTTGTCAGCGCTGAGGCGAAAATACTCCAGCACGAAATTCGGGTCACAAACGGCGAGGTCGCGCGGATTGATGGTTGCGACAACTTCCTCGCGAAGCGGCTCCGTTGCAATGATGAAGCTGTTCACGGGGAACATGATGCCGCGCAGCTTCCGTTCCAGCGCGTGATACGCATTGCCCGCAATGACAACGGCGTCGGCTGATACGTGACCCTGTTCAGTGAGGACTTTTGCCTTTGCGCCATGCTCGATGTTCAGGACCGGCGATTGTTCGTAGATTCTCGCCCCAAGTGAAACCGCGGCCCTGGCTTCAGCCACACACATTTTCAGCGGGTGCAGATGGCCGTTGCCCATGTTCAACAGTGCGCCGATATACGCGTCCGTGCCGATCGTCTCCCGCGTCTCGTCGCGCGACAGCATCCTGATTTCATGGGGAAAGTCGTAACTTTGCAGCTCGTGATAGTCGGCTTCGAATTGCCGCAGGTGCCGCCGCTTGATCGCGACGTCGAGGTAGCCGAACTTCAGGTCACACTGAATCGCGTATTTTTCCACGCGCTCGCGAATGATTTCATGACCGGCCCAACGCAAATCGCGAATAATTTCCCTGCCGTCCGCACCAATGTGATCTGCAATTTTTTTCTCGCCGGAGATACCGCCGATAATCTGTCCGCCGTTACGGCCTGATGCCCCCCAGCCGATCTTGTTCGCCTCGACGACATGCACGTCGTAACCGCGCTCGGCCAGGTGCAACGCGGTTGAGATCCCGGTAAAGCCGGCACCGATAACGCAGACATCGGCGGTTTGTGCTCCGACCAACGGCGCAAAGTCTGTCACGTCGTTGACGGTAGCTGCGTAGTAGGAGCCGGTGTGCACTTGTGTTTTCATGTCTTCGACAGATTACCATCGGAATTCCCGAAAAATAATCGAGCGGAAAACAATCGTGGACTATGACTGGCTAATAATCGGCTCGGGATTTGGTGGCAGCATATCGGCGCTGCGCCTGTCCGAGAAAGGCTACAAGGTCGGCGTCATTGAAGCAGGACGTCGCTTTGAGGATGAGGACTTCGCCGAGTCCGGCTGGCAACTGAACCGTTACCTGTGGGCGCCATTGCTCGGCTTGCGCGGCATCATGCGCATGACGCCCTTTAAGGACGTTTTTATCGCCAGCGGGGCCGGGGTTGGCGGGGGTAGCATTGTGTATGCCAACACCTTGTATCGCGCGAAACAGGAATTTTTCCAAAATCCGCAATGGGCTGCGCTCGGCGACTGGGAACAGGAACTCGATCAACCGTATGCCGTCGCCGAGCAAATGCTTGGCGTCAACACGGTTCCGTTCGACAGTCCGGGGGACAAACTGCTGCGGGATTACGCCGCCAGTATCGGCAGGGAGGACTCGTTTCGGCGGACACCCGTCGCTTGTTACTTTGGCGAGCCCGGCAAAACAGTTTCCGATCCGTACTTTGGCGGCGAGGGCCCGGATCGAACAGGTTGCATCCGATGTGGCGCCTGCATGGTGGGGTGTCGCGTCGGCGCCAAGAACACGTTGATGAAGAATTACCTCTGGTTCGCGGAGAAAAACGGCGCTGTCATATTGCCGGACCGACAGGTTACCGATATCCGGCCGCTGGGTGCTGCTGATGGCAGCGACGGATACGAACTTTCCATGCGGTCGCCGGGCTTGTTTCGTTCGGGAAAGAAGACGCTCACGGCTCGCGGCGTGATCGTCTCAGCTGGCGCACTGGGGACGAACCGGTTGCTGGCCAGCTGTAAACATGGTGGTTCGCTGCCCAATATCAGCGACCGGCTCGGACAGCTTGTACGCACCAACAGTGAATCGGTCCTGGCCGTCAGCTTGCCTGACGATGCACTCGAAACCTGGCGGAGCGTGGCGATCAGCTCGAGCATCCATACTGACAAGGATACACATATTGAACTTGTTTCCTACGGCGAGAAAGGTGATGTGATGAACTTCTTCTTTACGCTGATTACTGGTGATGGCACACGCTGGACCCGCGTGTTCTGCCTGTTCGGCAACATACTGCGTCACCCAATCAATTTTCTGAAAACGCTTTGGCCGTTTGGCTGGTCGCGAAAGACCGTGGTGCTGCTGGTCATGCAAAGCCTGGACAACGCGATTTCCTTCCGAGCGAAAAGGCCCTGGTTCGGCAAAGGCGTTCGGCTTGGCACGGAACAGGACCTGGAAAAGCCGAATCCCACCTACATCGATGCCGGCAATAAAGCGGCCGAATGGATCGCAGAGCAAACCGGCGGGGTTGCTCAAAGTATGTTACTCGAGGCGGTTGCGAACATCCCAACGACCGCGCACATCCTCGGTGGTGCAGCGATCGGCAGCGACGCGACACGCGGCGTCGTCGACGCGGATCACCATGTGTTCGGTTATGAGAACCTGATCATCTGCGATGGCTCGGTGGTACCGGCAAATCCCGGTGTCAACCCATCCCTGACGATCAGCGCAATGACCGAGCGTGCGATGTCGAAGATACCCGCCAGGACCACCGAGGATATTGCAGCGCCCGCACAGGCAGCTCGAGCGCGTGTATCTGTTGCAGCCGATGCGTTAAATCGCGAAGGCCCTGGCCGGCTCCCCTCCGTCGGCGGAAACAACTTGTAACAATTTTGCAGGTTTCGGAAATCACCCCGAAACACTGCTGTCGGACACTGATCATCAAGGATCGACAGGCTCCGCACTCGCTTGGCACAGACAGTCTGGAGACATGCGATCAGGTTCGAAACGACATGAGGAGGAACAGGTGATGAGGCTAAGAGTGGCAATCAGCATTATCGTGGCGACGATTCTCGCGCTGACGTCCATGTCCAGCTTTGCAGGGCAGGGACATGGTCAGGGCAGCCACGCAGGCGACCGGGCGCAACAGGCCGATCGTGACCGGAGCTATGACAGAGATCGCATGCAGGATCGGGATCGTATTCATGACGCGGCACAAGACCGGGATCGGGATCGAATCCATATGCAGGATGCCTCGAAAATGAGGGATCAGGATATTTACGGCAATCAGCTCATGACCGCGGCGGAACGCAAGCAGTATCGCAAGAAGATCAGTAGTGCGAATACGCAGCAGGAACGCGAGAGAATCCAGGCGCAGCACGAGCAGAAGATGCAACAGCGCGCTCTGTCGCAGGGTAAAGATCTCGTACCACCGGGACAGGGTCCGATCTATGGCGGTGAGTTCATGACCGTGCAGGAACGTAACCAATACCGTGAACAATTGCGCCAGATGGACTCCGATCCGGAGCGTGAGAAATTCCAGGCGCAACACCGTGACCGCATTAATCAAAGGGCCAATGCGCTAGGGCTTGAAGTCGAGGAAGCTGAGTAACCTCCCCCCCCTTGGTTCAGCATCCTCCAGGTTG